>Ga0302326_10021018_pt1 | contig 13402 bp, 9 predicted proteins | sample Palsa_T0_3_FD_202264 | JGI IMG/M metagenome (GOLD analysis project Ga0302326, IMG submission 202264) | Peat permafrost microbial communities from Stordalen Mire near Abisko, Sweden - Palsa_T0_3 | ecosystem: Environmental > Terrestrial > Soil > Palsa > Peat permafrost | place: Sweden: Abisko... | reverse complement strand
ATTCGGCCGTCCCATCGGGAGTCGTCTGCACCGTCCGCCAAGAATACGCCCTTGCAAGTTAACAGGCCAGATGACTTCATCTGGCCTGTTGGTTGGAATTTCATTTAAGTTGGCCTTAGAACTGAATTCTCGCGACAAACTCGCCACTTCTCGGAGCGAAGTTTCCGCCCGCGCCGGAAATACTGTTCCCTAGATAGCCGAAGCCGTTGGCAATGCTTCCGTCGCTGTTATATTGAGCAGCCTGTGCAAAATTTCCCGTATTATTCAGGCCGGGATATGCCCAGCGGTTAAAGACATTGAAGAAATCCGCGCGGAGCGAGAATTTCACGCCCTCCTTGAATGTGAAGCCCTTGCCGACACCCAACTGTTCCGCGGGATATCTCGGGCCACGGTAATCGCCGAAGTACGGCTTGGAGGTGGAGTAGGTCCCTGGGGTCGGGTTTGCCCACGCGGCGGGGTTGAGAAAGAACGTGGTGTACGGATTAACGCTGTGATTATTGAGACCGTGCAAGAAGAGCTTCTGGCCCGGGACGCGATTCGCAAAAACGCTATTTCCATTGTTACTCGACGTGAAGGTCACGGAATTCAGCGTAAATGGCGTTTGCGCATTGGGTACTTGAATCGGAAAACCGCTCTGGTAATGGAAGATGCCGTCGGTTGTCCAGCCCGTAAACAAGGCAGCCTTCCAGCCGTTTGGTGCAAAGCCTAATCTCGGTACCTCGTAGTTGAAGTAGAAGTTGACCATCTGCGGTTGGTCGATGGCCAAATAGGTTTTTTGGCTCTTGGGTGGCTTGGTGGGATCCTGTATCGGTATCGCCGTGGTGTAAGTCCCAGTGCTGGAGACTGTTCCCAGATCCTTCGACAAGGAGTAACCGAGGCCGCCCGATAGTCCTTTGCTGATCCGTTTGGTGACCTTGACTTGAAGCGCGTCGTACCAGGTATTGCCATCACGCTCGTATTGGTCGCCAATATTGCCAAATTGCGGAAATGGCCGTAACGCCTGAGCCAAGGTCTGACCGGACGGGAAGCCGACGTAAGGCGCCTTGAATCCCCTCGCCGCCACGGCGGGAGACGAGATCGACGACGTTAGAAGTTGTTGGTCAGCCGGGTTGGTAACGTCCAAGCCGTATTTCGCAATGGTAGATACAGGGAGTTGGTTGACCACGAACAGCCCGTCCGATTCAAGCCAGACACCACGGTTGTCAATGAAAGATGCATCAACCGACAGATCCCTGGCGATCTCACGCTCAAAGCCAACAGTGGTCTGCAGAAAGCGTGCCGGACGGCCGTTGTTTGCGACAGTAAAATTCGGAGGTGATTGGATCGAACCCGGCCCCGGATAGGCGCCAGGATCGAAGTTGGTGGCTGTCAGAGCCTGCGCGGAGTACGGTATGCCATTGGAAAACTGGCCGGCGGAAAGGCCATACGACGGGCTGTTAAGGAACTCTTGGTTGAAGCCAAATCCCTGGTTGCTGTAGTTGATTTCATTCATGAAGAGTTGCTGGCCGGAGTAGAGTCCGGAGCCCGCATGGAGCACGGTCTTCGCATTCAATTGAAAATTGATGCCGAGGCGAGGCTGAATCATCCACGGATAGAACTTCTCGTAAATGCAGTTGCAGCGCCCGGTCCCATATCCCTCGTATTCGGTTCCACCCAACAGGCCGCCAGCAGACGGATTCGCGACGGTCGGGCTAAATTGAGTTTCCCGGTTGTACTCTTCGTGCTGCATCTGTTCGAAATCCCAACGCAGTCCATAGTTCACCGTGATTTTCTTCGTGAGCTTCCAGGTGTCCGTCGCGTAAAATCCGGACTCTTTGCGGTGAAACCACTGAATGTTATCGTTTCCGATACTTGCATTGTTTAACAGGCCAAGAGCGAAGCTCGCGAAACCATCGCCGAGGCTGGTGCCATTTGGGAAGTTGCCCTGGGTGGACGGCAGAGACGTCTGAGAGCTGCTGAAGCCGTAATTTCCGGCCGTTAGGTCGTTGTGAGTGCCAAACCTCTGATGACGAAGATCGCCGCCAAACCTGAACGTGTGGCTGCTATGGATCCAGGTCGCGGATGAAGTGTAATACTCGTTGTGGTCAATAAACGGGGCGTTGTTATTTCCCAACTGAGGAACGCTCTGACGGTTGGTGGTGAGTCCGTAGATGATCGGGAAGGTGTTGGCGGCGCCGCCAGGCATGTCTGCCGCCGTGTTAAGCCCAAGAGTCGAGGCCTTGAAGTTTTGCACGAACGCATCCTGCGCGGCATTGTGGCTCGTATAGTCGAATCCGCCATGGAGCACAAGTCTCGGCGTGGCCGTAAAGTCCAAATTGAAATACGCCTGCGGCGCGGGGGTTGTGTTCCACCGAGTCTGGGCTGCCTCTCCGTTGATGCCGTCGGCCGCGTTGTCCTTGTTGGACTGCTCGGCGATGTAATAGCCCGACATGTGCCATCTCTCGCCGATCGTGTGATCAATTTTGATGCTCGTCAGGTACTGGTATTTGTTGTTCGGCTGCAGATTTGGGTAGTTGTTGTTCAGTGCGTTGGCAGTAGCCCCTGATGGAGTAGGAATGAAGGGAAGAACCGCGTGTGCCACTGGATCCCAGGTGCTGGGCGCGCCGATGAAATTGTTCGGGAATGGATTGCGGACCGACGTACCATCCGGGCACGTCGAAGTCGAGTTCGGGTTGTAAACCGCGCCATTGATCAATTGCCGGCCCAGGCAATCTACCATCGGCTGTCCATTGGAACCCACAATAGGACCCTGCAGGAGAGAGCTCAGATCGCCATTGCGATAGGCTAGCGTGGGAACCGTAATGAGCCCCTGGTTGAGAGTTTGCGTGTTGTGGTACTCCTCGTAAGCGAAGAAGAAGAACGTCTTGTTGTGGCCGTTGTAGAGACGAGGAATCACCACCGGTCCACCCAAAGAGCCGCCAAAATCCAGCTGCCGTTGCACAGGGTTGTACTTCGCGTAGGGATCTGCGGGGTTGTCGTTTGTGTAGTTGAAGGGCTGTCCGGCGTCCAGATCCTCATTCTCAAGGTAGTTGAAGGCCGTCCCGTGCAGCCTGTTGCCCCCGGATTTCGAGGTGTAGTCGAAGATCCCGCCCGCTGACTCACCGAATTCTGCCGAATAGTTGTTCACCAGGAGGGACTGTGAGGCGAGCGATTCAACTGAGGGCTGGTTTTCATCGGAGATGGCGCCCTTGACCGCCGAGGTGTCGTCCAGGCCGTCCATTAGGACGCGATACGTCGTTGCCGGCGAGCCGCTTATGTGGATATCATTCCAGCCGCCCACGATGGTTCCCGGCGCCAACGCGGCAAAACTCATCGGGTCGCGCACAGATCCGATGCCGGCGACGTTGAACGGAAGCTCATTCATGTCTTTCGTGGAGACTTCGATATTGTTCTGTGGGCTATCGGTCTGGAGCAGAGGAGCATCCTCCGTTACCGTAATCGTCGTCGCGCCTCGCCCAACAGACAGTTGCAGGTCGACACGCGCTGTCTCTCCAACCGAAACTGTGATTCCGCTGCGGATCAGCGTGGTGAAGCCGGGCGCAACCACCGTAACCGAATAGACTCCCGCAGGCAATTCCGGAACGGTGTATTCTCCCACGCCAGTTGTGACGGTGGAGTTCTGCGTGCCCATCGCAGTATTGGTGACGGTTACGTTTACCCCCGTGACTCCGGAGCCTGATGGATCGGTGACGGTTCCTGATACACTGCCGCGGTCGCTTTGAGCGTTGGCAAACGCCCCCGCAAACCAGAGCCAGACACAGAGAGCAGCGATTGCGCCGACCATCAACCGAGAGCAGCCCCGACTTGATATTGTCCTTGCGGGGTAAAGCAACAAACTGTTTGGCGTCATCTCTTCCTCCTCAAGTGTTTGAGCAAATCGCTTTTTCATGACTTTCCGAAATGCGGCTTCTTAGTCGGACAACACGTTATGCCGTGGGTGAAATGACTGGCAAGGTTAGGAGGGAGTTCTAACGGTTCCCGTACATGACTGAGAACAATGAACTTGGCGTTTGAGAGACGCCGTAACGGTAGGTACGGTTGCGGCCGGAATCGGCCGCGAACCTGATCTTCGAACCCGCAAGCGGAATCCGGGGAACCTGCGCCGAGGGGACGCGACAATTAGATTGGGACAGTGCGCTGTCTAGATAATTTACGCCGGACACGGTCCGCCGCTCGCGCCAAACTTGACGGCCCGCCAATCAGATACAGAGGCAGTCCGCGGCGGAGAGGCGGGCGGGATTTCGCAAAGTGGAGTCGAGGAGTTCGCGGATCGTGGCAGCCCCCTCAACACCCACGTTGCCTTGCTATCCCACTCGTGCTTTCTTACTATCGAAGCCTGCAAAATGGCCGAAAAGCAGCAGCTCTGGATGCATTTTGGGCAAAGATCAACCCTTGGGAGATCCTCATGTAACTCTTCTATTTTGGATGGATTGCTTGATTCGGGAGTAGTTGCGGCGGCAATGCAGAGTCAATCTCAGGTCCTAACCCCTAGACGAGGCCGGACTCTATCGGCCATCGCGAGACGTGAGCAGCACTAAATCCCCAGCCGCCGGACCTCATCGTTATAGTATTTGCGGTATAAAATATCCCACTCCTGGGTGCCTTCCTGGATGATTTTGCGCTGCGAGCTGATCTTCAGCCGTGCTGCCTGATCGATCTTCGTCTCTTCCAGCAGAAGCTGCTCCAAAGCCTTGCGGGCTTCCTGCCGGATGGTATTGCGATCCTCCAGAAAATCGACCTGGTCGATCTCGGCGAGCGTATCCGCTACCGTGTGAGCCAGCTTATTCAGCTTGTCGCGGGAGATTCTCATAGCACCGCCTTGTACTTGCGCGCCAGTTCGCCTTTAACCTTCTTGAACATCTCCGCATACTGCGCGCCGGACTTCAGCATTTCCTGCTGGTATGCCTCGAGGATGATGCGAACCTCATCGTTGATGCGGTCTTCGAGAGAGAGTTCCTCGGTCAAACCTGCGGCAACCTGCTCTTCGACCAGGGCGACCTGGTCGGTATGGATCATTTTGGCGTCTACCAGGTGCTTGACCGTGCGACGCGCCAGATATCCGATGTATTCGCGGGAGAAGATCATGAACTGACTTTACGATAACTCATTCGACCGCTGGCTGTACATCCGAAAGAGCTTTGGGAGTTACTTATCTGGTTGAAGAGGAAAGGCTTGAGGCTGCCTCGGCTGGGCAGCCTCACTCTCGCAGCCTCACTCTCTCTGATGCCTTTTCAGACTCGATGCGGGCAACTCTTGGTGTTAACGCATTTATCGCTGAGGCGCAGCCGTTCGACGGGCCGTCCTCCGACCAGATGCTCCGTGACGATCTCTTCCGCATCCTCGGGCTTGACGTTGCCGTACCAAACGGCTTCCGGGTAAACCACAACCACCGGACCGTGCTCGCACTGGTCCAGGCAGCCAGCCTTGTTGACGCGAATGCTACCCACAAGCCCGGCAGCTTTCGCAAACTGTTGGAGTTGCGGAAGCAGCTCGCTCTTGCCGTCGCTGGTGCAGGATGGCCGGGGAGCACCCTCGGGACGAACATTGTGACAAACAAACAGGTGACGTTCAAATGGCGCCAAAACGAAAAAATCCTCCAGCTTCCATCGTATCTGGCCGCAATAAGGCCACTTTCCACAGGCTGGGATGCGCTCAAACCGATCCGCACATCGCATTCCCCGATCCCATCTGAGACAATGGAGAGCGAACTATGGATACCGATAACCTCGTAGCACTCAAAGATGACATGGTGGCCTTCATTGAAGGACACGGCATGCGACGCCTGCCCGGATACGTCACGGAAGATATTCCCGCCGTTTTATGGGAGGGTCCGGAAAATCCGGACGATAACCCGGACTCGTGGAAAGACTTCGTCGAAATGGCGAAACACGCCGGCTCAGTTTTCATAACGATCAGCGACGTCAAGCTGGAACACGAAGAACTGGAATCGCTGATCGAAGAGGCCAGCGAACTGAATTTCCCCGACGAAGAGGCCTCTGAACTAGTCGAAGCACAGATGCTCCAAAAATACGCCGGCAAAGTGGGATACATCCAGTTGGGCTTCGTCCATCAGGGCATCATGTTCCTGCACGAAACCACGACCGAGTGGTACGAGCGCTATCAGGAGTTGCTGGAAGGAATCGAAAGCTTCGGCGACATCGTGATTGACGACCCGGACGGAGAAAACGACGATCTTTAAGCCTCGTCTTGCCGCATTTTGCTCTGCGAGCGTTGCCACGTGAGTGTTGCCTTGTGAGCACCCGCCTCCAATCGGATCTTGCCCCAGATACTGCTGACTCTCCCGTTGCGGCCGGGCGCGTGTTTACGCCTCCGCCGCAACGCTGGCAGCTGAGTATCCCGCACCCGGAAGAGGCTGCCAGCCTCGCGGCCCAAGTCCACATTCCAGTGGTGGTGGCGGAACTCCTGATCGCCCGGGGAATTATCACCCCGGAAGCCGCGTTCAACTTCCTCAATCCCGAGATCAGCCAGCTCCACGATCCTTTTCTCATGCTCGGCATGGCCGGCGCAGTCGACCGGTTGGAGTTGGCCATCGCACGCGGTGAAACCATCCTGCTCTACGGCGACTATGACGTGGATGGCACCACCGCCGTCGTTCTGCTCAAGACCGCGATTGAGATGCTCGGCGTGCCGACCGGCGCGAAGGTTCGGTTTCATGTTCCGCACCGGCTGCGGGAAGGCTACGGCATCCAGAGCGCCGTGCTTGAAGCAGCAGCGCGAGAGGGCGTCAGCCTGGTCATCAGCGTCGACACGGGCATGCGCGCCTTCGCCGAGGCGAAACGGGCCCGCGAGCTTGGTCTGGACCTGATCATCACCGACCACCATCTGCCCGACGCTGACGACGAGATTCCAGCGGCGATCGCTGTACTCAATCCTAATCAGCCCGGCTGCCCCTATCCTGAAAAATCCCTCTGCGGCGCAGCCATCGCGTTCAAGCTCTCCCAGGCCGTTCTGCTGCGGCATGACGAACGGAACGGACTCAGCCGGACCCGCGAAAAGACAATCCCGTCGTTTCTGAAGATGGTCGCGATAGCCACCGTTGCCGACGCGGTTCCTCTACGCGGTGAAAATCGAGTCCTCGCGGCACTCGGCATCCGCGAACTCCATCGCCCCGCGGGTCCTGGCCTCCGCGCACTCTTTCAGGCCGCCGGAATCGACCCAGCCACCAAACAGCTCACCAGCTTCGACCTGGGATTCCGTCTGGGCCCGCGTATCAACGCCGCTGGCCGAATGGACATCGCCGCGGAAGTCGTCGAGCTCTTCACTACCCGCGATGCCGTCCGCGCTCACGAGTTGGCCAACAAACTGGAACGACTCAATACCGAACGCCGCGAAACCGAGGCCGAAGTTCTGCGCAAAGTCGAAGCGCGTCTCGCAACCGACCACCAACTGACCGCAAACAGAATGCTTGTCATGGCTGGCGACGGTTGGCATCGCGGAATCATCGGCATCCTCGCTTCGCGCATCGTCGATCGAACGGCGAAGCCAGCCATCGTGGTCAGTATCGAGGATGGCGTCGCCTACGGATCAGGCCGCTCAATCGACGGTTTCCCTTTGCTCGAAGCCATCGAGACCTGCGCCGACCTCTACACTCGTTTCGGCGGCCACGCCTTTGCTGTCGGGTTCGCCATGCCCGCGGCAAATCTGCTCGAGATGGAGCGGCGGCTTTGCGCTTTTGCTGCCCACAAACTCGCCGGGCAGGAGGCTGAGCAGATCCTGCGCATTCATGCAGAACTGCCTCTGGACCGCGTCACCCCGGTGCTCGCCGGCTGGTTGCGCAAACTCGACCCGCTTGGCCATGGCAATCCGGAGCCGGTCTTCGTGGCGCGCAACCTGCAAGTCGCTTCGCCGGTGCGACTCATGAAGGAGAAACACATACGGCTCGAAGTGGCGCCAGCGCTGACATTGTCAACAACCGCCGCGCAAATCAAACTCGCGCCCATGAAAGCAGTAGGCTGGAACCTGGCCCGCCGCGCCAGCGAACTCGGGCTCGAACAAGGATCGGTGATCGATCTCGCGTACCGTATCCGTGAAAACGACCATCCTCAATATGGCGGGCTGCAGATAGAGATCGCGGGAATCGAACTAGCTCGAACGTCCTAGGTTCCGACATGCGACAGCATCAATGCATGACCATGCGCGGCGCAGGCACCTTGCTGATCGTCACGCTGGCGATCCCCGACGGTGCGCTCTGGCCGTTCGGATTCTCGGCCATCACAACGTACTGAGTTGTTCCCTTCTCAGCCGCGGGCTCGGTAAAGCCTGGCTGCGTCAAACCGGACGCAACAATGTGCGTCGCGCCCGCCTGCGTGGCCTCCAGCGTGTAAGTGGCAGCTCCCGTTACAGGACTCCACGATATATCAACAAACCTGTCCCGAACTTTGGCCTGAATCCCTACCGGAGCGTCCGGAGGCGGACCGTTCGGCAGCAGGCCGTAGACGCACAACTGGCCTGTACCGGTGTTCTGTGTGCCGAAACTGGCGAGATAGACCTTTCCATTCGCAACCGTCGGAGGGGCCATCTTCGAGTAATTATTGCAATCGTCCCGGCTTGCGTTTTCCAGCGAATTCCATAACTCGTGCTGGATGTTGTCGGCATCATACGCATGCAGAATACCGGGGCGCGACTCGTGCCAGGAATCGCCCGAAGCATGAATCGCCGCCCAGAGTATCCCGTCTTTGTCGCCGTTTGCCGATAGGGACAACATCGCCCCCGGATGTCCCTCATTCCTCTCCGGCCTGGTCATGAACGGCGTCTCATCCAGCTTGCCACCATCGAACCGGTAGACCCGCTCCTTGTCCCGCTGACCCCATAAATACAAGAGCTCGCCGCTTCGAGCGCTCTTCCAGTAAACGATGCTGTGCAGATGCGAACCCGTCGCCTGAAAGTGCTGCACAGCATTCTCGTCTCCCAGATGGCCAAAGTGGTCCCTGTCGATCAGGTACAGTACACCTTCCTTGCCTCCGCCAACGACAAGATGCGTATGCGGAATCAGGGTTGCGCCGGAGGAGTTGAGGTCATTGTCGTCCTTGTCGAGTTGGAGATGATTTGTCGGAGTGAACCAGTCCAGCAAATGAAGTTGTGGATCGAGCCGGATGAAGCTCTCGCTCAGCTGCGTTGTCCCGTTCCAGCTTCCATTCCCGGTCACGACATAGATGTTGCCCCGTTCGTCCACGGCCGGAGCCTGACCCGATTGCCAGATGCTCGCGCCCTCCCCGCCTGGCGATGAATTGAAGATGCCGATCTGCTTCAGAGAAGCGGCATCGTAGCCGAGAATATATCCGTGATACGGTTCCTTGTCGCAGTGGGAAGCATAGCCGATATAAACACTACCGCCAGAGAGCAGCAGAGCGGGCCTCTGATTCTGCATGAGTGGATCGAAGCCCGGAGCTTCAATCAATACAGGGCTATTCGGCAAATCGGCTCCCGTCGCCAGATCCAACGCATGAAGCCGTTGCACAAACGTGCCTCCGGCCTTGGTCAGTGAAACGACGTACAGCGCGTTCTTCTCTGCATTGATGACGGGTGTGCCGATGATGCCCATGCTGCCGTTGATGTCGAGGCAGCCAAAGTCGGCATCATGCAGGTTTGCGGGGGTTCCAAAATTGACATGCCACAACGGCGATGTTGCCTGGGCGTCATTGGCATCGAAGGCATACACGCTGTTGTTCACCGTGGTCACTACCACGACATCATGCCATCCGCCACCGACCTTCACATTCGTGGCAAGCAGAGGCTGAGTATAAAGCTGATCGTCAACCACCCGCTTGAATAGCATACCGAAGTGCCTGGCGTCGACGTTACCCGGCTTCAGGATCGTCTCTCTTAAATTTGCTCCGGTACGCGCTCCGTCATTGTGCTGCGTCAGCACATCCACCTGAGCAAAAGCGAGCAGCGGCACAACCAGGCACGAGCAACAAACAATACGACGAGTGAGGCGAAGCGAACTTCGCGAATTGCCATGCAGCATTCTTCTTATCTCCCCCGGAAGGCCTTTTCAGGGAAGAGTATACAGGCCGCGGATCGGCGCCAGGTCCTAGTGGCCGTGATAGAGATGATCGACGCCAACCTGGTAGCCGCGCTCGAAGCCATGACGATAAGCCTCGCGGTCATGATCCGGCACATGCGGATGACGGAACTCATCGCGGTTGTTCACATCAGGGCGGCGATGATTGTCATAATCCTTGCGCGCGCCTTCGATACCATCATGGAATCCCTTGCGTGAAACTTCATCGAACTCCTGCGGGGGCTCTTCCCATCCGCGGTCCTGCATGTAGCTCAAGGGTGCCATGACGCCTTCACCCGCCGCATGCAACGGCTTCGCGCCCACGCTGAGAAAACATGCGCCCGCTACCGCCGTAGCCATCCAGATTCCTGCAATCTTCTTCATGACTCCTCCTGTTTTGGCTCAATGAGCCGTCTTGCCAACATAAAAGATTGAAGCGCACGCCCGTCGATCTCAGCCTGCACTTTAAATGGATGAAAAAAAGCAGCCCACGGGTTGGCCATGGGCTGCGAAGGGTGTGCAGAATAGGTCGCTTATATCTCTCTAGCGACCGTGCGGTTTTTCACCGCCGGATGGCCGAGATGCGGGACGAGAGTGTTCCGCAGGCCTGGACTCGCTTTGAGGACGGGCCGCTGGCGCCGTGTGCGCGGCTCCCGCCGGGTGCGACTCGGTGGCCGGCCTGGATTCCGTGTGAGCCTGTGGCGCGCCGCCAGTTGCGGGCCTTGCCGCCTGCATCGGATGGCTCGCCGCCTGGGTGTGCTGCGGGGCTGTCATCGGCCTTGCCGCCGCAACCGTACCTGGGTGTCCATGATTGGCATTGAAGCGCTGCTGCGGATCCCTGGACGCGGCTGCGATGTGTTGCTGCTGCGCGGCCGTTGGCGCGACATGATGCTCATTCATCGCCGTCCGCTCTGCTGGCGTCGGCTGGTGTTGTATGCCTCCAGGGCCGCCCGAGTAGGCAACGTGGTTGTTGTTGATGATTGTCGTATTGTGAACGATCGTCTCGTTCACGAACGTGTTATGAAACCCTCCGCCGACATGCACGATTGCCGTGTTGTAGAAGAAATGACCACCGCGCCATTCACCGCCGGCAAATCCCACACCCATGTAGCCGAAGCCGTAGTTCACGCCGCCGTAATAGCCAATATGCGGTCCCCAGTAGCCTTCGTGGAAGAGGTAGACTCCGCCTTCCCAGCCCCAATACGGGGGCGTCCAGAGATAACCAGGCTGAGGAGCCGGTACCCAGGCGCCGGGCACCCAGTAATAACCAGCATCCGCGTAACCCCAGTATCCGGGAGTCCACATGTACCCTTCAGTCGGACAAGGGGGTTGAACATAGACTGGCAACACTGGCGGCGCTATGCCGACGCTGATAAATACTCCGGCGAATGAAGATGCCGGAACGAGGCAAAGCAGCGCAGCGAGAATCGCAAATCGCGCAGAGCGTAATAGTTTCATTGGAATCCTCCAAATCCTTTCAAGGGCAATCGGGCTGCCGAAGAAGCCGCTCCGATGCAGACTGCTAATTTTGAAGTGACTGCCGAAGACTCAGTCTACTTACCATTTTACGAACCCTGCGCCTACCAGGAAGTTGCCCTGAGAGGAACAAAAAGCGCGATACTTCCCCCTTTATACCGCAGTATGACGGCCGAAGTCAGGCTTCTCCTGCTCAAACGGAACCCTCTGTTACAACCACCGCAAAGCCTTCCGGAGGAACAGCAGACGGGGCATCTCCTATTGATCGTCCCCCGGCCTTTCGTTAACAAGGGCCGCAGATCGAGGCGAGACGCATTCTTCTGAAAACGCAGAAATCGCAGGATTTGCACGGTAGTAGCGATCGACCCTCACTTGTTGGCGTGTCATCGCCGCGATTAAATGAGGGCTTCGTGAGATTGCGGGACATTTTCGTCAGTCACCCTCAGCGGTGTGGGCAGTGTGAAGAAGAACCGCGCTCCACGAGGTGAGTTCGCTGTCGCCCACAACCTGCCGCCGTGGTCTTCGATGATCGAGCGGCTGATTCGAAGCCCCATGCCGGTGCCGTGAGGCTTGGTCGTAAAGAAGGCATTGAAGATCTGGCTCGTCTCCTGCTCAGGTAGCCCCACCCCCGTATCGTCGACCGAAACAAGCAATTGCCCATCCTCCACGCGCCGTGAACGGATCGTGAGGTCGCGCCTTCGATCCACATCTTTCATCGCGTCGATCCCGTTGATCATCAGGTTCATCAGTACCTGTTGCAACTGCACCCGGTCCCCCATGATTCTGGGAAGATCTTTGGCCAGATCCGTCCGGACCGATATCGAAGACCGCGCTGTCTCGTTCCGGAGAAGAACGATCATCTCTCGAATGAAGTCGTTCACCGCAATCGGCTCCCGGACCGTCGAACCCTTCACAAAGAAGCGCCGGATCCGGCTGACAATCTCTCCAGCATGCTGTCCGCACTTCACAACGCGCATGGCAGCCCCGCGCGCTTGTTCGATATCTGGGCGATCCTCTGCAAGCCATCGCAAGCAGGCGTACGCATTGGTAACGGCGGCCGTGATCGGTTGATTCACCTCGTGCGCCAGGGACGCGGTAAGTTCTCCCATGGTGGTTACGCGGTTGACACGCGCGAGATCCGATTGCGCTTTCCGCAACTCTTCCTCTGCTCTCCGTTGCTCGGTAATGTCCTCGCTGGCGATCAGGATGATGGGTCCGCTCTCCCGCGCCACTGCTTTGGCTGTCTCGCGAACACGAAGCTCCGTGCCGTCTTTACGAAGCTTACAGGCCTCCCAGTTTCTGGCCTTGCCTAGGTGTGCCAGACATTCCGAAAGATTTTGCTGAACAGCCTCGCGTTCCGAGTCGGAAAAGACGCTCATAACGGACTGACCTATCAACTCTGCAATGCTGTAGCCGAGCTGTTCGGCGCCAAAGGGATTAATTGCCATGATGTGGCCGGCGGCATTCACCATGAAATACATCGTCGGATTATGTTCAAAGACGTCCCGCCATTGCTCCTCGCTCTTCCGTAGTGCCTCTTCAGCCTGTTTTTCTCGTGTAATGTCGGTCACGGCCCCGACAAACTCAACGTTGCCGGACGAGTCTTTCAGCGTGTGAGCCACGACATGGAGATGCTTGACTGCGCCGTCCGGCATCAGCAATCGATGTTCCGTATCGAACTTTGTGCCGCGGTGGGCTGCATCGTCGAGAACCTGCTGGACACGATCCCTGTCTTCGGGATGAGTTCGAAGGGCTATCATTTCCAGCGTGGGCTTAATCGCGCGATCATACTCGAAGATCTTGTAGGTTTCCTCCGACCAGTAGATTTCTCCGCACGAAACATTCCAGCCAAAACTGCCTGTACGGCTCAGACGCTGCGCCTCTGCCAGGTAAGTCTCGCTA
>Ga0302326_10021016_pt1 | contig 13403 bp, 12 predicted proteins | sample Palsa_T0_3_FD_202264 | JGI IMG/M metagenome (GOLD analysis project Ga0302326, IMG submission 202264) | Peat permafrost microbial communities from Stordalen Mire near Abisko, Sweden - Palsa_T0_3 | ecosystem: Environmental > Terrestrial > Soil > Palsa > Peat permafrost | place: Sweden: Abisko... | reverse complement strand
GATTCGTGATGTCGCCATCCCAGAGGCCTTGCAGGATGCCATGTCTCGTCAAGCCCAGGCCGAGCGCGAAAAGCAGGCGCGAGTGATTCTCGGATCAGCTGAAGCCGCGATTGCGGGAAAATTTGTCGAGGCTGCCGATGTATACGCCGGGCATCCCACAGCGCTTCAACTTCGAGCCATGAATATTATTTACGAGACGACGAAAGAACGAGGGGCCACAATCCTGATGCCAAGTTCGATGGTCGATAGCCTGAACCCAGTTGCGATGCCTCTGGCGCTTGCGATTGCGAGCAAAGGAGTGCCTGATTCGTCAGTCGCTTCCACGACGACGCCTAAGGTCGCGACCTGATCACGCTGAGGTTTGTGATCCTTAATACTCTGATCGTTTGCTGGAAAAAGGAACGCCTCAATGCTCCTCAGTAAAGTCAGCTATTACGCCGATTTTGTTATTTATCCTTTGTTGCTTTTGCCACTAGGTGCGGTAGTTGTCTGGAGGAGTACGTTGTCGCAGCAAATTGTCTGGGTCCTGGCGTGTCTCATTGGCATCGTCGGGTGGACACTGCTGGAATATGTGATGCATCGTTTAATATTGCACTACATCCCACCTTTTCGTGGCATGCATGATATGCATCATGCGGCTCCGACCGCAATGGTTGGTACACCTACTTGGTTGAGCGCTACGTTAATTGGAGGCGGTGTGCTGCTTCCCTTGTGGTGGCAAGCCGGATTGCATATTTCGAGCGGCTTGACGTTCGGACTTATTCTGGGCTACCTGTGGTACGTTCTGGTACATCACGCCATTCATCGTTGGCGAGCGCACGAAGGCTCATATTTGTACCGCGTCAAGCGTCGCCATGGCCAACATCATCATCAACAACGATCCTGTAATTTTGGCGTCACGACTGCCTGTTGGGATCATTTTTTTGGTTCAGCGCAATTGCACTGACGGTGTAATGTCCATTTCTTCAGACGAAGATCCGGGGTAGAGCCGACTTAACTCCTTCCAAGACGTAAGGGGCATTTTATGTGACGCAGTGCGCCGGTAGATGGCAACCAGTTAAGCTTCAATTACCTCCGATAGCTTGAGAATCGAACATTGATCGTCCGTTGCATTAATATCTTCTGTGGAGATGAAAGTTATGTTCAAATTACCCGATCTACCTTATTCCTATGAGGCGCTTGCGCCGACACTTTCGCCTGAAGCCATGCACCTGCATCATGACAAGCACCACGCTGGCTATATCGAGAAAACCAACAAACTTTTAAAAGAGAAAGGACGCGGAGCCACGAGCCTTGAAGATGTGGTGAGTAATGCAGCTAAAAGCGAAGACATAAAACTTTTCAGGCAATCCGCGCAGGCATGGAACCATGCTTTTTATTGGCACTGCATGACGCCGGACAAGCTTACTCCAGGAAAAACATTGGCCGTCGCTATCCAAAGCAGTTTCGGAGGAGTGGAGGCGTTGCGCGCCCTATTCGTTGATGAAGGTACCAATCACTTCTCTTCAGGCTGGGTTTGGCTGGTCGCAAATCAGGGGCGTCTTTCCGTTATTGCGACCCACGATGCGGACGATATCCTCACAGACCCGCGTGGCATCACGCCGCTACTTGTCTGCGATCTCTGGGAGCACGCTTATTACATTGACTACAGGAATGTCCGCGAGAAATTTCTCAAGGCGTGGTTCGACAGCATCGCCAACTGGGATTTCGCCACAGCGCAATTCGATGCCGCGCAAAACGGAGGCGTCGGCTGGCGCTTTGCCGACGATGTGGCCGCGCTTGTGACGTAACTACTGTGGAGATAGTTAGATCAACAACTATAACTCTTGCCATATTCGTATCTTTTCTGCGGCCAGACTCTGAGCAACGAGAAATTTCCCTGTTATCGGGGATTCCTAATTCTCGGGAAGTGGTATTCCCGAAACCTAGAAATTTCGACAGAGACGAGGGGGGTGTTAATACCACATCAAATGCCCCTTATATTTCGACAATTCTTGGCCATGTTGCATCCTCAGGGGGGGGTCGTACTCCTTAATGATATCCCGAACCGGCCTTGACTTTGCCGCGAAAGACCCAGTAAGACCAACCGGTGTAGGTAACGATGATCGGAAGAAGGAACAACGTGCCGATCATCAAAAAACCCTGAGATTTAGAGGACGATGCAGCAGCCCAGAGCGTAATTTTATAGGGGACGATCATAGGCAATATACTAATGCCGAGCCCCAGATAGCACATACCGAAGAGTCCGAGCGCGGCCAGAAACGGTTCAGTTTCACGTCCGGATTTGATTGACCACAACAGCCATGCGAAGAGCGCAATTGTGATCATAGGTACCGGCGACAAAATCAGCATATTCGGCCACGCAAACCAACGAGCGAAGATTTGCGGCTGCAGAAACGGCGTCCATAGACTGACCATGCCAATGAATGCGGCCACGCCGAAGGTTAGCAATGTCGCCTTATTGCGCGCCCAACGTTGCAACTCGCCCTCGGTCTTCATGATCAACCAACACGCACCGATCAATCCGTAGCCAATGATCAAGCCAACGCCGACGAGTAGCGAAAACGGAGTCGCCCAATCGAAACTTCCGCCGATATAGTGGCGCCCATCGACGGGGATCCCCTGGATATAGGTCCCGAGTACCAAGCCTTGCGCAAATGTAGCGACGATCGACCCATATTGAAAAGTGCGATTCCACAAATGACCCACCGACGACATGTGGCGAAATTCAAATGCAACGCCGCGAAAAATCAACCCAACCAGCATGAACAGGATTGGAAAGTAGACAGCGGGCATGATGACCGCGAACGCCAGCGGAAACGCCGCAAGCAGGACAACTCCGCCGAGAACCAGCCAAGTCTCGTTGCCGTCCCAGACCGGCGCCACCGAGTTCATCATCAAATCGCGGCTCGCATCGTCCGGTGCGAACGGAGACAAAATTCCGATACCGAGGTCGAAGCCGTCGAGCAGTACGTACATAAAGACGCCTAGCGCCATTATGCCGGCCCAGAGCGGAACAAGATCTAGCGTCATCTTTGCTGCCTCTACTCGACTTCGGATGCCGCGGACAGCGGACGCGCAGTGATTGTGCCGCCGCGATGTTCAATGGTGGATACCCGATCAACGGGACCCGCGCGCAAGAAGCGCACCATTAAATATCCACCGGTACCGAAGATCGCAACGTAGGCGATAACATATACCGTGAGCGACACCATCACGTCACCGGCTGACAGCGACGGGGTTACCGCGGCGCGCGTACGCATCAGCCCGTAGACGACCCACGGTTGGCGCCCGACTTCGGTCATTACCCAGCCCGCGATCACCGCTACAAAGCCGAGCGGCGACGCAAGCTCGCAGAGCTTGAGGAACCGGCGATTATTCGCGAAGTTGCCGCGCCACCAAACCCACCAGCTACAGATAACCAGCGCCAGCATTGTCAGGCCAATGCCCACCATGATGCGAAACGCGAAGAACGGGGTCGCAACCGGCGGCCGATCTTCGGGCTTCCATTCCTTTAATCCCCTGATAACGCCGTCGCGATCTCTTGCAATGATTATCGAACCTAGCACGGGAATGCCGATTTCGAAGCTGTTACTTTCGGCTGCTTCGTCCGGCCATGCGAACAATAATAGTGGCATTCGACTTTGCGTTTCCCAATTTGCCTCTATCGCAGCGAGCTTCGCCGGTTGATACTGTCGCGTGTTGATGCCATGTAAATCACCGATCAGCATCTGCAACGGTACCAGCAATGTCAGCAAGCCAAACGCCATCTTGAGCATGGTCGTGCCGTCTTCGCGAAACCGTCCGGCACGTAAATGATAGGCCGCCACTCCGGCAACGACCCAAGCGGTCGTAATAAAGAAGGCGACGATTGTATGGGCAAGTCGATAGGGAAATGAAGGATTGAAAATGACCTGAAACCAATCGATGGGGAAAAATCGGCCGTCGACGATTGAATATCCGGCAGGCGTCTGCATCCAACTGTTCATTGCGAGAATCCAGAATGTCGAGAACAGTGTTCCCGCCGCGACCATTACCGCCGCAAAGAAATGAGCCCAAGGCGGTACGCGCGAGCGCCCGAACAACAGCACACCAAGGAAGCCGGCTTCGAGAAAAAAAGCTGTCAGGCCTTCATAGGCCATCAGTGGGCCGACAATATCCCCGGTCGAATCGGAAAAGCGGCTCCAGTTGGTGCCGAACTGAAACGGCATGACGATGCCGGAAACGACACCCATACCGAACGATATTGCGAAGACTTTCAACCAGAATTTCGACAGTCGCAGATATACCGGACGGTGCGTCGTGAAAAACAGCCCTTCGAGAACCGCAATATAGGCAGCAAGTCCTACGGTGAATGCGGGCAACAGAATATGCACTGCAATGACCCAGAAAAATTGCAGTCGCGACAACACAAGTGCGTCGAGCGACATCTTTCCTCCTGGATCCGTTGGAGCAAGTGTCCCTAATATATCGCATCGCAGCTACGACTACCACAATTTGTCAACAAAAGCACGCTAGGCTCTTAGGTCAGTTGGAATAGTGTTTCATTCAAATGCAGTCGCTTGAATATCCAATTTGAAAAGTCGGCACCGTACATGTGGGTGTTTGGTTACGCTTTCTGGCCATGTGGCGATTGTCATGTGAAAACAGTGTTCATGGTGCAGGAAAATTTTGGAAAATCAGACCTTATGTTCGATAGCGTACAGACAACACTGAACATGATAGAGCAAAATATTATAGTACTGCGTCTGCTATTTGTGATTGCAAAGCCGTTGGAGTTTTTAAAGGGGTAAGCATTAGTAATGCGGTCGAGGTCGTTGGGGAAAAATAATTTCACAATGCTTTACCTGAGCCTCGAACGTCCCAGCGGATCGCAGGCATTAAAGAAATATAGTTTAATTTGTAAATGCTTTATGAAGAATAATTAACCCGCTGTATTCTATTAACCATCGGTTGGATCGTAACAGACGATCGACCGCATGCAAAAACACCAAAGAAATATTTCGTGAGTCCCCAACTTTTGACCACAATTTCTGCTACTTCCCTAGATGAGCTTAGCGTTAACACGCTGCGCTTCCTTTCAGTTGATGCCGTGCAAAAAGCAAATAGCGGACATCCTGGGCTGCCGTTGGGTGCCGCGGCTATGGCCTACGTGTTGTGGACTCGATTTCTCAAACATCATCCAGCCAACCCTTACTGGTTCGACCGCGACCGTTTTGTCCTTTCTGCCGGGCACGGATCGATGCTGCTATACAGCTTGCTTCACGTTACTGGTTATGCGCTGCCGATTGAGCAAATCAAACAGTTTCGTCAATGGGGCAGCATTACTCCGGGACATCCTGAGCGCGGCCTCACTCCCGGTGTCGAGACTACGACCGGCCCTTTAGGCCAAGGGTTCGGCAATGGCGTGGGAATGGCAATGGCAGAGGCCCACTTGGCCGCTCGCTACAACCGCCCAGGATTTGAGATTGTTAATCATCATACCTACGGTATCGTTAGCGACGGCGACCTGATGGAAGGCATCACATCGGAAGCAGCCTCACTTGCTGGTCATTTGCGACTCGGCAAATTGATTTATTTGTACGATAACAATCACGTCACGCTCTCTGCTGGTACCGCTATTACCTTCACCGAGGATTGCGCAAATCATTTCGAGGCATATGGCTGGCACACACAGGCGGTCAAAGATGGAAATGACTTGGCAGAGATTGAGCGCGCGCTGCAAAGCGCTCGCGCTGAAACACAGCGACCGTCTCTGGTTCTCGTGCGCACCCATCTCGGTTATGGCTCCCCGCACAAGCAGGACAAGTTCGAAGCGCATGGTTCGCCTCTGGGCGCGGAAGAAGTACGGTTGACGAAGGAGAACTTGGGCTGGCCGACGGAGCCGCTGTTTTTCATTCCAGAGACAGTGCGCGCGCATTTTCTCCGGGCGGTCGAGCAGGGTAAGCGTGCCGAGGCAGAGTGGGATGACAAATTATCCGCGTATGTGCGAGCCTTCCCCGAACTTGCTCAGGAACTGCAACAGCTTATGCATGACGAATTGCCTGCCGGCTGGGATGCAGATATCCCTCAGTTCTCAGCCGATGCCAAAGGTATGGCCACGCGTGTCGCCTCCGGCAAAATCATGAATGCCATCGCAGCGCACCTGCCAGCGCTGATCGGGGGATCGGCTGATCTCGATCCATCGACCTACACCACACTCAAGGGATTGGGGGACTTCGAGCCATCCAGCGGGGACAATTGCGACAAGCAGGGTTCCGACGGCGGTGGTTGGTCGTACGCCGGCCGCAATCTACATTTCGGTGTGCGCGAGCACGCGATGGGTTCGATCATGAACGGTCTGGCCGCGCATGGGGGAATTGTGGTGTTCGGTGCGACTTTCCTCGTCTTTTCTGATTACATGCGACCACCGATCCGCCTCGCTGCTCTGATGGGATTGCACGTGATCTACGTGTTTACCCATGACAGCATCGCGCTGGGCGAGGATGGTTCAACCCATCAACCGGTCGAGCAACTTGCAAACTTGCGAGCGATTCCACGCCTTATCGTCATTCGACCAAGTGATGCAAATGAGACTGCGGTCGCCTGGCGCTTCGCACTGGAAACGCACGATCGGCCTGTAGCATTGATATTGACGCGACAAGATGTGCCTACGCTTGACCGCACACAGGTTTCCGCTGCCGAGGGTTTGCGGCGCGGTGGATATATCTTGGTCGACGCTGTGAATGGGAATCCTGATTTGATTCTTATCGCCTGCGGCTCTGAAGTCTCGCTGATCGTGGAGGCGCGACAGGAATTACTGAAGAAAAAAATCCAGGCCCGCGTCGTCTCGATGCCGAGCTGGGAGCTGTTCGAGGCCCAGTCACAGGAATACCGGGAAACGGTGCTGCCATTGACTGTCGAGGCCAGGCTTGCGGTCGAAACAGGTGTTTCGCAAGGCTGGCATCGCTATGTCGGCAGCCGTGGCGATGTGCTCGCTGTAGATCGGTTTGGCGCATCTGCTCCGGGCGAGGTTGTGATGGGCAAGTATGGCTTCACCGTCGATAACGTATGCAAGCGTGCCGTTGCCCTCTTGGAATCGTCACGTTGAAGGTGAGAAGATGCGAGGTACCCAGTTAAGAAAGGGGATTTTAGATGCAACTCGGTATGATTGGATTAGGGCGCATGGGAGCCAATTTAGTGCGGCGTTTAACGAAGCATGGCCACAAGTGCGTTGTCTACGACGTGAATCCGGCCGCTGTAAAGAAGATCGCAGGCCGCAATATTCAGGGCGCCATTTCGATTGATAAACTGGTCGCTAAGCTGACCAAACCGCGCGCGGTCTGGGTAATGGTTCCCGCCAGTGTGACGGGCAAGACAATTGAGCAACTGGCCTCCTACATGGAAGCTGGGGACATCATCATCGACGGCGGTAATAGTTATTATCGTGACGATCTCCTTAGAGCGCATGCGCTCAAGGAGAAAAACATACACTACGTAGATTGCGGTACCAGTGGTGGGATGTTTGGACTGGAGCGCGGCTACTGTTTAATGATCGGTGGAGAGGGGCAGGTCGTCAAGCATTTGGATCCGATTTTCAAGAGTATCGCGCCCGGGGTTGAGGCCGCTCCGCGTACCCCCGGCAAGAAGAATAAACCTGGTTCCGCCGAACAGGGCTACCTGCATTGTGGCCCGACAGGCGCGGGGCACTTCGTAAAGATGGTTCATAACGGCATTGAATATGGTCTCATGGCAGCGTATGCCGAAGGTCTAAACATCTTGCGCAATGCCAACGTCGGAAAAAGCGTGCGCGATGGTGATGCCGAAACCACACCATTGCTCAATCCAGAGTATTACCAGTATGAGCTGGATCTGCCTGCTATCGCGGAAGTCTGGCGGCGCGGCAGTGTGGTGGCGTCATGGCTTCTTGATCTCACGGCAGCGGCGCTGGTTGAGGACGCCGATCTCACCGGATTCTCGGGGCGCGTGTCGGATTCAGGCGAAGGGCGCTGGACCACACTAGCTGCCATCGATGAGGGCGTGCCGACCCCGGTAATTAGCATGGCGCTGTTCGAACGCTTTGCATCGCGTGGCGACGCCGACTTTGCCAACCGAGTTCTGTCTGCGATGAGAAAGCAGTTTGGTGGACATGATGAGAAGAAAAAGAGGGGCTGAGATGGGAAATACCCATCGCATTACACCGGCCGATGCGCTGGTAATTTTCGGGGTGACCGGTGACCTAGCTCACAAGATGATCTTTCCAGCGCTCTACGCAATGGCCAAGCGCGGCGTCCTCAGCGTGCCGGTAGTAGGAGTTGCCGCCACGAAGTGGAGCCAGGCGCAACTTCGCAAACACGCGACGGACAGCATTAAGCAATCCGGCAAAATCGATAACCGGGGTGCATTCGACCACCTACTTTCCCTGCTCCAGTACGTGGGCGGTGATTACAACAACCTAGATACGTTCAAAGCGCTCAAGAAAGCGTTGGGCACTGCCCGGCGCCCGGCGCATTATCTTGCCATTCCACCCGCGTTGTTTGCGACGGTTATCAAAGGACTCAGTGCTGCTGGACTGTCCAATCAGGCACGCGTTATCGTCGAAAAACCATTTGGTCGCAATCTCGCTTCTGCACGGGAGCTCAACCGTATTGCGCGATCAGTATTTCCGGAAGATTCGATCTTTCGCATTGACCACTATCTCGGGAAAGAGGCGATAATGAATATCCTCTATTTCCGATTTGCCAATTCATTCCTCGAACCGATCTGGAACCGTAACTACGTGGCCAGCGCGCAAATCACGATGTGCGAGAATTTCGGTGTGCAGGGTCGCGGTGCATTTTACGAAAGTGCTGGTTGTCTGCGTGATGTCATCCAGAATCACTTGTTTCAGATCGTCGCGCTGCTTGCCATGGAGCCGCCGGCTTATCAGGGCTATGGGGCTGTCCACAACGAGAAGGCCAAGGTGTTCCAAGCCATGCGCCCCGTGCACCCGAACGACGTAGTGCGCGGCCAGTATGCCGGTTACCGTAAGGAACCGGGGGTGGCGAAGAATTCCGATGTCGAGACTTTCTGCGCATTGCGGCTTTTCATCGACTCGTGGCGATGGCAGGGCGTACCGTGGTACCTGCGCTCAGGTAAGTGTATGGCCGAGACGGCCACTGAGGTGATCGTCCAGCTGAAGCCGCCGCCACAAGCACTATTCAACGATTCAGCACCAGTGACCGGTCGGGCAAATTATCTGCGCTTCCGGATCTCCCCCAACTCTGCAGTTGCCCTCGCTGCGCGGGTCAAGCGCGCAGGCAAGGAGTTTGTTGGCGATCAGGGCGAACTCTACCTGCTGGAAGAACTATCGGGAGAGGAAACACCCTATGAGCGGTTGTTGGGTGATGCTATGGCTGGAGACGGCGCACTCTTCACCCGCGAAGACTCGATCGAGGCTGCATGGGCAGTCGTCGAACCTGTTCTTGACACCCACCACCGTGTCCAACATTACAAGGCCGGCAGCTGGGGGCCGAAACAGGCTGATGAGCTTATTGCTGAAAATGGAAACTGGTACAACCCGATACTAGCGAAGGCGGAAAAATGACATCGGCGAACGAGGAAGTATTCTTGCCAGGAATAGCCTACTACCACGTGGCGACAGCGCGTTTCGGTGATTTGCTTAATTTTGATTTGCTTACGTTGTTCGAGTTTGCCAGGGACATCGAGGGGAAACAGGAGATGATATGAACGCCACACAGCAGCTTCACAAGCTGGGCCAAAGCCTCTGGCTTGACAACATTACACGCGAACTTCTGACGAGCGGCACACTAAGCCGCTATATCAGGGAGTTTGCGGTGACAGGCCTTACCTCCAATCCCACGATTTTCGATCAGGCCATCAAAGATGGCAATTTATATGATGACGCCATCCGCAATAAAGCGGTTGAAGGCAAGTCGACCGAGGCGTTGTTCTTCGAACTTGCATTGGAAGATCTAATCCAGGCCGCTGATCTTTTTCGGCCGATCCACGACGCCACTGGCGGTGTTGACGGTTGGGTGTCGCTGGAGGTATCGCCCTTACTTGCGGACGACACCGCAGGTACCATAAGGGCGGCTGTGCAACTGCATACGCTTGCAAAACGTCCTAATCTATTCATAAAGATCCCGGGTACCCCCGCAGGTATACCCGCAATCGAGGAAACGATCTTTGCTGGCGTGCCGGTAAATGTCACGCTGCTATTCTCGCGCGAACACTATATCGCAGCGGCTGAAGCATATATGCGTGGCATCGAGCGTCGAATTGCTGCTGGCCGCGATCCCCGAGTTGGTTCCGTGGCATCGATATTCGTCAGCCGGTGGGATGTAGCCGTCAATGACAAGGTTTCGGATGAGTTCCACAACCGCCTTGGCATTGCCATCGCCATGCGCACATACAATGCCTACCGAAATTTACTTGAATCGAAACGTTGGCGTGACCTTGACAGTTCTGGCGCGCGGCCACAACGTTTACTGTGGGCCAGCACTGGATCAAAAGATCCAACAGCCTCAGACACGCTTTACATTGAAGCTTTGGCGGCTCCGGATACCATCAACACTATGCCCGAAAAGACGCTACTCACCTTTGCCGAGCACGGAGAAATATCGAACGTATTGCCGGTTGATGAAGGCTATGCCGAAGTAGTGATCGCTGAATTTACCCGCGAGGGCATCAACGATGAAGCACTTGCAGCCGACCTCCAGCGCGAAGGCACAGCAGCCTTCACCAAGTCATGGCTTGATCTGATATCCCGCATTGCCGCGAAAACCGAAGATCTGACGAAGTCCGAGCAGGCATGAGTATTGCGATGCTGCCCGCTAGTCCAAAAATGCAGGTGCCGCCACTGACAGAGAGTTCAGCGTGGAAGGCGCTCAATGTACATTTCTCAACGATCCGCAATCTGCATTTGCGGCAGCTCTTTGCCGACGATCCTCGCCGGGGCGAGCGGCTGACCGCAGAAGCCGCAGGCATTTACTTCGACTATTCGAAAAATCGCATTACTGACGACACGATACGACTGCTCATGAGATTAGCCGAGGAATGCGGTTTGCGTGAACGCATCGCCGCAATGTTCCGAGGGGAGTTGATCAACGTAACGGAAAAGCGAGCTGTGCTGCACACTGCCCTGCGTGCGCCCGTGACCGAGAAAATTGTTATCAATGGCATTGATGTCGTTCCCGAGGTGCATGCGGTGCTCGAACGGATGGCCGAATTCTCGCGCCAAATCCGCAGCGGCGAATGGCGGGGGTATACCGGCAAGCGCTTATGCAATGTCATTAGCATCGGCATCGGCGGCTCCGATCTCGGCCCGGTGATGGCTTACGAAGCACTGCGGCATTACAGCCAACGCGACATGATATTCCGCTTTGTTTCCAACGTGGACAGCACCGACTTCGCGGAAGCCACGCGTGATCTCGATCCAGCAGAAACTCTATTTATCATCTGTTCTAAGACTTTTACGACGCTCGAAACCCTAACGAACGCCCGTACTGCCCGCGCCTGGTGTTTGCATAAACTTGGTGACGACCGAGCCGTGCGCTTGCATTTCGTGGCCATATCGACCAACACCGAAGGTGTGTCTGAATTTGGCATTGATACCGCAAACATGTTTGGCTTCTGGGATTGGGTCGGCGGCCGCTACTCGATGGACTCGGCGATTGGCCTGTCGACCATGATAGCCATTGGCCCTGAGAACTTCCGTTCTATGCTCACGGGTTTTCATGCGATGGATCAGCATTTCCGCAGCGCTCCATTTGAGAAAAATCTACCCGTGCTCATGGGGATGCTGGCGGTATGGAACAGCAACTTCTTCGATGCGCAGACAGTCGCGGTGCTGCCCTATGAGCAGTACCTCAAACGTTTTCCTGCGTACCTGCAGCAACTGACGATGGAGAGCAACGGTAAATACGTTACGATCGATGGCATGCGCGTCGCTTATCAAACGGGGCCCATCTATTGGGGCGAACCTGGCACCAATGGCCAGCACTCGTTCTATCAACTCATCCATCAAGGAACGAAACTGATCCCGTGTGACTTCATCGGCTTTTGCCAGACGTTGAATCCAATAGCTAATCATCATGATCTGCTGATGTCTAATTTGTTTGCGCAGACCGAAGCACTTGCGTTCGGTAAAACGGAAGAGGAAGTTAAGGCCGAAGGCACACCGGGGTGGCTCGTGCCGCACCGGGTCTTCGAAGGCAATCGTCCAAGCAACACTATACTTGTCGAGCGTCTGACGCCGGAGACTCTAGGTCTGCTGGTCGCTCTTTACGAGCATAGCGTCTTCACCCAAGGAATCATATGGAATATTGATTCATTTGATCAATGGGGCGTCGAGTTGGGCAAAGTACTGGCGGAGCGCACAATCCCTGAGCTTGAAAGTTTGGACGATCCGCTGCTCAATCATGACAGCTCAACCAACGTGCTAATCCAACGTTATCGTCGACTAAAAAAAGGAAATTTGTGAGCATTTGCTACATCAATCGCAAGCCATTGTTTGCGAGCATTTCAGGTACCAAATGAAAGACGCAGAATTTGATCCAGGTTTCAGGTTGCATCAGAGGAATATTGTAGCGGCTGTCGATCAATGAATAGCGCAGCCTCAGAATTGTGTCGCTGGCATCCAGTTTGCGATGACCGGGCGCTTCAAAATGAGGCGATTAACACCATACTTGCCAGCGCCACGCAAGCTATTCGTGAACGCGGCCAATTCCATCTTGTGCTCGCCGGTGGAAATACGCCGCGCGGAATCTATCCTGGATTATGTACGGCCCAAACCAACTGGTCCGCGTGGCATATCTATTTCGGAGATGAGCGTTGTTTGCCGATAGTCTTTTCGGCGCGAAACTCTAGCATGGCTGCCGAGATTTGGCTCGATTGCGTGCCCATTCCCCCCTTCCAGGTGCACACAATACCAGGAGAGTTGGGTGCTCTTAAAGCAGCCCGAATGTATTCTGAAACACTGCAAGCAGTCGGCGATTTCGATTTGGTGCTACTCGGGCTTGGCGAGGACGGCCACACGGCAAGCCTTTTTCCCGATCATGAGTGGGGACTAGCGCATGGCTCGCCGGATGCGCTAGCGGTATTCAATGCACCTAAACCGCCGTCTCAGCGCGTGTCTATGAGTGCGGCACGGCTAAGCCGTGCGCGGCAAGTGTTATTTGTGGTCAGCGGCGAGTCTAAACATAGAGCCGTAGCCAACTGGCGCTCCAACAAAGATATTCCGGCTCGGGCGATTGTGCCGGCGGCGGGCGTTGATGTGCTAGTAGAGTCGGCATTGCTTACGCCGTTGGTATTTTAATCAATAACTCGTGGTTGAATTATATGCGTTTGACGTACATTTCTAAAATCAGATTGATGGCAAAATTTATAGAAGTCAGCGAATTATATAAAATTTATGTTCGCTT
>Ga0302326_10021013_pt1 | contig 13404 bp, 6 predicted proteins | sample Palsa_T0_3_FD_202264 | JGI IMG/M metagenome (GOLD analysis project Ga0302326, IMG submission 202264) | Peat permafrost microbial communities from Stordalen Mire near Abisko, Sweden - Palsa_T0_3 | ecosystem: Environmental > Terrestrial > Soil > Palsa > Peat permafrost | place: Sweden: Abisko... | reverse complement strand
GCCATCACGCCATTGCTCACCGCTTCCACCCCGGTCATCGCCGTGCAGCCGGAAGAGAAGACCTTCAGCACCAGCCATAGCGAAATCATTTCCGTAGCCGGGCTGGGCGTGGGCAAAGGCGTAACCGGGTGCGGATGACCGCCGCTAACCAGAATCTGCCAGCCGCCGACGCCGATGACGATCAGCAGCGTAATCAGAAACAGATATGTGGGAATCATGAAGACTACGCCGGTGTCATGCACTCCGCGCATGTTCACGAGCGTCAGCAGAGCAAGGATTCCCAGGCAGATCGCCAGCGTATGCGGCTGCAGGCTCGGCGCAGCCGAAATCAGCGCGCCCACTCCGGCTGAGATGCCCACGGCAGCCGTCAGCACGTAGTCGATCATGAGCGCGGCTGCAGCCAGAAGACCGGCGCCATCGCCCAGATTTTCGCTGGCGACAGTAAACGAGCCGCCGCCATGCGGGTAGGCTTCAATCGTCTGCCGGTAGCTGAAGTAGACGATGACCAGCAGAATAAGAATCGCCGCACTGATGGGGACGATCTCTTTGACGCCCAATAACCCCAGCGGAATCAGCAGTGTAAGCGCGGCCTCAGGTCCGTACGCCGCGGAACTCAGCGCATCCAGGCCAAAGATGGGAATGCCCGCCACTGGACCGATGGACTCGCCGCGCTCCTCCGATGTTGCCAAGGGACGACCAAGCAGCAGATTGAGAAGGTTAGGGCCAGATGCCATGGAACGAATCCCCCGTCAGGTCTGCTGAATGCAGGTCCTGCCGAGGGCATTCTCTCATGCGGATGCGACGGTCTCTGTCTTGTCTTCTACCTTGCCGGCTGGAACTGTAAATATAAATCGGCTGCCCTTGCCTGGTTCACTCTCGACCCAGATGCGCCCACCATGCTGCTGCACGATGCGTCGACAGATGGCCAAACCCAGCCCGGTTCCACCCAGAGCTCGCGAATCAGAGGCGTCGCCCTGCTGGAATCGTTCGAAGATCATGTCCAGCTTCTCCTGGGCAATTCCTCGTCCCTGGTCTTCGACGATGATGCAGACTTCGCCGTTTTCTGCGGGTTGAGCACCCAGTTTGATGATGGTCTGCGGCGGCGAAAACTTGATGGCATTTGAGACCAGCTCGGAAAGCACCTGCAGGATCCGTTCCTGATCCACATTGACCAGGATTTTGGCCGGTGCGTCGAAACGGAAGGTGATCTGAGCCTTGAGCGCGGCCTCATTTTCTACGTCGGCGGCGCGGCGTAGCAGATCGCCTGCCGGCAGCACTTCGAGATGTAGCGGCATGCCGCCTTTTTCGACGCGATCGAAGTCGAGGATGTCGTTAACCAGCCGCACCAGCCGGTCGCAGTTGCCGATTGCGACCTCGAGCATCTGTTTCTGCTTCTCTGGGCGCTTATCCAGCGAACCCGACGAGATCAGCCCCAGCGAGGCCCGCAGTGACGTAAGTGGCGTGCGCAGTTCATGGCTGACAGTGGAGATGAATTCGTCCTTCATCTTCTCCAGCCTGCGTCGTTCGGATACGTCCTGGAAAGCTACGACCATACCGGCTATCTGCCCTTCGTCAATCAGTGGACTTGCAACGTATTCCACAGGGACCGTGGTGCCATCCTTGCGCCAAAAAACATCATCCCGAATGCGAACCCCTTCCCGGCGCCGCATCCCTTGCAAAATGGGGCAGTTGGCCTTTGTATGTAACGTGCCGTCCGCGTGACTATGGTGAATCAACTCGTGAATATCCTTCCCTCTCAACTCATCCGCAGCGTAGCCCAGCATCTTGGCCGCCGCAGGGTTAATAAAGCTCAACCTGCCCTCAAGGTCCATGCCATAGATACCATCGCCGACCGCAGCCAGGATCAATTCCCGCTGACGGCGCATCAGGATCAGCTCGTCCTCGGCCTCCTGCTGCTCGGTCACATCCATGCCGTGCGTCAGCACAAAGCTCACGCTGCCTGGCAGGTCCATCCGGCGGCTGCGAAAGGCAATCCTGCGCTCCGTTCCGTCTTTGCGCAGAAAGGGAATTGTCCCTTGAAATTCGCCCGTCTTGATAATTGTTTTCAAACTCTCAGCAAAAGGCTCGAGCCCGGCTTTGCTGATGAAGTGGAAAAGCGGCTTACCCGTTAGTTCTTCTGTGCTGTATCCCAGGCTCTCGGCCGTGTAGGAGTTCAACGAAGTCAGTCGGCCTTCCAGCGTGCAGGTAAAGACAAATCCCAGGCTTGTTTCCACCACATGCCGATAGCGAGTCTCGCTGGTCAGGAGAGCCTGCTCGGCTTGCCGCTGCCCGGTCACATCGCGCCCGCTCACGATCAGGTACTGCACCTCACTGCTTGTGCCAACCTCAGAATCAGTTGCGGCGCCCGTTTCTGGTCCAGATCCCGATCCCAGGCCCATCAGCGGACGCAGGGTCCAACTTACCCGGCGTGGAGCGCCAGATCCGGTTCCGGATCCAACTCCAGGGCCAGTGCGCCACAGATTTTCGTAAGGGCCGACGGTTTGTCCGCTGGCTGCGGCACGCACTTTATCCTGAGCCCAGCCTCGCGCCTCGCGCTCCACCAAAATCTCTTCCACAAACGGCCTGCCGACGATGTCCACCAGCCGCAGCCCGGTCAATTCCTCGCAGGGGCGGTTGAAGCGCACCATGCGCCCTGCCGTGTCCAGCACTGCTACCAGCGCAGGAATAGAATCCAGCGTCGCCGACACAAAATTGCGCTCGATGGCTAAAGCACGTTCGAGCCGTTGCCGTGATCGCTGCGCTTGTTCCTGTGCCGCGGTCCGGCTGTACAACTCCATGCGCGTGACAGCCTGCCGCCCCAGTATGCCGATCAGTCCTACATGCTCCTGGCTGAACCGGTTTGCTTCTACGGCTAGCACTGCCAGCGTTCCAATTACCCGGTTGCCAGGCCCGATCAGCGGAACCCCCAGATAAGACTGACAGGGCAGTGCATTCGCCAGCTCCACACCCTCAGCCTTGAATCGCGAGTCGGTCTGCGCTTCCACCGCCATATCCCGTATCAGCAGCGGCGATCCCTGTGAAACAACCCAATTACATGCGCTGGTCGTGCGGTCCTGCTCCCGAGCCATGAAGCCATAGGTTGACTTGAACCACAACTTCGTTGCGTCCATCCAACCCAGATAGGCATAATCCGCGCCGGAGAGCACGGCCGCGAGGCGCACCAACTCCTCCAGAGCCCGGTCTGGTGTCAGATCAGGAGAGCGGTCTGGAGAGCGGTCAGGAGCCCGGTCCATCCCTTGCTGCGGGCCCTGCTGCTCGGGTGAAGTAGACGGCAAAGGCGTAGCCCGACTTTCAAAACGGGTTGTGTCCTGCATTAGAGACATGACGGCGGATTACCAACTCACATGAGTATGGCCGAAAGGCATTGAATTTGCTCTCGCACAAACGGGTCAGCGGAGACCACCCTTCACATGCAACCGAAGTAATGTTTCATTTCAACAGTTTGCTGATTTCCATACAGTACCCTGAAACACCTTCGTACTCTGTAATATTCTCGGGACTACTCGCCCGGAGGCAGCTTGCAGCAATCGGCGGCTCCAGCCGGTTCGTCGCTGCTCGCGTCCAGTACGACTTTCCAGCTTCCATCCGGCTCTTTGCGCCAAATTGTCAGGTAACGTCCTGTAGTTACTTTCGGGTTACCGTCTGGGTCATGGCTGCGTCCCTCATAATGCCCCCAGGTGTAGCCCATATCCCCCGTTGGACTCATCACGCCGTCGGTCGGAGTCCAGAGCAACTGGTAGTCCTTGGGCGACCAATTGGCCTGTTTCGCAATCGCCTCCCGTCCATGCACCGGCGCCTCACCGTTGCCTAGCGAAACCCCGTCCTCGGCGAACCAGGTCGCAAATGCTTTTCCGCCGCCCTCGGAAGTGTCTTTGGCAAATTTCGCCTCCAGATCGAACAGGAGCGCCTTGCCTGGCTTCATGGTCGTGTCCGCTAACGGACTGGCCGGCTCCGCAGAAGCTCCGGGAGCCAGCGAACCGGGATTGAGTACCTGACCAATCACCCAGGGATGCGCGAGAGAGAAACCGGCAAGCAACCCCAGACTCAAAACTACTTGGCGAATCTTTCGCATTGTCTCCTCCGGCGTTCGACGCCGCACCCATATCCTACGCCAGGTCAAATCCATTCCCCGTTCACAATGGGATGCCGGGCGTAGGACCAATACTTCAAGAATAGCGTTGAAGATTTGAGCCGGTGCAAAACGCAAATTCGCAGGATTGTTATACTTGGGGAGGCGATGTTTGCGTCCCCGCCTGTGCCCGGATCGGTGTGGGATTTCAGGTAGTTGGCCGCGTTGGCTCAGGAGCAGGGAGCTGCCATTCCGTTGGTAGCCAACTCGCACGGGCCTGTCCGGGTCAGGATGCGGAAGGAAGTTGAATGGCAACACTGTTGGATTCAATCCAATCGGCGCAGGACCTCCGGCGCCTCACACCGGTTGAACAAGAAGCGCTCGCCGCCGAGATTCGCGAGTTCCTGATTCAAACGCTATCCAAGACAGGCGGCCATCTCGGCCCCAATCTGGGCGTGGTCGAGCTCACTTTGGCACTGCACATCGTCTTCAACACGCCAGAGGACAAGATCACTATGGATGTGAGCCATCAGGCTTACATCCACAAACTCCTCACTGGCCGCCGTGAACAATTTGATACCATCCGCCAGCCAGGCGGCCTCAACGGCTTCATGCTGCGCACTGAGAGCGAACACGACGCCTACGGCGCTGGCCACGCGGGCACTGCGCTCTCCGCGGCTCTGGGTATGGCCGTGGCCCGCGATCTCAACGGCGGCAATAACCACGTAATCGCGGTAGCCGGCGACGCTGCCTTTACCAACGGAATTTCGTACGAAGCTCTGAACAACATCGCCGAGCAGACCAAGCGCCTTATCGTCGTCCTCAACGACAATGAGTGGTCCATCGATCGAAACGTTGGCGCCATCGCGCGCTACTTTCACCGCATCGTCACAAATGAGCGCTACAAGCATCTGCATGAATCCGCTTCGCGGCTGCTGGAGCGCTTCGGCGGCAAGACCGCAGTCAAAGTCGCGCGCAAAGCCGAAGAAGCCGCCAAAGGCATGCTCTGGCCCTCCATGCTCTTCGAAGAGTTTGGACTCAACTACTACGGCCCGATCGACGGCCACAATCTGCCGCTACTCATCGAGACGTTCAAGTTCCTAAAGACGGAAAACAGGCCTGTTCTACTGCATGTGCTGACGCAGAAAGGCAAAGGCTACCAGCCGGCGCTTGACGGACAAAAGAAATTTCATGGCCTGGGGCCATACAATCCCGAAACCGGTGAAACCAAGCCTGCGGGGCAGATGACCTACTCCGAAGTCTTCGCCAACACCCTTGTCCAACTCGCCAACGAAGACGAAAAAGTCGTGGCTATCACGGCTGCGATGCCCAACGGCACTGCCCTCGATCTGTTTCGTCCGCACCACCCCAAGCGCTACTTCGACGTCGGCATTGCCGAGGAGCACGCGGTCATCTTCGCCGCCGGCATGGCCACGCAGGGCTTCAAACCAGTCTGCGCAATCTACTCGACCTTTCTTCAGCGGGCCTTCGATCCCATCGTCCACGACGTCTGCCTGCAAAAGCTTCCCGTCGTCTTCTGCATGGATCGCGCTGGTCTCTCCGGTGACGACGGCCCCACCCATCACGGCCTCTTCGACATCGGCTACCTGCGCGACATTCCTGAAATCGTCGTCATGGCTCCCAAGGATGAAGATGAACTAGCCGATATGATGCTCACCGCGCTGCAAATCCCTGGCCCCAGCGCCATCCGCTATCCACGCGGAATCGTCGCGGGAGTCGCACGCAAGGCTCATCCAGCGCTCTTGCCCATCGGGAAAGCTGAGGTTATTTCTACTGGCCGTCGTAAGAATGCTGACGTAGCCATCTTTGGACTCGGCCCGATGATCACCATGGCCCAGGAACTGGCCGCTCGCCTGGACGATGAGGGCTTCTCCGCTGCAGTCATCAATCCCCGCTTCATCAAGCCTCTTGATCTGGAGGTCGTGGAGCACTACGCCCGTCGCGTTGCCGCATTCGTCACCTTTGAGGATCATGTGAAATCCGGCGGCTTCGGCTCGTCGGTTCTTGAAGCGCTCAGCCAGCTTGGCCTCAGCGTCCCGGTCGTTCGCATCGGCTGGCCAGACCAGTTCATCGAGCACGGCAAAGTGGATCAGCTACGCGCCCGCTACGGTCTTACAGCCGAGGCTGCTCACACTCAGCTCCAGCCCTATCTGGTCGGAATTCGTCATCGCACTAAGGTCGCAATCTAGGGTCGCAATCTAGACTTGGATTGGGGTAATCCGCAAACGAACCGTCATCGCTTTCTGGCAAGAGGGCGATTTCGTCCCGCACTATTTTGGTGCAGTTCCAATCAGACCAGCAATTCCTGCGCAGCAAGAAGAACATGGAATCAGCCGTTCAAGGCAGGCGTCATGCAACAATACGAGGAACGACCTCACGATGCCAGCTCAGCAGCCAAGATTCCCGCCGAGATTCCCGCGCAAGCTGCAGGGCAGAACGGCTATTGCTCTGATATGGATTCTGAATTTGGGTATCGGGGCCTTCGCCGCTCGCGGACCACAGACCCAACTTCAGCCCGCCAAGCCTAATCTGGCACCGCCCCTGGTGCTTGAGGGCGGCACAATTATCGATGTAACGGATTGGGGTCACTCGGCTAACGACCTCCGCGACTCCGTTGTTTACATTCGGGATGGCCGCATCCTCGCCGTGGGTCCACGTGGCGCATTGCCTATTCCCAAAGGTTCCAAAGTCATCGACTGCACCGGCAAGTACTTGATTCCGGGCCTTATTGACGGCTTTGCCGGCATGAACAGCCAGGGCCAGGCAAACGCTAATTTGTATATGGGCGTCACTACGGTCGTTGCTACCCAGGATGATCGGCGCGGCGCAATCGATTCCCACGCAAATCCCAGCCCGCATCTGTATCTGGTGGATGGTATCGGCTCCACGGACGATTGGAGCCTCTTAATCAATCGTCCCGAGTGGGCGCAGAAATTGAGAAACCCGACCGGTCGCGCGGTCGAGCTCAGTCCAGAGGACACGGCCCGCGAACTCGCCGAGACCGCCAAGCTTGGGACTCGCGTCCTTCGTCTGGGCCACGATCTTACCGCCGCCAACACACAATGGATCATCGAACATGCGCACCAGATGGGCCTGATCACCTACGGAGAGTTTGTATCGACTTCGTATAGGTTTGGCATACAGGCCGGAGTCGACTCTCTGCTGCACATGGGCCGCTATGAGTTGGGCGTAATTCCGGATGAACTCCAGCAGCCTTTGATCGATGACCCCGAAGGCTCGGCGGCACGCACCGCGTATGGATATTCCGAGCGGCTGCCGTCGACTGACTTTCACTGGCGCAACTATGCGCAGTTTCTCGCCGCCCACCGTTCCGCACTGATGCCCACCTTCAGCGTCTACTATCTGCGTCTGCCCGATCACCGCAATCTTTGGCAAGAGCCGGCTGCTCAGCTACTGTCACCGTCAGGGCTGGACTCGCCGCCCGACCGCAAAACCGGCGAAGCGATGTACCCTCTGCCTGCCTGGAGCCGCCATCTGCCCAACTCTTCTCAGCGCTGGATGGAGGAAAACGCGCGCAAAAAAGCCGATCAGGAGGCGAGCAAGCTGTGGGAGATCAATCAGGCGATCTTTGAGGCCTACCCGCATTACCTTGCCGCGAGCGGAGCGTCTGCCTATGGAACCATGCCCGGCATCTCCTTGCATACTGAACTGGAGATGCTGGTGCGCATCGGCTTGTCTCCGCGGGAAGCTCTGGCAGCCGCCACCAACAACTATGCTGAGCAGTTCCACTGGAATGAACTGGGCCAGATCGCTCCTGGCCGCCACGCCGATATATTGGTTCTCGACGGCGACCCTACTGAGAGCATCTGGAACGTCCGCCGAATTGACACCCTGCTCATCGACGGCAACCAGATCGACCGCGAGTCGCTGCTAAAAAAATAAGGCATTTCCTCATCGCGAGAACTTGCTTAACCGTTGCTCGAGGGAGCCTACTCTCGCCTAAAGAGTGCTAATTGCCTGACTCATCGTGTGCTGTGCTGATCGGCAGAAACACACGAACGGCTGTGCCGTGATTTTCGGCGCCAGTCCTGCTTTCAATTTCGACCCGTCCCCCGTGGCTCTCGATGAATTGCTTGGCGATGAACAATCCAATGCCTGTGCCTACGGTACCGCGGCTGGTGAAGAAAGCGTCGAATACCTTTGGCAGATCATGGGCTGCGATGCCGATGCCATTGTCCTGAATGGTCATAGCAATACCATCGAGTGGTTCCAATGCATCTTCAACGGAGATGCCGAGAATGCCGCCTTCCGGCATCGCATAGATCGAGTTCGCGATGAGGTTCGAGATCACCTGCATAATCTCCCCGCGACGCAGCACCAGACGTCTCGACGAATCGAGTGACTTTCTAATTTCAATAAGAGCGGCCGCACACCGCGGCTCGTAGATCGTGATTGCGTGCTGAACAATTTCGGTGAGAGAGGCACTACTCGCCGACGCATTTTCCCGGTAATAGCCCAGCGTCTGCTTGGCAATGTGCGAAACGCGGGCAAGTTCATCTTCTGCGGAGGCGAGGTAATTGATCCCAACCGGGTCGGTAACCATGGGACGAAGAAGGTAGAGCAGGTTCACCACTGCTTCGAGAGGATTGTTGATTTCGTGCGCGATCGTCGCCGCCATACGGCCAGTCGCCGCAATCTTTTCGGCTTGCAACAAGGCTTGTTCGATCCGCTTGCGCCCTGAGATATCGCGGAGAATCTTCGACGCTCCAATGACCCGTCCCTGTTCGTCCTTCAAAGGAGAGACAGTGAGAGAGACATCGATCGAGCGACCATCTTTCGTGCGACGCACAGTCTCAAAGTGCTCGACCCGTCGCCCGGCCCGGATGCTTTCGATGATGGTCTTCTCATCGGAATGCAGGTGCTCGGGAATGAGCTTGAGAATCGACGAGCCGATCATCTCTTCAGCCGAATAGCCGAAGACGCGTGTGGCGGCTGCATTCCAGCTCGTAATGATGCCGTTGAGGTCTTTGCTCAAAATTACGTCATCGGAGGATTCGACAATGGCTGCGAGTTCGCTAAGCCGCTTCGAACTTTCGCGCAGCCTCTCCTCATCCCGTTTGATTTGCGTGATATCCCGGATCGTACCGGGGATTTGTCCTGCCGGACCTTCGGTCTGCAGCTGGCCTTTCACCTCGATCCAACGGAGAGTCTTGTCCGGCAGACAGATTATGCCCTCAAAATCCAATGGCTCATCGTTTTGAAGGGTAGATTCCATGGCCCGTTGAAAGGCTTCGCGATAATCCGGATGCACAACCTCGTTCATAAAGATGGCCCCGTTGACGGGACCATCCTCGCGTTTCCGTCCGAAGATCTCATACATGAGGTCGTTTTCCCAGGTCCCGCGGTCCTCGGCGGTGTCCCACACGAAGACGCCGAGCTTCGCCACTTCGGTTGCCAATTTCAGCCTTGCCTGGCTTTCACGTAGCTTCCGGGCTCCCATCACGACTTCGGTGGTGTTGCGGAAGGCATCGTAAACGCCCGCGATTACGCCACCTTCGTAGACCGGTATGAGGGAATAGTTCCAGTAGTGATCTTCCAGGACACCATTGAAGAGGATCTGGATGAACATATTGTCCCGAACCGTTCTTTCACCCCGGTAGAAACAGGCTTCGAGATCGCCACTCACCAAATCCCATGCCTCGTGGAAGACGTCGCGGTACAAGCCCCCGAGTGCTGCGGGATGCTTCACAGTCAGAGTGGAAATTGCCGCGTCGTTGTAGAGGAACACCATGTCCGGACCCCACGAAAGGATTGTCGGAAAAGGTGAATGCAACATGAGATTCACGGTAGCGAGAAGAGTCTCGGACCAGTCTTCAATCGGCCCAAGGGGTGTTTCAGCCCAATTGTGCGCGCGAATAAGGCCGGCCATCTCGCTGTCGCCGGCAATCAGGGTTTTCGCTCGTGCTGTGAGGGTCGGTCCGTTCATGGAAGTAGTGGCTTGACCCCGTGCTTTCTAGCATTCATAGACGTTGGGACGCCAGAGATAAGTCGCTCGCTTTGATCGTAAATTTAAGGCACGCAAACGTGATGGCGTGGAAGATCAACGATTTTAACATGTTGGAGCGATTGCCGAGTCAGCAGTCGCAGTCGCATGGATTGCGAATCCGCCAGCCCCTGGTAAAAATCTGAGGCACGTGAATCGCTAAAAAGCGTCATACGAATTCGTATAATTTTATAGAAGGGAAGTCCTCAATGAATCACGAAATTACGATCGATAGGCGAAGCTTCATCTTCAAGGGATCATTGGTGTCCGCCGGCTTAATCATTTTGCCCGCGCTTCGGCTGGCAGCTCAACAATTGAGCACTCTGGATGTCGCGTCTGCCGGTTCTATGAGGGCTATGCTGGAAGGCCCGCTGAAGACATCTGCTGCGCAAGCCCTTGCGCTCGATATCCATACACATGCACAAGGGGCTGATGCTGTCGCGGCATCACTGCTTGATGGTTCGCTTAGCGCGGATGTCTTTATTCCAATCACGGCGCACCCGATGTTCACTATTCTTCGCGCGGGCGAGGCCAGCATAGCGCAGCCAATCGCTCGCACGGAACTCGTGCTTCTCTACAGCCCCAGGAGTCGCTTTCTACGGCGATTCGAGCTGGCCGCACAGGGCAAAGCCAATTGGTGGGAGGTGCTGCAACAACCAGGCCTTCGCATCGCGCGATCTAATCCTGCATTGGACCCCGGCGGACGCGCTGTCATCTTCGTCATGATGCTCGCCGCGAAGAAGTACAACCAGCCAGATCTCGTGGCGAAGGTCCTTGGGCCAACGATCAATCCGGACCAGATTCCAGACCAGATATCGACTGGCGGAAATACGCAGGCAAGGCTGCAACGTGGCGAGATCGACGTGATGGCTGTCTATAAGACCGGGCCTGCTGCGACCGGCCAACCCTTTATTGCATTGCCACCAGATATAAATCTCAGTAGTTCGACACTTCGCGAAGACCATCCGAACCTGAGTCTTACCGTTGGATCCAACGTGTTCTACCCGGAGCCGCTCATCTTTTACGCCGCCACGCTCAAGAATGCCGCGCATCCTGCGAGCGCCGCGGCATTCTTAGCATGGCTTCAGGGAAAAGAAGCGCAAGCTTTATTTCAGCAGGCACATTTCGATCTCGTTGACGATCCAACTCCGCTTTATCTTTAGAGGAAAAGAGCCGCCGGCCTCAACGAGCACCGGCGGCTTGTGCTCTGATCGTTTAGAACGCAAACTGCAAGGACGTTGCAATGGTCCTAGGTGAGCCAAAGTGAGCTACGTTGGAGCTTGCGTTGGATCCTGTGATATCACCAGCCGCGATCGTCGAGTAATAGCGTGTGTCGGTGATGTTATTGCAGGTGAAGCGGAGTGTTGCAACCTTCGTAAACACTGGCCGCGTGTATCGGAAACCCAAATCAAAAGTATTGTAGCCGCTCATCGTATGCAGGTTTTGGTCGTCCTGAGGGCGCGATCCAACAAACTGCCAATCGCCTGTGATCTTCAGGTTCGTCACTCCGGGCACGCGATATTCACTCAACAGATTCGAGTGATATGAAGGAATACCGACGAAGCGTTTCCCATTCGTAGACGCTACGTTGGTATCGTTGAGCCGCGCATTCAGCGCCGTGAAGCCGCCATCGATCAGCAGCCGATGAAACAAGGTGCCTTGTCCGGAGATCTCCGCGCCGAAATTTACTTGTTGGCCGACGATCGCGTAGATATTCTCTGTTGTGCTTCCGTTGTAAGAGATCGTATCGGCAAATGGCCGCTGCAGCCGGAAGAGCGCCGTTGTAATTGCTATCGGATGCTCGTCGGTCTTGAAGCCCAGCTCCCACTCCTTGCTTCGATAGGGCGGAAGCGCCTGGTTGGCGTTGATGAGGTTCGTGCTTCCGGGCGCAATATCGCCCTGCTGCAGGCTGCTGGCAAACGTCGCATACGCCGTTGACCAACTCGTCGGCTTGTACATCACGCTTGCAGAAGGGCTGATGCCTTGCTTGTTCGAGCCACTGAGCCGCTCCGTCGCCGAATTATTATCCACGCCGATCCAATCCTGGCTGGCTGCTAGGCGAATCAGAAAGCGGTCACGGATTGAAAACAGATCACCGAGGTTGAAGCCCTGCTGATGCACAATGGCCGACTTGTACGGTCCACGATTTTGCGGCAACCCATCTGCAGGTGGAGCAAAGATCTTCGGCGCGTCCACATTCGCTGTGCCCAGGAATACAGTGGCTGCTGCGGGCGCTGTGTATGCGTACTGATTGAAGCGATATCCCTCGCTGGCCAGAACAACATCCTGCCTGATGCCCCACTTATTGATGGCTCCGGTGATATACCCGAGATCGCTTTCTATGCCAAAACGCGGCGCGAATCCTGTTGCAAGCGAAGAACTGTAATCACCTGAATCATCAGTGATGGTGTTTACAGGCGTATCGATAAACCGGTCCAGTCGCTGTGCGAGCCCTCCGGCCATCGCGTGCCAGTTCGATGAAAAGTCATGCAGCAGGCGAGCGCTGGTGCTCTGCGTCGTAAGGTTCACGCCAGCGTAGGTCTGGCCAAAGCCCACGCGTGTTGGATCAGGCGCAGACGGCAGAATGTAATCCGGCGCGGCGGCGTTCGTCTTGGACGACGACCCATAGCTGAACCACCCTGGATAGCCGCGCTGCACGATGTCATACACGCTGTAATGGGCATCGAGCGTAGTGCTCTTGGTCGGCCGCAGGTCGACCGCGAACTCCGCGAGCCTGCGCCGCAGGCTACTGCCATCTACAAACTGCGCGCCGTCACCGAAGAGCAAATTGGTGCGATACCCAAAGATCTTGTTCGGTCCCAGGCGTCCGCCCGCATCGCCATAGATCGTCCCTACGGTGCTGCTGTCCTGCTCCAGATACAGGTTCTCTGTGCGCTCTTCCGTCGGGCGCTTCAACACAAAGTCGAACATGCCGGAAGGATTTGCCGGTCCATACATCGCCGCGCCCAGGCCATTCTCAACCTGCATCTCCTGGTATTGCTCCATAGGATTGGCGCCGGTGATTGCCATAGCCATGCCATCCATGCGCGTGTTTTGCGCGATGCTGCCCTGTACACCACGGGTCGCCGGTCGAAGAATCTCTGGTCCTTGTTGCTCGGTGTACGACACGAGTGGAAGGTATTTGATGGTGTCTCGCAGATTCTTGACCTGGGTATTCATGATCTCCGCGGCCGGCATCTCCGTAATGGTGTACGGCTGATTTACAATCGGTGCGGTACCCATCACGCCTGCATCCACATGGCTGAGGTAGTAACCCGTTGACGCGGTG
>Ga0302326_10021012_pt1 | contig 13404 bp, 10 predicted proteins | sample Palsa_T0_3_FD_202264 | JGI IMG/M metagenome (GOLD analysis project Ga0302326, IMG submission 202264) | Peat permafrost microbial communities from Stordalen Mire near Abisko, Sweden - Palsa_T0_3 | ecosystem: Environmental > Terrestrial > Soil > Palsa > Peat permafrost | place: Sweden: Abisko... | reverse complement strand
ACATGGGTTTCCCGGTGTCGCCGGGGTTTCTGCGCGGTGGAAGCCCGGCGGTTGAGGGGGAACCACCTTCCGTTCGGACAAATGGTTTTGACTCCAGTGACTGATAGTGGGGTCAGACCTGTACATTCTCAGCATGCCTGTTGCCGAGACGACCGCCGCCGAGCCCACGGTCCGGGTATCCCGTGGCTGGACCGGCCGGTTCACGCTGCTCTGGTTCGGGTTCTGGATGGCGTGGCTGGTGCCGGTCCAGCTGGTGCTGCCGAACCAGTTCGCGGCGCTTGACGCGGCCCACAAGGTGCGCGATTTCGGCATCGCCAACGGGGCGGCGGGGGTGGTCGCGCTGATCGCGCTGCCGCTGGCGGGCGCGCTGTGCGACCGCACCAGGACCCGGTTCGGGCGGCGGCGGGTGTGGATGGCGGCCGGGGTCGTCGTGCTGGCGCTGTCCCTGGTCGCGATCGGCCCCCAGCGGTCCTGGGTTGGGGTGATGGTCTGCTGGATGTTCGCCTCGCTCGGCTTCTCGATCGCGTCGGCCGGGCTGTTCGCGGCCGTCGCCGACCAGGTGCCGGTGACGCAGCGCGGGATCATCTCCGGCGCGATCTTCGGCCCGCAGGCGCTTGGCCTGCTGGTCGGGCTGGCGCTGCTGGCGGAGGTGATCACCGGCACCGCCAGCGGGTACCTGGTGCTGGCGGTCGCGGTGGTGATCTTGTCGATACCGTTCGTGCTGCGATACCGCGACTCGCCGATCATCGGCGGCAGGCTGCCACTTACCCTCAGCGCGCTGACCGAGGCGATGTGGGTGTCGCCGCGGGCCTACCCGGATTTCGCCTGGGCGTTCGGCGGGCGGGTGGCGGTCAACATCGGCAACGCGCTCGGCACCACCTACCTGCTGTACTTCTTCACCAACGACCTGCGGCTGAAGGACCCGGACACCGCGCTGCTCGAGGTGACCGCGATCTACCTGGTGTTCACGCTGATCACCACCTACGGCGGCGGGGTGCTGTCGGACCGTTCGGGGCGACGCCGGATGTTCGTGGCGGTGGCGTCGGTGCTGCAGGGCGTGGCGGCGGTGCTGCTGGTGATCTGGCCGAGCTTCGGGACCACGCTGGTCGCGGGGGCCTTCCTCGGCGCCGGGTACGGGGCCTTCCTCTCGGTCGACCAGGCGCTGGTGACGCAGGTGCTGCCGGACGCGGAGACCCGGGCCAAGGACCTGGGCATCATGAACATCGGCACCAACGTGCCGCAGGCGATCGCCCCGGTGGTGGCGGCGCTCGTCATCGACCAGCTCGGCGGCTACCGGGTGCTGTTCGCGTTCGCCGGCATCTTCACGTTCCTCGGCGCGACCATGGTGTACCGCATCAAGTCCATTAAGTAGGGGCTCGCGGGCACCCTGCTTGCCGGTCCCGGCTCGGCCGCAGAGGGATCCCCGGACGGTCTCACCTGGGGCGGCGTGATTAGATTTAATTGCTGTGCCTAACGTTATGCTCTCCTGGCAGCAGGCCGCCATGCTCGCGGCCGGGCTCTTCGTGGCCGGGCTGCTCCTGGTTCACCTGGCGCGAGTTGGCCAGCGGCCGGGCCGGTCTCCCGGGCGGGCGGCGCGGTGGTCGGCGCGCATCGGCCCGTTCGCGCGCGAGGCCGGGGTCGTCACCGCGCTCTACGCGCTGTGGCAACTGGCGGGCAACCTGGCGGTCGGCGGGCTTAACGAGGCGCTGGCACACGCGTGGTGGATCTGGCACACCGAGCGGACGGTTGGCCTGCCCAGCGAGCTATCGGTCCAGCGGCTGCTGCTCCCGCACCCGCTGCTCGCGCAGCTCGCCAACCTGTACTACGCGACCATGCACTTCGGGGTGCTGATCGCGATGCTGATCTGGCTCTTCGTCCGGCATCGGGACGCGTACCCGGCGGTGCGGAACGCGATGGCCGCCAGCACCGCGATCTGCCTGCTGGTCTCGTTCATCCCGGTGGCGCCGCCGCGGATGCTGAGCTCGCTCGGCTTCGTGGACCTGGCCGCGCGCTACGGGGAGTCGGTCTACGGCGCGGCCGGCGCCAACGTCGGCGCCGACCAGCTGTCGGCCATGCCCTCGGTCCACGTGTGCTGGTCGGTGCTAGTCGCCTGGGCCGTCATCACCGCCAGCACCAGCCGCTGGCGGTGGCTGATCCTGGCGCACCCGATCGTCACCGTGTTCGTCGTCGTTGGCACCGGCAACCACTACTGGGCCGACGGGATCGTCTCGATCGCGATCGTCTCCGTCGTCCTCGCGGTGCAGGCCCTGCTGCGGGCCAAGCTGGGCCGGTTCCGGGGCGTGCGGTTCGCGGGGACCGCGACGGCGCCGTCGCCCGGGGGCCTGGGAATGCCCGGGGCGGCGGGGGCAGCCGGCGGCGCCCTGAGCACGGTCATCGTTTCAGCCGGAGTTCATCGGAGTACCGCCACCACGGCGGCCTCGGCCGGATGCGGCTCAAAACAGCCCGGCAAGTGCGCCCGCGCCTCGTTGACCAGACCGACCGCAAGGCGCGGGCTAACGCTCAGTGCGGCGCGGGCGTCGACCAGATCGCGCAGTCCGGGCGGATCGGGGTTTTTCCGCCAGTTGTCGGGGTTGAAGAGTTCGCTCACGTGGCCGGCCCGCTTCTCGAACAGGTCGCGGACGGTCAGCAGGAAGTACAGGGACGCGATGTAGCTGTGCATGATCTCGCCAGTTACGGCGGTCTCGGGCGAGAATCCGGTCGCCCACAGGCGCCGTGCCTCCGCCATGACCCGGCTGTTGAGCGGATCCTGGCTGACTAGGTCCCGGGCGGCCGGACGGTCGCCGTCGCCCGGCTGGTTCTCGCTGGTGAGCTCGCGGACCAGCTTGCTGAGCGGGGTCAGGAGGTCGAAGGCGGCGCCATTGTCGAGCAACGTGGCGCTGGCCATCGCACGGTGCGTGAACGCCTCGATCTCGGCATTCGTGACCCGCCGGGTGGCCTGCTCCACGGTCAGCGCGGCCGAGCCCTCCTCGGCCGACCCGACGACCGCCCTGGCAATCCTGGACAGCTCGCGGGGAAGCCCGCCCGACAGCGCGTAGCAGAGCGCGATCACGGCTGCGGGCATGCCGCTGACGATGCCGTCGAGGAAGACGGCGGCCTCATGGAACGGCAACGCGTCAACCCAGACCATCTCGTCGAAAAGCCCCGTCGATGACGTCTTCAGCGCCACGGTCCGCCGGTCGGTCGCGGCCAGGGCGTCCGGCGAGACGGCGACGAGGTAAATGCAACCGGTCGTGCCGAAGAGGGCGCTGATCTCGTCGAGGAACTTGCAGGCGTCCTCGCCTTTGGCGATGTGATCCATCTCGTCGATGCCGATGATGAGCCGGACGTCGCTGTGCTGCCCGCTTTTATCGCTGTGCTGCCCGCTTTTATTCAGTCTCCTTTCCCGCTCCTCTTCCTTCTCGATGAGGGCGGCAACGACACGCTCGGTGAAGTCCCGGTAGTCGTCGATCAGTTCCGGCAGCGTCATCGCCTGCTCGGCGAACTCCCGGCTCGCGCCGACGCTGATCCCGGCCCCGGCCGGGCCGTTGAGCGAGCCGCCGTGGCTGAGGGTGTACGTGCGCTGGTAGCGAAGACGCCGAAGCCGGCTCTTGGCATCCACGGCCAGGTGAATGACCTGGCGGACCTCGAGCACCGCATTGCGGGTGCGCCGGCCGATAACGATCAATGCCACCAGCAGCAAGACGGCTGCCCCGGCCCACGCCCACCAGTCGCCACCGTCGTGGACGAACCAGTGCGGGGCCCACCAGCCGTGCGAGTCCGCGAAGTACCCGAGGGCGGCGGCGGCAACGAGGAAGACACCGGCCAGCAGGCCACCGAGGACAGCGCTCAGGCGACCCGAGTCGGCCAGCAGGATCGGACCGAGCACGTTGCCCCCGAACGACGGCTTGTTGAACCAGGGATCGGCCAGCACCGCCTCGCACAGGCAGCTGTACAAGTGAACCGCGAACTCTCTGGGCTCAAACCGGAGTGGTGCGTGGACCACCAGCCGGAGTCCGCGCAGCGGGTGCTCGTGGGCGGACTCGGCCGGGCGAGCCGGGCGCCGACTGGATCTCTTTTCGGCCGGGAGTTGTTCAGGTGTCCCGTATCGGTGCTGGCAGATGTCGCGGATGATGGTCGACTTGCCTGACCCGACCAGGCCGCCAACGCCAATGCACCCGCTGGACATGTGGACGATCTCCGCCCGCAGGTTATCGCGGGCGGTCGTCCTCATCGGAACGGTCACGTCAGCCACCGAACTCAGCCGCTGCCGACCGACTCCCCGCGCGTCCATCTCCGTGCCGAACCTGTTTGGGGGTACGTCGGGACTAATGGCGTCCCGGTTCTTATCGCGAAGGTAACTCTGTTGAACGGCTTCGTACAAGGCGGGGCGCCAGGGGGCGCGGTCGGCCACCTTCTCGAACATGAGGTGCCAGAGAATCGCCCGCACGCCGGGCAGTAGCCGTGCCACCGCGACCAGGGCGCCGAAGACGTTGCGGAGGCCGCTGACCCTGCCCTGGGCCAGCCACACCAGGAGTTTCGGGTAGGCCTCGGCGACCTCCGCCACGGTGTGCCAGGCGGTCAGCTTCAGCTCCTCAATGCTCTCCCGACGCTCATCGGCCAGCTTGATCAAGCCGCCCGGGACCTTATTGGGGAAGGGCAAGCGCCCAGCGTCTGGCCTTGGATTCCCTTCAAGATCCGCTCTCACCTGACGGAAGATCAAATCGTAGAGCGCATATGCCTGATACTGGGCACGTAGGTCCTGGTAGACGACATCCCGGTCAAGAAAGAGCGTTCCTGAAGGCAGCATGGGACGATGATAAAGAATGTTCTCGGTCCCGGTCAGGTACGGGGAGATTTTGACAATAAATGGACCGCTCAATCAGCGGAATGGTTAGCCGATTGAGCTGAAGCGTTCCGTTTTGATTGTCTTACGGTCGGTCCTGGTCCCCGGTCAGCGGCGCAGGGCGGTCTCGCGCTCCAGGTGCGACAGCTTCTCGGGGTTGCGCACCGAGTAGAGGCCGCTGACGAGGCCGTCGTCGATGCGCACCGCGACCACGGCGTCGATCTCGCCGTCGATCCGCAGTATGAGCGCCGGGTAGCCGTTGACCTGGGCCGGATGCAGCGACGTGGCGCCGTCGAGCCGGCCGAGGCCGATCGCGAGCAGCCGGGCGACCTTGTCCGCCCCGACCACCGGCCGCGGCACGGCCTGCCTGACCCCGCCGCCGTCGCCGAGCAGGACGACGTCGGGCGCGAGGATGTCCAGCAGGCCCTGCAGATCGCCCGTTTCCGCCGCCCGCTTGAACGCGTCGAGCGCCTCGCGGGTCTGGCCGGCCGAGACGACCCCGCGCGGCCGACGCGCGGCGACGTGCTCCCGTGCCCGGTGCGCGATCTGGCGGACGGCGGCCGGGCTCTTGTCGACCGCCTCGGAGATCTCGTCGTACCCGACGTCGAACACCTCGCGCAACACGAACACGGCCCGCTCGGTCGGCGTGAGCGTCTCCAGCACCAGCAGCATCGCCATCGAGACGCTCTCGGCCAGCTCGACGTCGTCGGCCACGTCGGGCGCGGTGAGCAGCGGCTCGGGCAGCCACGGGCCGACGTAGGACTCCTTGCGGCGGCCGAGCGCGCGCAGCCGGGCGAGCGCCTGGCGAGCGGTAATCCTGACCAGGTACGCGCGGAAGTCCCGCACCCCCTCCAGATCTACCCCGGCCCACCGCAGCCAGGTGTCCTGGAGGACGTCCTCGGCGTCGGCGGCGGAGCCGAGCATCTCGTAGGCAACCGTGAACAGCAGGTTGCGGTGGGCGAGGAACGCCTCGGTGGCGGAGTCCGGGCCTGCCATGGGCAGCTCCTGTTCGCTTTCGACCTGTTCGTTTTCCGCGGTCACACCCACCAGATGCCCGGCCCGGCTGTTTTGTGACACCGCCGGGGTGTGTCACAGGCGTCGGCCGGCCGGCATCTTCTGTTCGTCCAGCGCAACCAGACCACCGGAGGACGAAATCCATGGACGCCCAGTTCAACCTGTTCGACAACGAGATCGCCGTCAAGTTCACCAAGCGGTTCGCCAGCGCCGCCCTGGTCATCGAGCAGTCGCCGCTGCCGAAGCCCACCCGGGAGCTGGTATCGCTGCGCGCGAGCCAGATCAACGGCTGCGGCTGGTGCGTCGACATGCACACGAAGGAGGCGGCGGCGGCCGGCGAGACGGCGGTCAGGCTCAACCTGGTCGCCGCCTGGCGCGAGTCCACCGTGTTCAGCGAGGCCGAGCGGGCCGCGCTGGCGATGGCGGAGGAGGGCACCCGGCTGGCCGACGCCAGCCCGGGAGTGTCCGACCAGACCTGGGCGCGGGTGCGCGAGCACTACGACGACGACCAGATCGCCGCCCTGATCGCCGAGATCGCCATGATCAACGCGGCCAACCGGCTGGCCGTGATCGTGCACCAGCGGGGCGGTGCCTACGAGGTCGGCATGCTCGCGGCCGCGCTCGGCTGATCGGCCGGAAGGCGTCCCGGGCCCGGCGCGGGCCCGGCTGCCGGGCTGGCCCCGGACGCGGGTTCGTTTAGTGTCAGTTTCATGGAGACCGTGCAACCCGCCGCCGATGCCCACGCCGCCGACCCGTTCAACGCCGCCGCGATCGTCAGCGCGCTCGACCGCGGGCTGCCCGCCGGACGCCTGGTGGTCGACCGCGACGTGGTCGCGGCGATGTCGCACGACGAGGCGGAGTGGGCGCCGGTCGGGCAGGCGGTGGCCGCGGTCCGGGCCGAGACCGAGGGCCAGGTGCAGCACGTGGTGCGCGTCTGCGCGGAGTTCGGCGCGCCGATCGTGCCCCGCGGCGCGGGCACCGGCCTGTCCGGCGGGGCCAACGCGACCGACGGGGCGGTCGTGCTCGACCTGTCCCGGATGAACCAGGTGCTCGAGATCGACCGCGACAACATGATCTGCGTGGTGCAGCCGGGGATCGTGAACAACGACCTGAAGGCGGCCGTGGCCGAGCACGGCCTGTGGTACCCGCCGGATCCGGCCAGCGCCCCCTGGTCGTCGATCGGCGGGAACGTGGCCACCAACGCCGGGGGCCTGTGCTGCCTGAAGTACGGCGTCACCCGCGATTACGTGCTCGGGCTGCGGGTGGTGACGGGCGTCGGCGCCGCCGGCGGCGCCGCCGGCGGGGGCGGCGCGGCCGGCTACGGCGATGCGGTCAGGCTGGGACGGCGCACGACCAAGGGCGTCGCCGGGCTCGACCTGACCGCGTTGCTGGTGGGATCGGAGGGGACGCTCGGTGTCATCACCGAGATCACGCTTCGCCTCCGCCCGGCGCTGACGGGCACGCCGCGCACGATCGTCGGGGCGTTCGGCGGCCTGGTCGCCTCGGGTGAGGCGGTGTCGCTGATCACCCGCCGGGGTCTGTCCCCGTCGGTGCTCGAGATCCTCGATCGCGCCTGCCTGACCGCGGTCGAGGAGTGGAAGCACCTCGGCATCGCCGCCGACGCGGCCGCCCTGCTGCTCGCCCGGGTGGACACGCCGGGCGACTCCGGCCAGCAGGAGGCGGACGCCCTCGCGGCGGCGATGACCGACGCGGGCGCGCAGTGGGTGGCCCAGTCCACCGACGCGGCCGAGGCCGAGGCGCTGTTCGACGCCCGGCGGCTCGCCTATCCGGCCCTGGAGCGGCTCGGCCCGGTGCTGACCGAGGACGTGTGCGTCCCCCGCTCGGCCGTGCCGGCCATGCTCGGCCGGATCGAGGCGACCGCGGCCAGGCACGGCGTGCAGGTGGCGACGATCGCGCACGCTGGCGACGGCAACCTGCATCCGCTGCTGGTCACCCCGCCAGGCGACGACGGCGCGCGGGTCGCCGCCCAGGCGGCGTTCGAGGAGTTCCTCAACGACGCGATCGAGCTCGGCGGCACCGTGTCCGGCGAGCACGGCATCGGGCTGCTGAAGCGCGGCGGCATGCGCCGGGAACTCGATCCCGGCGCGCTCGTCATGCAGGAGGCGGTGCGCCGCGCACTCGACCCGCTTGGGCTGTTCAATCCCGGGAAAGGCTGATCCGCCAGCCATCGGCCGCCACCGCAGCGGACGGCAGTGCCGGCGAAGCCGGGCCCGTCGTCAGATACCCGGCAGCGCACGGAGTCTCCCACCCGGGACAGCAGCAGGCCCCCGCCTCCGCCGCCGTGCAGAATCGCATTGCACGCCAGCTCGTACACCGCCAGGACGAGCTCGTCGCACCGGGCCTCGTCGAGACCCGCCGCAGCGCCGGCGTCAGCGACCCGCAACCGCAGGATCGGCAGGTCAGCGGCGGTGAAGCGCATCCGCAGGAGCGCGCCCCCGGTCACTGGCCGTCTGCCGTCTCCTCCAGTACCAGTGCGCCGGTCCACATCACGCGAAGGCGGCGCAGGATCCGCGCCTGGGGAGTGCGGCAGCGGACCACGACCTTGTCGCACGCGCCGGCCTGCCCGATCAGCCGGAGCAGGTCCCCCGCGCACCCAGCCGACATGAAGCACAGCCGGGTCAGGTCCACTAGCGCCTGCCCGCCCGGCGGCGCCTCGAACGCCACGCTCACCGCCGCCCGGAAGATGTCGCCGGTCGCCATGTCGGCGTCGCCGACCAGGTACAGCTCGCCCGGGGCGTGGTGCGCCTGGAGGTCACCGGGCCGCTCGAGCAGGGCGACCGGGTGGCTGATCCGCATCTCCTCGACCACGGCGGGATCAAACCGGCGACGGTCGTAGGTGCAGATTTCGGCGTACTCCCGGCTCTCGAACAGCGAGTCGGCGTGCTTCTCCCGGTGCATGACGCCCTCGACGTCCATTCCCAGGTCCTGGACCCAGGCCATGTCGATGACGGTGCGCAGCCCATCGAACCCTTCCTGGCGGGCCAGCTCGGTCTCCTGGCGCAGCCGGTCCAGCTGCCTGCGGGCGGTGAATGACTTCTCCGGGCTGATCAGCTCGCGCATGCTGCTGAACACCAGCTGCCCGCGGTCACGCGCGTCGTCGGCGCCGCCGCCGAGGGGCGCCAGCCGCTCGCAGGCGTCGTCGGCCGAGCACCCCGGGTCCATCATCACGATGACCTTCTCGCCCCGTGACAGCCCGCGGAAGATGAATACGGCCGGTACCTGCCAGCGGACGTCATTGTCCGCGTAATGGGCGAAGGCATGATCACCCAGCCGCATCCGTTCGACCGCGATTGTGTGCGCGTCTGCCCGCACGAGATACCCCTTCATTCACCTGGTTGCCCTTAAATGACGGGAAGGCGAAATCTTAGACCAGAATACGGTACGCGCATTCGCGTTTTCCCGCTGCTGTTTCGACCAATCTATAAGCGATCTGACAGCGCAACTACCGGACGGCATTTAATGGCATATGTCTGGTATGTCCGCCGATCATTCGGTGCTTGTAATGGTGCCATTGGTGCCATTGTTCTATCCGCCTGCCCTCCTGCCTGGCGTTTTTAGAGGGGCCGACGGGCAGTCGCAACGGACCGTTCGGGCAAAAGGTTTTGGCGGGTTTTGTTTTCTGAGGCCGCCCTGCTCGCCGTGCCGACGATCCGGGGGGCAGGCCCGGCCGGCTCGTCCCCGCATGCTAGCGTTCTGGCGAAAGCACACACGGGAGCTCGGGCTGAACCGGGCTGAGAGGGTGGCTGCCCGCAGGGGCGCGCGCCGCCGACCGTCGGAACCTGACCGGATAATGCCGGCGTAGGGAGGCCCACCATGGCGACCGCGAATACGTCCGTCACCTCGCCTTCCGGCGAGTTCGTCACCGTCCCGGGCGACCGTCGCTCCGAGGTCGCGCACACGCTGGCCGAGCCGGTGCCGCAGGCGCTCAGCCTGCTCGACCAGTTCGGGCTGTGGGGCAACCTGGGAGTGAGCCTGCTCGGCTTCACCGGGGCGATCTTCGTGCTGCAGCCGGACGGGGCCGGCACCCCGGAGCTGTCCCTGGCGGCGGCGCTGACCGCGATCGTCGCGGGCACCCTGCTCGGCACGGTGCCGCTCGCCCTGGCCGGGCTGCCGGGCGCGCAGACCGGCGCGCCTGCCATGGTGCTGCTGCGCGGGCTGTTCGGCGCCCGGCTTTCCTACCTCCCGACCGCGCTCAACATCCTGCAGTGCCTCGGCTGGGGGATCTTCGAGCTGGTCACGATCGCGACCGCCGCCCACACCCTCACGCCCGCCCTCCCCAAGTGGGGATACGTGCTGATCGCGGGGGTGATCACCGCCCTGCTGACGATCCGGCCGCTCGGCGCGATCCGGGTGCTGCGCCGCTACGCGACCACCGCCGTGCTGGTGGTGCTGTGCTATCTGCTGGTGCAGCTGCTGCGCCACCCGCTGCCGGGGTTCACGCACGGGACCTGGACCGGCTACTGGGCGGCGACCGACACCGTCGTCGCCGTCGCGGTCTCGTTCGCGCCGCTGATCGCCGACTACAACCGGCACTCGCGCACCCCGCGGGCCGCCTTCGTCGGGACGCTCGCCGGTTACAGCGTCACCCAGGTGCTGTGCTACGTCATCGGGCTGCTCGCGCTGGTCACGGTGGCGCACGGCAACCCGAACGATATCTACGGCGCGTTCATCGCGCTGCCGGTCGGCGCGCTCGCCTTCGCCGTCCTCGCCGCCCGGGAGCTCGACCAGGCGTTCGCCAACGTGTACTCCACCGCGGTGTCGGTGCAGAACCTGCGCCCGCTGTGGGACCGCCGGATCCTGGCCGTCGCGATCGCGGCCGGCAGCACGGCCGGCGCGCTGTGGCTGAACATCGCCGACTACGAGAACTTCCTCGACCTGATCGGCTCGGTGTTCGTGCCGATGTCGGCGGTCCTGATCGCGGACTACTTCGTCGTGTCGGGCGGGCGCTGGGACCTGTCGGCGGCGGCCCGGTCGCGCTGGCTGATGCTGCTCCCCTGGGCGGCCGGATTCGTCACCTATCAGCTCATTAACCCCGGGTACGTGTCCTGGTGGGCGTCGGCGTGGGCGTCGTTCGGGCGGCTCGTCGGCTTCACCGCGCAGAGCTGGATGTCGGCCTCGATCCTCTCCTTTGCCGTCGCCGCCCTGATAACCCTGCTGGTCGGCTGGGCCGCGCGGCTGGCGGGGCGGCCGGATCGAGCTGAATCATAAAAACCAGGGTGTGAACCCGGGGTCTCCCCCGGGTGCGCTGCGCGGTGACGCGAACCAGGCTTGGTGTGATCGTCCAACCAGACCACGCTGAGCGAGGAGATCCCGATGTCCGTCACCGCCGCAGAGTTGATCCGGCCGTTCACGATCCCGGTGGCGTCCCGGGCGGAGCTCAATGACCTGCGCGCACGCATCAAGAACACTCGCTGGCCGGACCGGGAGCCCGTGACCGACGCCTCGCAGGGCGTGCAGCTGGAGGTGCTGCAGGAACTGGCGCGCTACTGGGCGGGCCCGTACGACTGGCGCGAGTGCGAGGCCCGGCTGCAGGCGCTGCCGCACTTCATGACCGAGATAGACGGCCTCGACATCCACTTCATCCACGTCCGCTCGGATCACGAGCACGCGCTGCCGGTCATCATCACGCACGGCTGGCCCGGCTCGATCATCGAGCTGCTGCGGGTCATCGACCCGCTCACCAACCCGACCGCGCACGGCGGCAGCGCCGACGACGCGTTCGACGTGGTGATCCCGTCGATACCGGACTACGGGTACTCGGGCAAGCCGCGCGACACCAGCTGGACCCCCGACCGCATCGCCGCGGCCTGGGCCGAGCTGATGAAGCGGCTGGGGTACACGCACTACGTGGCGCAGGGCGGCGACTGGGGCGCGGTGATCACCGACGTGATGGGCGTCCGGGCGTTCCCGGGGCTGCTCGGCATCCACTCCAACATGCCCGGCGTGCTGCCGCCCGAGGTGGCGGAGCAGATCCGCTTCGTGACCGGCGCCCCGGCCCCGGCCGGGCTGTCGGCCGAGGAGCTGAGCACCTGGGAGCAGATCAACTTCCTGTACACCAAGGGCATCGGCTACGCCGTCGAGATGGCGACGTCGCCGCAGACCCTCTACGCGCTGGCGGACTCCCCCGTCGGCCTGGCGGCCTGGATGATCAACCACGACGCGCGCAGCTACGAGGACATCAGGGACGCCTTCGCCGGCCGGCCGGTGGGGAACCTGACCAGGGACGAGGTCCTCGACAACGTCACCTTCTACTGGCTGACGAACACCGGGGTCTCCTCCGGGCGCCTCTACGCGGAGAATCCCTACGGCTTCTTCGACGCCAAGAACGTCTCCGTCCCGGCGGCCGTGACCGTGTTCCCGAACGAGATCTACAAGGCACCGCGCAGCTGGACCGAGCGGGCCTATCCCAACCTGGTCTACTTCAACGAGGTCGACCGGGGCGGACACTTCGCCGCCTGGCAGGAGCCCGAGCTGTTCTCGGCCGAGGTGCGCACCGGGTTCAGGTCGCTACGCTAGATGACTATGCCCAGTCCGCTCCACCTGCCCGCGCTCGACGGGGCCGCCGGGTGGCTCAACTCGCCCCCGCTGCATCCGGCCGAGCTCCGCGGCCACGTCACGGTCGTCAACTTCTGGACACTGACCTGCATCAACTGGCTGCGTCAGGAACCTTACGTCCGGGCCTGGTCACGCGCCTACCGCGACGACGGCCTGGTCGTGATCGGCGTCCACACGCCGGAGTTCTTCCTCGAGCACGACATCGACCTCGTGCGCCAGGCGACGACAGAGCGGGACATCGACTACCCGGTCGCGATCGACAACCGCTACGCGATCTGGAACGCCTTCGACAACCACTACTGGCCCGCCCTCTACTTCATCGACTCCGACGGCGTCATCGCCGGCCGGCATTTCGGCGAGGGCGAGTACCAGCAGTCCGAGCGCGTCATCCAGCGGCTGCTCGGCATCGACCGCGAGCCGGTGGCGGCCGCCGTCGAAGGGCAGGGCGTCGAGGCGGCGGCCGACTGGGATCACCTGCGCTCGCCCGAGACCTATCTGGGGGCCGGGCGCAGCGAGGGCTTCGACTCGCCGGGTGGCGCGGTCGCCGAGAGCCGGCTGTACCAGATCCCCGAGCCGCTGCCGCTGAACCACTGGGCCGTGGCCGGCCACTGGACGATCGAGCAGGAGAAGGCGACCCTCGACCACGCGGCCGGGCGCATCGCCTTCTGCTTCCAGGCCCGCGACGCGAATCTGGTGATGTCGGCCGGGGGCGGCGAGCCGATCCCCTTCCGGGTGCTCGTCAACGGCCGGCCCCCGGGCGCGTCGCACGGCGCCGACACCGACGCCGACGGCAACGGCCTGCTCGGCAGCGGCCGCTGCTATCAGCTCATCCGAGAGCGGGGCGAGGTTCTCGAGCGGACGCTGGAGATCACGTTCGGCCAGCCGGGTGCCCAGGCTTACGTCTTCACGTTCGGGTAAGCGGGATTGGACCGGTCGGAGCTTCCGCTTGACCCCGACGGCGAGCATTTCCG
>Ga0302326_10021009_pt1 | contig 13407 bp, 12 predicted proteins | sample Palsa_T0_3_FD_202264 | JGI IMG/M metagenome (GOLD analysis project Ga0302326, IMG submission 202264) | Peat permafrost microbial communities from Stordalen Mire near Abisko, Sweden - Palsa_T0_3 | ecosystem: Environmental > Terrestrial > Soil > Palsa > Peat permafrost | place: Sweden: Abisko... | reverse complement strand
TGTGGGAACTCGGCAAGCGCCTCGGAAGTTCAAGAAAGGATTTCCACCTCTACGGACAACTGGCCGCGGAGTTGTACGTTGAGGCAGCGGATGCGGTTGTGGCGCCTCAAAACAGCTTTTCGTTCCTGGAGATTGTCACACGGGGCATATTCCTCGGCATGCAGTTCCGGCGTCCAGAGCTGGTTGAGAAAGGGTTTCGTCGTATGGTCGGCTTTGCTGCCGTGGCTGAGCAAGCACATCTTGGACTGTGGCTGGCACCTTTCGATCGGCTGATGAGCCTGAGAGGATTAAGCGATTCCCAACGGCAGGAGATTCTCGATCACCACGAAAAGCGTCTGCGCGTGAGCATAGCCAATCGTGACGTGCACCAAATCAGGATGGCGGGCGGCACCCTTGCAAAATATCTTCACGACCACAAGAACTACACGCGTGCCAAGGAGATTGCGTTGCTCTGTGGCGAGGCCGTACTTGACATTGCAGGGGGCATGAACGCGGCCCTCGCCACCCATCACATTGAAGCGGTCCTGCAGTCATATCGTCAGGCCGGCCTCCGGCAAGACGCGGAGCGCGTTCATGTTCTGCTGGAGCAAAGAGCGAAGGCAGTCATTGCCGAGATGAAACCGCGGCGCATTGAAGTCCCAATCGATCGCAAGCGAATCGAGGACGCAATTGCCGAGTGCATCAATGTTCCGCATCCTTTTGTTGCCCTTTACCGCCTTGCTGAGTGGTGCGTTGCGAGTCCCCAGGGAATCCGGAAACAGCTTGAAGAGGGTGGATTCATCGCTCACCGCATCATGGCAACGGAAATCATCGGCGATCACGGCCTGCGTGTCGGCATGATTGGCACGGATGATGACGATATCGACGGACATGTGATTATGCAAATGGCTCAACAAATGAATTTCAATTCGACAGTGTTCTTGTCCGGCATCGAGGAATGGAAGAAGAAGTTCGAGCTTGGAGGCGTACCGGACACACCAAGCATTTTCGATTGTCCGCTCATTCCGACCGATCGCGTTTCCTTGTATCGCGAGGGCATGGCTGCCTTTGACAGAGAAGACTACATCAAAAGCATCCATGTTCTCGTGCCTCAAATTGAGAACAGCCTGCGGGAACTGCTCGTGGTTTTGGGCGGGTCTTCGACAAAAGCGACCGAGGACGGAGCGTTTGAGCTGAAGAACATGAATGACGTTTTGCATGAAGCGCGCGTCCGCGAGGCGCTCGATGAGAAGCTGTGGTCCTTTCTCAAGGTCCTCTACGCCGATAAGCGCGGTATGAATTTGCGCAATCTCGTCGCTCACGGTGTTGCACCTATGGAAGCGTTCAATCCCGTGACGGCCAGTCTCGTTGTTCAGAGCATCGCGCTCCTAAGTATGATCCGGCCTGAAGCTGTGATTTTGCCGGACGATGACGCCCTCGTACCGGACGGAGCTTCCTGACTACAAGGCTCCCTTTCCCCGCGAATTTGCAATCATTGGGCATCCTGATCGCGCTGGCCGGGCTCAGGAGACATGGAAGCAGCAAAGTTACGATCAGCGCTCCCGGAGCGCAACCGGAATACATTCCTCGTCGGGGACGGCATCCGAAGAACTGCACGTGCCCGACGCACTTCAAACTGGGACGGTGCGAATTAGGGTCTTGACGCCGCATCTCTTCAATGTTACCTTATGGGTAACATTACATGGCATAGCGGCGGTTACCTATAAGGGAATTTCGGATGGAGCTGTTTATCAGCGACAAAAAGCTGCGGAAGGTGATTGACGACGATGCGGCCTGCCGCCGCCAGTACGGGGTGGACATGGTGAAGAAGCTCGCGTTGCGCCTGGCCTCCTTGCGTGCCGCTGATTGTCTAGCTGTGTTCTGGCCGCCGAAGTCGGGGCCGGAGCGCTGCCATGAATTGAAGGGAGAGTTAAAAGGTACGTTCTCGGTCGATCTCAAGCAGCCTTACCGTTTGCTGTTTCAGGCGACCAAAGAGCCGAACGTGCCCGATGAACACGAGCGATGGAAGTCAATCACGTCGATTGACATCACAGCTATCGAGGACACTCATGGATAGCAGAACCAGTTTTGAACCAAATGCCGTTCCTCACCCAGGTGAGACGGTGCAAGAGTATCTCGACTTCCTCGAATGGTCACAACGGGATCTCGCGCGGCGGACCGGGCTGACGCCCAAGACGATCAGCGAGATCTGCAACGGGAAAGGCCCCATCACGCCGACGACAGCGCTGGCGTTCGAGAAGGCGTTCCAGCGGCCAGCGCACTTCTGGCTGAACCTGCAGCGGCAGTACGACGAGATCGAAGCGCGACGACGGGAAGCAGCGAAGGCGTCGGGATGGGAGGAATGGGTCGGTCATTTCCCGCTCAAGGAAATGCGCCACCTCCAGTTCTCGCTCCCCGAAGGACGGTCGGACACAGATACCATCCTCGGATTCTTCGGCGTCACATCGCCGGAGAGCTGGGCATCCGTGTGGCGGGCGTCGGCACCGCACTACCGGCAGACGCGGACGTTCAAGGCGCGCGAGGAAGCGGTCGCGGCCTGGGTGCGGGAAACCGAGATCGTCGCCCGCGGACTCGACCTTGCGGAGTTTGATGCGGCGAAAGTGCGCACCGCGATCAGTTCGCTGCGGCAACTCAGCAGACGGCGGATCGACGAAGTGATGGACCCGCTGCAGGAGACGTGCGCGAAAGTCGGGGTCGCGGTGGTCGTGGTCCCGGCGCTCAAGAGCACGGGGATCAGCGGGTGCGCGCGCTGGCTGACGGAACGGCGCGCCCTGATCGGACTGACGCTCCGGTACAAGACGGACGATCAGTTCTGGTTCACGTTCTTCCACGAGCTTGGGCACCTGCTCCTGCACCGGAGCAAGCGACCATTCGTCGTGGATAACGCAGAGGACGACCTCTCTGATCGGGTGGTCGATCCTGAGATGCAGCAGATCGAGACGGAAGCGAATCGCTTCTCAGCCGACACGCTCATTCCTCCGGCGTCCCTAGGAACATTCCTGCGCGCCGGAGAGTTCACGAGCGAATCCATCCACGAGTTCTCCGAGGTCGTCGGTGTCGGACCGGGGATCGTGGTCGGGCGGCTGCAACATGAAGGCGTGCTCGCGGCCCATCAGGGGAACACGCTTAAACAAAAACTTAACTGGGGGTTCAAAGAGGAGAAGTAGGTTATGGTCGGCAAGATCTTCATCACCCGGCAAGGGTATGATCCGCAACTCGGCAAGCACGTCAAGGACCCGTACCTGGGTCTTAACCCGACGCTCGGGGCCTGTCGCCCTGACGTTCGGAAGCAACTCACCAAGGGGGATCACATTTTCGTGATCTCCGGGAAAATTCCTGTGGCTCCGCAGTACGTCATGGCCGGGTTTGAGATCGCCTCGAAGATCGATGGGCTGACCGCGTACCAGCAACTTCCCGAACATCGGCTGCACCTGCTCGCAGATGGACAGCTCGACGGGAACATCATCTGCGGTCCCGACGGGCGACAGCACGAGCTCGACAACCACAACTCGTTCGAGAACCGAATGAAGAACTACGTCATCGGGACGAACCTCCTCGCGCTTACGGAGGATGACGAGATCGAGCGCGGGCGCAAGGAGACGCTCGAAGCACTGCGCGACATCCTGCACAAGAAGGGCAGCACCCCGATCGAAGTCGTCGGTCGCTGGGGAAGCAAGCTCGACGAGAAACAAGTCCTTGATCTGCGCGCATGGCTTGCGCGCCTCAAGATGAACAACAACTAGGAGCCGGCCCATGAAGACATCCACCATGAAGCGACGTAAAGGCGAACAGCAGAATCTCTTCGGAACGACCGCCGTCGCGATCCCCGAGGGGAACGCCTGCCATATCGTCGATGTCGGCAAGCGGCGCGATGGTGGCACGCGGTACTGGTGTCTCAAGCATCGTGCTGACGCGACCGCGAAGTACGGCAAGCCCGCGACGGCCTGCCGGACCGCACACGTGCCGCTGATCGCGGAGAAGGACATCCTGACGTTGGACTTCGCGACGTATCCAGGCGGCGTCGCATTTTGGGGAGCGGTTCCTCCGGTCTACGATACGACACGGCTGCCGTTGGACCGTGGCATCCACGTGCACAGCCGCATCACCGCAGAGGGCGGGAAGGAACTCGACAACACGTTCCGCGCGGTGCGGATCGTCGGCAAGGATCTCCCCGAGGGCGGGTTGGTCGTCGATGAGCTGGACGCGATCTACTACATGGCGACGACGGTCTTCGGGTACACGATGAAGCAGGTCCTATGCACCATCTGCGGCTACCCGCACCTCGATAGGGACTGGTTCAGCGTCCACCCGCACGTCCGCCACCTCTGCGCGGGATGCGGCAAGCACTTCAGAGACACGGGCCTCGGTATCGGGAACCCCATCTGCGGCGTGCGCGACGCGTGCGGCATCAAGACCGACGCTCCGAAGCTCTCGAAGAAGGTACTCGACATACGCCAAAAGGACTATCCTGGTGGCATCCAGATCTGGGGATCAAACCCCGCCTTCATCTGGACCGGCAAGAATGCGGAGGCGGAAGGCATCCACGTGCACGGCTACCTCGAAGGGGCAGCGATGCCCGAGGCGGACGAGACGTTCGGCAAGGTCACGATTGACGGCATCACGCTCGATCCGCTCGAAGTGCGGCTGTTCATGGCGCAGTCAGCGCTGCCGTCGCTCAAGGATCGCGTCGTCGCGGTGAAATGCCCGAAGTGCGGCAAAGGAATCCTCGACGAAGGCGACCTCACCTTCACGCCATCCACGACGCATCACTGCAAGCGATGCGCGAAGGACGTCCCGGCGACTGGGCGGCTGCGCAACGTCGTCTCGAACCCGCTCCCGCTCACCCTCGCGCAGCTTGAGAAGTTCGCGGTCCGGCCGGTGCAGAAGCACGACCTGGGGCTGCTGCCTGAGACGATCTGAAGCTCACGCCTTCGTGGGCGCTATCTTCTTGCCCCATTCCTTCGGCAGGCGCGCAAGCCCCTCAATGATGGTGGTCGCGCCGTTGTCCACCGCGCCTTTGAGTGCGCGGATCATCTGGTCGGTTCTGTTCGTGTCCTCAGCAAGCTCCTTGAGGATGGAGAGGAAGTACTTGCCGACGTAGTTCTGGGTGTCCAGGCTCTTATGGAGCATCTTGATGATGTTGTCGGCGAGTTCGTATTTCTTTGAGAAGTACCGCCAGAAAGTCTGGGCGTGCGTTCCCTTCGCGCCAGATTGGTTCAAGAGGCTCTTTCGCTTCGGATCATAATGGCCCTCCAGAATGTCCTTGGTGAGCGCGGTTTCGACTGCCTTCGTGACACGAGGCGGCATGGCTCTCCAGCCTTGATACTCGAACGCTGCGAGCATCCGCAGTAACGCCCACCATTGGTGTCCCTTCGCTATCTCCTTTTCGAGCTCTGCGCCGAGGTAGGAGAAGAACGCCGTGCGCTCTACCTCAAGCAGTCGATCAAAGAGTGCGATCACGTATGCGCGATGGCGGGATTCGTCGTAGGAGCGCGATTTGATGATCGTGACGAGAAGTGGTGCGATCACTGCCGGAGGTGTCTCGTCGAGGAGTTGCGCGGCAGCCTCCTGTCCCGTCCCGAAGGACTCGTCTTTGAATCGTTCGTGTGCCGCGTCGAGGAGGCGTTGGTTTTCAGTGACCCCTTCTTGATCGACGACTTTCAGGAACGCGTCGCGGATGTCCAGCGCCGTCGGATTTTCATTCGTTAGCGTGTTGAACTTCGTCGCTTGTTCGGTTGGGATCTTCGAGTGCGCGATAAGGTGCTGGAGGACCAGCTTCAGACTCATGCAATCCCCGTGGAGCCTCGCCTTTCGGGTGCCGCTGGTGAGCTGCGCGAGCGAGCCCCTGTACAGGATGTCGATCACCTTGATCGTGTGATCGCCGATCATGATATTCGCGCCGTGGAGGTCGCCGTGTTCCATGCCCTGTTCGTGGATATGGGCGATGCCGCTCGCGATTGCCGCGCCGATGGTCCGGGCTTCTCTGATGGAGAGTTTCGGCCCCTCGAATCAGCTCGCGAGGGTGGTGCCTTCGAGGAGTTCCATCACGATGGCATCGACTTTGGCTTTGGTGGTCGGGTCGGTGATGCGTTCGAGCGAGAGGATGGAGACGACGTTCGGGTGGCTGGTACGTGCGAGGGCTCTCGCGTGTGCCATGGCGGATGATACAACGACCGCAGACTCCCGCACGATCTTGACGGCGACATCGCGCCCGAGATCGTCCGTGGCCTTCCATACGTCGGCGAAGCCGCCGTCTCCCAGTCGAGAGTGGAGCTTGATTTTCAATTTACGATTGTCCTAAAAATACGGATCGCTTCGTCCTCGAAGGAGGATGCTCGATACGCGGAATGCTGAACGAGACTGTCGGCTATCGTCTGCGTCGTCTCGCCCGTGGCTTGGGCTTGGACGCATTCGCGGCGAGGAAGCCGAGGCCGACGAGCGTGCCGATGCCCAGCAGGGTATTCACAGTCGAACTGGTCGCTACGCCGGTCTGCGCGAAGGTCATGTCGTGCTCGCAGTTATCCGCGGTGTAGCCGTACGGATCGCCGACGTTGGAAAGCGCGCGCTGCTCGACAATCATGTTCTCGCTCGGAGTCCGGTTCGGGCGGACGATCCATGCGGGCTTGCCGTCCTGGAATCCCTCGAAGGTCGTGACGTGCTTGCCGCCTTCGGGCGTGTTGTCTTTGACGAGGCCGTTACTCAGGCCCGTGCCGTAGTGGTAGCCTAGGCCGGAGTGCTTCGGGCGGATGAGAATGTCGCCCGGCTGTACCGGCGACTGCGGTCGAAGCTGAACGTACATAGCTCAAGGATACCGCGCCGGCTCGTTGTTCTCTGCGACATGATTTGGACAGACCCCCAATCGGCCCCCATTATGCGTTACCGAAGCTTCCCGAGGATTCCTTGCGATGCCACTCACGCTCCTCTTTTCTTCGAGATAGCCGAGTCACCGTACACTCATAACCCAAAGGCCGTCAGACAAGAACTTACTGATCGTATGAAACCCATTTAATCCGTGATTCCGAATCCGTGCCGGGAGCCAACGTTTAACGCCAGACGCATCATTTTTTACAGATTTGTACGGGCCGGTATTTCTCCACGCGCGTCGGCATTCGGAGCTCGTTGAGTCGCAAAGGCCGACGACGTAAGCATGGTTCGAGACGCGGGAAAAATCGCGCTCGTGGGCGGGCTCCTGTTCGTTGGGAGTTAGGCTGTGATCGATCCCGCGTAATTTCCACTGATCTCGCGTAAGGCGGTCGCCAAGCGGATGTGTGCCGTAGGATATCTTTGGCGATCGAGCAAACGACCTTTCTGCGGTATCGGCCCCCGCTAGTGCTGTATGAGAAACATCGCGGCGCTCGTCTTTCTGCGGCGGGCAAAAGAAGGCCTGGGAGATTGTCCGTAACCATCGATTGCTGGAACTATTCCTGCACGACATCCTCAAATACTCCTGGGACGAAGTGCATGAGGAAGCCGAACGTCTGGAACACTTCATTTCCGAGCGCTTTGAAGATCGCGTCGCCGCAATTCTCGGCGACCCTGAGATTGATCCGCATGGGCACGTAATCCCCCATCGAAATGGAACGGTCCCGGTTCATGAGGAGTTGCCGCCACTTCAATGGCCGCTCGAAAAGTCTGCGAAAATCAGCAGCGTCTCCGACCAGGAATCGGCCGTACTGCGCGAGCTTCGTGCTCTTGGACTTGTGCCCGGCGTGAAGTTGGTGATTGAGCGGAAAACGCCGAACGCCTCATTACTGGTACGCATTGACGACCAAAAAAACGCAGACCGCTTATCTGACGCAGTGCCTAGAAACCATCAACCCATCAGACGCACAGATCGTACGCGGTTTCCTTTTGGCCGGAGAGTTGTCCCGAATGAGCATTCTAGAACGGGCGAAACGGGGGACAATGATACGAAGCGATGGACGCGCAAATCTACCTGCAACTGGATTCGGTGAAGAAGGCCCTTCCTCACGTCGCCTCCATTTACCAATCGGAGATGCGCCGTAGGACCAGCGCGGGTAATCAGCTTCCCTCTACTTTCCTGTTAGATTTCGATGTCATCTATGAATATCTGCACCCGCGCTCCGCTGACGCCATGGCACTCTCGACCGTCGAGATGCTCAAAAGCCACCCCGAAATCCAACTTCCGCTTCTGCCAGGCACAGCAAACGAAGCGCTGTTGTACGTAACACGCTGCACCGCGACGATACCGACACCAACTAACGTCACCGATCTGCTCGCGTGGTTCAAACAATCGACGACTGGCGATCACTCTGAGGGACTGTGTGATCAGGTTCGGACTCAGTTGAATCGAATCCTCGATGCCGAGGGGCAGTTGCATAGACTCGCCGATTTCTTCGCGTGGCCCAATATGACTGGCGTAATCCCCCCGCCCAACCCTGGCGAGCTTGCTCAGTCAATAGACAATGCGCGGGAACTCCTTAGCCGGCGATCGAGGCCGGGAAGAAGTACCAGAATGCACGCGGACTATAACGACGCTATAAACCTCGCGATGGCCGCCGATGGCTTGACCGCTTTTTACGAAAGCAGGAATGGGCACGGGCGTACGCCACTCATCACGAGGACTCGTGCGGTAATCGAAGTCTCGGAACTACTTTCATCACAACGAGGACGTGAAGACCCGATTGCTATCACGCCGTTCACCGCACTCGCATATTTTGGCCTGTCAAAAGCTACCACAGCCGACATCGAGAAACTTCTCGATAAGACCGAATGGTTGATCGCGGCATTTCGTCGCATTCCTCAGAGCGGAGATATCGCCGAAATAGAGAAGAGGCTTGAGGAATACATCGAGTTCGTCTTCAGCTTGTCTGAGGTCAGCTCCTTAATTCATCGGACGTGGAGAGCACCGGTCGATCCGCTTCCTTCTGGCCTTGACCTCTACAAACTTGCCGAACTGACCCTGGAAGCGAGTGGAAGCTTGGGGAAGGTCGTCATGACGGCCGCTGTGAATTTGAAGAATCTTGCCGCCTCGATGAACATAATGGCGACAAGCGAGACGAAAACCATCGTCGCATGGCGAGGAATCAACACCGGCCTCGACCTTCTTAATAACCTTCCCGAAGGCCAGCCCAAGATCGTAATCCAGATATTTCAGCAGTTCGCTTCAGAAGGAGCCCAGATGAGCGTCAATAACGTAACCCAAACGGGAAGCAACAACACGGCTATCGTTGATAGCTTCAAGACCATCACCTCCACCTCAACCCTATCCGACGACGTCCAACGCAATCTCAAGGAATTCTTGGAGCATGTGCAATCGTCAAGCCTCCAGCAGGAGCAGAAGGCGGAGGTCATCGAAGCCGCCACGACGATAGTCGAATCGGTGAAGAAAGATGGCCGATTGGCCGGGACCGCGAAGCTCATTTGGGAAGGTGTAAACAAGACCATCAGCATCGCTCCCGCCGCCGTAAAAGCATGGGAGGCACTTCGAACACTTTGGAACTAGGCTATGACCGCCACCTACGCCAACAGATCAGGCAGCAGCCCATTGGCGAGCTCCTGATATTGAACCTCCTCCATTTTGCTCACAGGAGCAGGCTTGACCCTCGCGCGTCCCCCGAAATATTCTTTCTGCGCGCCTTCAATCAGTCTCGAAACTAACGCCCCGTCGATCTTTCGAAGAGCGATCAGCTTACCCGCGATGCTCTGAATGACATACCAATGCTCTTCATCGTCGACGAACGCTTTGGCGCGGACCCAGATGTACCCAAGAAAGGCGCGGATCTCTCCAACGGTATTACCGGTAAAGCGTTGGGCTGCCGTTTCTACCGCTTGCTCGATATCCGTCACGCCCGTTTGCCACCGGAGCGTTTCGAATATCTGGGGATCTGCGGTCGGGTGTTGTTGTCGCAAATACTTCATCTCCGCATTCTTCGCGACCATGAAACCCATGCAGACTTTCTCAATCGTCGCCAGATCATTCGGGTCTTGGGTTCCAACCGGGAAACGCAATCCGGGATGAGTCTTCAGGCTTCCAAGCGTGAGACCGTCTGCCACGACCGAGATCGCGTCAACGAACTTCGCGAGGCCCAGAATAACGAACGCGACCGCATGAGCGCTTTCGTGGATTGCAGTTGCCTCTTCCGCGAGTGTTGATGGCTGATTCATTCCAGTTCAGGATAGCGTCGTGCGGGACACGTAATAAATCTCTATCCCAAACTCAACGGATGGTGTAAAGAATCTGCAACGAATACCATATCGCGATGGCAGCACATGGCGGATACCTTCATCATCCGGGTTTCCGCGCGCTTGGATCAAGTGGTAAAGAACTGTGTCAAAACTGTGTCCGAGCCCTATCCATTCGAGGCGCTGGGGTTCCGGTTTGACCGAAAGCAGATTCCCCAGATTGTTGTAAACGTTAGGCATACGCGAAAGACGATGGAGCCGTTGGAAACGACTAGGCTCCCTTGGGCGCACCTTCGCACCCGAGTGAATCCCTCTGAAATATTCCGCAGTCGCTTTTGACTCGTGTCGTCGCACCAGAGACTCGATCCGCGCACCACTGCGGATATGAACTTTTGTTGCTCGCTTCAAAACGGAGTACGGAGTCGGCAATCAGGCAACGGATGATTAAAGCGCCACAGGGGACTGTTGTGGCTGGTTCCCCGAAAGCCGCCGTTTGAGAGTTTCATCGGCCGCGATTCCGTCCCTCGTCGATCGATGCACGACCTTGATGAAATCGTAGAGACAGTCGTTCGCCAATTTGCACATCTCGGCCCAACGGCATTGCATCTACGACGACGAAACTGTTCGCGGCGGTGGCGACCGCGAGATGCACTGCATTTTTAGCCACAACCTTGCCGGTAATTGGACCCGCCTGTGGTGGAGTCCGCTCGGAAATCGGCATTTCTCGAATTGCTCCTCCTAACGTGCGCATGTGGACTTCCGCCATTTTCGTTATGTCAGCGCGATCCGGCGGCTGTGCGGTGACAGACGGCCCAATGTCCGTTTCGTCTTTGAGATCGGGGCTGGAGTCGGCTCCTTGTTGATCACCCTTATCGAGATCCAGGAGAGAATTCAGCTCAGATTGGCGGGTGAGCAACTGTTTCAGCCGCTTCTCGTGCTCGAACGGGCGATCCGCCTGGGACTGATAGTCCCCAAGCTCTTTCTCGATGCGTGTCACGCGATTCTGCTGCTCGGTTGCGAATCGTTCGAGATTTCTTAGGGTGTGTTCGATGCTCTGGACAGTCCCAACGGGGTTCGTGGCGTTGAGGTTTGCCGAATACGTGGCGCGTCCGCGTACAAAGAGTTCGGGCAGACGCTCGTCCTCTTGGAGCATTCCGAATCCGCCGCTCCTCCCTCTGCTCAGGATCTCGAAACCCCGGAGAGAGCCGCGCGGCCGCATCGTTTGATCGTCACGCCAGGAGAGGATCGTGAACGTGAGAGCTTTGGCCGCTTCCTCTCGTGCGCCCTTGCCGGAGAACACCCGATTGCCGACCGCCATGCAGAATTCGCTGGACTCGCTTCCATTTCTGGCGGCGACGTCGGCTTCGATACCAGCTAGGTGGTGCTTCGCTTCCGTAATCTGTCGCGGAAGGTCGCGAATCTCCCAACGGATGTGGCGCTGCTGGTTGGCGTGAACTGCGCGTAATTGATCGAGCTTTCGGATTTCCGTATCGATCTTGATTTTTTCCACAACGGCAGGATTGCCTGAAGCAATCGCTTTGATTTCTGCGTAAGTGAGTGCGCCGCTCTCCAGGTCTTCGGCCGAGCGCACCGAGGTTTCTCCACGCATCACCTGCTGGATGAAGCGGGCCTTAGTTTCCAGCGTCTGCCACATATACGCGTCAAACGATCCTTCCGTGACATAACGAAAGATCTGAACCTCTTTGTTCCCGTTTCCCTGACGCAAGATCCGGCCTTCCCGTTGCTCAATGTCACGTGGTCGCCAGGGCGCATCCAGGTGATGGAGCGCGACCAGCCGGCGCTGAACGTTCGTGCCGGCACCCATCTTCTCGGTCGATCCGAGCAATACCCGTACTCTCCCGGCGTTCACGGCATCGAACAGCAACTTCTTGGTTGTGTCCGTTTCGGCGTCATGGATAAACGCGATCTCAGCAGTGGGAATACCGGCTTTGACGAGCTTCGAACGGACATCGCAGTAAATGTTGAATCGGTTCGGATCGGGCGTCGAAAGGTCGCTGAAGACGAGCTGGGTCGAGCGCTCGCCTTGGGTCGCCTTCCAGATCGTGATGATGCGGGAAACAGCGCGATCGATCTTGGTCTCCGTTTCTGGCTCTGCCTGCGGATCGATCAATCGCATGTCGAGCGCCGCTTTTCGTCCTTCGCCCGTGATCTTGAGCATGTTGTCCACTGCCGGATCAACGCGCTCTTTTTTCAGCCGTTCGGCCCGCTCGGTCAGCGTCCTGATGAATGCCTTCAGTTCAGGGCTTGCGGGTGCTGCTTCTATTGCCGGTCTGTCGTTTTCGAGAGCCGGTCGGGGAAGGTTCAGCATATCTGCCGTTTGCACGTCCGCCACCGTGCGGAATACAGAAAGCAATTCAGGCAGATTGATGAACTTGGCGAACCGGGTGTGCATCCGGTATCCCGATCCGTCCGGGGCGAGTTCGAGGGATGTCACAGGCTCAGCGAAGTTTGCCGCCCACGCATCGAAGTGATCGACCTTCCGCTCGGAGAGCATTTCCGGTCCGAGGTAGCGGAGCATCGTGTACATCTCGGCCAGCGTATTGGATATGGGGGTACCGGTGGCGAAGACGACCCCGCGGCCGTCACTGCTTTCCTGAAGGTAGCGAATCTTCAGAAACATGTCGAATGCGCGGTTGCTGTCGGAGTTCGGTAGTCCGGCGATCCGGCTCATCTTTGTCACATACGCCAAATTCTTGTATAGATCCGCCTCATCCACGAAAAGCTGATCGACACCCAGCTCTTCGAATGTCATGGTGCGGTCTTTCGAATCGCGGTCCGCCCGTTTCTTGAGCCTGACGATTAGGCGTTTCTTGGCCTTCTCTAGCTCCTTCACCATTCGGCGGTTGTCGCCTTTTGAATCGTTTACCGTCCTGATTTCGGCATCGAGTTCCGCCACCTGCTTCTCGACAAAGCGGTTGAAATACTTGTCCGATACGGGAAGGAATTCGAATGACCGGTGCGAGACGATCACGGCGTCGTAGTTTCCCGTGGCGATGCGCGCCATGGCCTGCTGCCGGTTGCCAGTCTCAAAGTGGTCCTTCCCGGCAACGAACAGGCGAGCTTGCGGGTACAGCTTCAAAAACTCCGCCCCCCACTGGTCGACCAGATGATTTGGCACAACGAACATCGGCTTCTTCGCGAGATCCAGACGGCGGAGTTCCATCGCGGCGGCGGCCATGGTCCAAGTCTTGCCCGCTCCCACGACATGCGCCAACAGTGGACTACCGCCCTGGAGGATAC
>Ga0302326_10021008_pt1 | contig 13407 bp, 11 predicted proteins | sample Palsa_T0_3_FD_202264 | JGI IMG/M metagenome (GOLD analysis project Ga0302326, IMG submission 202264) | Peat permafrost microbial communities from Stordalen Mire near Abisko, Sweden - Palsa_T0_3 | ecosystem: Environmental > Terrestrial > Soil > Palsa > Peat permafrost | place: Sweden: Abisko... | reverse complement strand
TGGAAGTTCGAGGGCCAGGAGATCTTCAGGCGCGCCGTGCAGGGCATGAGCGGCGCCTGCGAGCACGCGCTCACCCGGGCGGGCTTGCGCCCCGAGGACGTGGACCTCGTGGTGCCGCACCAGGCGAACCTGCGCATCATCGAGGCGGTCGCGCGGCGGGCGCACGTGCCGATGGAGCGCGTGTACGTCAACATCGAGCGCTACGGCAACATGTCGGCGGCCACCGTGGCGGTCGCCCTGTGCGAGGCGGTGGAGGAGGGTCGCGTGCGCCCGGGGGCGCTGCTGCTGCTGCCCGGATTCGGCGGCGGCCTGAGTTACTGTGCGCACCTGGTGCGCTGGGGCAGCCGCACCACCCCGCTCGGTGTGAGTGAGGCGGCGCTGCCGCCGAATGAGCGCTCGGCGCTCGAGCTGCTGCGCGAGCTGCACGAGCGCAAGCTGCGCGCCGTGCCGCCCTCAGCAGCGCCGTTCGCGGAAAGTTAGCGCGACGCGCGCGAAAGCTTCAGCGCCTGGCGGCCGCTGCGGCCTTCTTCTTGCGTTTGGCCGGATCCTTGGGGCGCGACTTACCGAAGGAGCCCTGATAGATCTTGCCGCGACGGGTCCTGTGATCACCCTTACCCATGAAAGACAACTCCGAGTTTGCAGGGGTCAATCAAAAAGGCCGGCCGCCGATGCCATGAGGCACTGACGGCCGGCCTTTGGCAGCCTTCGCTTACCAGCGCTTGGGGGCGCCGCCACCGCGGTTGCCGCCTCCGCCGGTGCGCTCCTGAGCCTCGTTGACACGCAGCGGGCGTCCGCCCAGCTCCTTGCCATTGAGGCTCTGGATCGCTTTCGAGGCATCGGCACGCGACATTTCCACGAACCCGAAGCCGCGCGGGCGGCCGGTGTCGCGGTCGGTGATGATGCTCACCGACTCGACGGTGCCGTGCTGCGCGAACAGCTCACGGATCTCGGCGTCGGTAGCGGAAAATGGCAGGTTGCCAACATAGATCTTCGTCATGCAATCAAACTCCTGGAACAAACATTACAAGCAGGAGCGCATGCCGGGAATCTCGTGGATCGACGCGGATACGCACTGCCACCTGGTCGGGAACGATTCGGCTTTTCAGACTCGGAAGCCAACTCGCAAAAAAAGGGCGGGCGGCAGGCGGCAGGAAAGGGAAAGGTCACGAACCGGCGCGGACGATACCGCAGGGGATACGCACGTCGCAAGCCGGACGTGGCGCATGTGGGGATCCCGCAACATCCGCCTGTCGGGCTCAGCTGCGCCCGCGGCCCGCGAGCTGCTCGAGAGCCCGGATCTGCAGCTGTGTCGAGTCGGAGTCGGTCAGCAGCTGGGTGGCCTGGCGCAGGAACCCCGGGACCTCGGCGGCCGGCAGCGGCGGGCTGATGAGGTACCCCTGTGCGAAGTCACAGCCCAGGCGTCGCAACAGGTTCCAGGCCGCAGGTTCCTCCACCCCCTCCGCGACCACCTTCAAGCCCATGCTGTGCGCCAGCTCGATGGTCGAGGTGACGATCGTGACCGCGCCGGTGGTCGCCTGCGAGATGAACGAGCGGTCGATCTTGAGCTCATCCACCGGCAGTATCGCCAGCTGCGACAAGGAGGAATGCCCGGTACCGAAGTCATCGATCGAGAAGCGCACGCCCGCGATGCGCAGCAGCTGCATGTTGCGTGCCGCCGCCTGTGGATCCTGCATCACCGCGCTCTCGGTGATCTCCAGCACCAGCTCGGTGGACTCGACGTGGTACAGCCGCAGCAGCTTCAGGATCTCCTCGCTCAGGTCCGGGTCGAGGATGTCCGGCGCCGACAGATTCACCGCCAGATCCAGCTCCAGGCCCTGACGGCGCCACTCGCCCATCTGGCGTATCGCTGCGTTCAGCACCCAGTTGGTGAGATGGCGCGAGCCGCCGGTGCTCTCCGCGAGCGGCACGAACTCCCCGGGCGAAACCGCGCCGAGCTCGCGGTGCGTCCAGCGCACGAGGGCCTCGAGGCTTCTCACCGAGCGGCTCGCCATCGCCACCTTGGGCTGGTAGACGAGCGTGAGCTCGTCCTGGTCGATGGCGCGCCGCAGATCGGTGATCAGCGCGAGCCGGCGGCGATGCTGCTCGTCGCGCCCGAGGCGGTACATCGCCACGCGCGTGCGCGCCGTTGCGGCGTCCTCAAGCGCGACCTGCGCGCGCTGCAGCAGCTCATCGGCGCTGCCACCGTGGGCGGGAAACAGGCACACACCGCACGCCAGGCGCAGATCCAGGCTCACCCCGGTCAGGTGAAAGCCGCTGCGGATCACCGCAACTAGCTGCTCGGCGTACAGCATTGAGCGCTCGGCGGTACAGCCCGGCACGATCACCAGGAACTGTGTCTCCCCGAGGCGCGCCACGGTGTCAGCGGCGGCCACCGCCCGCAGCAGCCGGCGCGCGGCTTCTCGCAGCACCTCGTCGCCGACCGACAGTCCGAGCGAGGCGTTGATATCGCGCAGGTTGGACAGCTCGATGAGCACGAGCGCCGCGCCCGAGTGACTCTCGCTCCCCTCGAGCAGGCTCTCGAGCGTGCGCCGGACCAGCGCGCGGTTCGGCAGCGCGGTGAGCGGATCGTGCTGCGCCTGGTAGGTGATGTCGGCCTCGCGCGCGGCGATGTTGCTCTGCATGGCGTTGAAGGTCGCGGCAAGACTCCTGAACTCCTCCCCGCCGGCAACATCCACCGCGGTCCCGTACTGCCCGCGCTGGATGCGCTGCGCGGCGCGCACCAGCTCGCCAATCGGGCGCGTGGCGCTGCGCCCGAGCACCGCGCCGATGACGGCTGCAACCATGAGCGCCAGGGTGTCGATCAGCAGCATGGCGTCGCGCTGCTCGCGGTAAGGGGCGAGCACGTCCTCGAGCGGCTTGAGCAGGATCAGGTCCACCGAATCGCCACGCGTGTCCAGCCGCCGCGCGAAGCTCATATAGTCGGCGCCCGAGACATGCGCGATGTGCGAGTGCTCGCCGGGCGCCGGAAACTGCGGCGCCGCGCGCCCCGGTGCGAGGGGGGCGAGGGTGGAGGCGATGCGCGTGAGGCCGCCCGCGCCGTGGATGACGACCGCGACCTCGGTGCCGACCAGGTCGCGGATGCGTGCCGCGAGCGCATCATCGGCCACGAAGCCCATGGCTACCCAGGCGATGATCTCCGGGGTACGCACCGGCGCGATGAATAGCTGGTAGGCGTGCGCGCCGAACACGCGGAAGGTCGGCTGGTCGCGCCCGCCTGAGACATCCTCGAGCAGGCCCGCGAGCGAACCGCCCGGGTCGGCAGAGGCGGGGGCGCTGGAGGCGAGCACGCGGCCGTGCGTGTCGAGCAGCAGCACCATGTCCGCGCCGATCCTTTGCGCGTTGTTGCGGGCCGCCGACAGGATCGTGGGCGTATGCCCGCTCGCCACCGCCTCGCGGAAGCCGAAATCGGCGGCCAGCACCGCCACCCCGTTCGCCAGCTGCCCGGCACGAAAGCGGATCAGGTGCTCCCCCAGCGTTCCTCCGGAACGCAGCTGCTCAGCGGCGCGCGCCTCGACCGCGCGACGCGTGCTCACCAGCACCGCGGCAAGCGTCACAGTTTGGGTGACGGCCACCAGGCCGATGATCAGCACGAGAAGCCGTTTGCGGAAACTGCCCATAAGAACGCCTGAATATGTCGCGCATCGTAAGAGCCACGCGGTGCCTGCCGCGAGGACCTGAGTGCAGGAATGAGACCTCCGGCACGAGCGCGTTGCCGATCGGCCGCCGCCGGGGCGGTGCTGACCCTGGGCGCAGGCCTGATCGCGCTCGGCGGGGCGGCGGCTGCAGCCACGCTCGTCATCAACGTGCAGACCCCGGACGGCCGGGCACTGCCCGGTGCAATCGTGACCGTGCGAGCGCTCGATGGCGCCCCACACCATGCCGCCACCCCCCTGCACGCCATCATGGACCAGGTGAATCGTGCGTTCGCGCCGGACCTGCTGGTCATCCCGGTGGGCTCGACCGTGGAGTTTCCCAACAGTGACTCGGTGAGCCACCAGATCTACTCGTTCTCGCCGGCCAAGCGATTCCAGCTGCCGCTGTACCGCGGCAAGCCCTACCCGCCGACGCATTTCGACCAGCCCGGCGTGGTCACACTCGGCTGCAACATCCACGACGACATGCTTGCGTATCTGGTGGTCACGGATGCGCCCTGGTATGGCCGAACCGACTCGGCCGGCGCCTGGTCGACAGAGTTGCCGCGCGGGCACTATCGCGTGGAGCTGTGGCATCCGCGACTGCGCGACAACGAGACCGACCTGGAGCGCGAGTTCACGGTGGGAGATGCCGATCGCGCCGACCTGACACTGCGCCTGTCGAGGCCGCTGCAGCCCGCGCCGCTCACGGATCGTCCGCATTCCTGGGATTACTGAGGCGCACCGTTATGATCTGCCTGCGCAAACTTGCCCCTGACAGCGCCCCGCGCCTGAGCACCCTCGCTTTCGCGCTTGCGCTGCTCGCGCTCGCTGGCATCTGCCGCGCCAGCACCGACTGGGAAGCGAGCCTCGACGGACGGCTGGTGAGTTCAGATGCGAATCCCTCCTTCATGCAAGGCGGGCTCGGCACGGTGCGCTACGGGAGCGACGAATCAGGTTTACAACTGGGACGCGCACGCTTCGCGCTCACCCAATCAATCGGCGAGGTATGGAGCGCACACCTCGATGCCTCCATGTTCGATGACAAGGACAGCAGTCCCGTCGGTCTGACCGAGGCCTATCTGCTGTTCCGCCCCTATCCGCGCGCGGGCTACCGTTTTCGCCTCAAGGCGGGCGGGTTCTATCCGCCCATCTCGCTCGAGAACCGCGCCTCGGGCTGGGAATCCCCCTACACGCTGTCCTACTCTGCCATCGACAGCTGGCTCGCCGTCGAGGTGCGTACCATAGGACTCGAAGGCACGCTCGACTGGCTCGGCACGCGTAGCGGCCATGCCTTCGATGCGGGAGTCACCGGCGGGGTGTTCGGCTGGAACCAGGGCGCCGGCGTGGTGCTCGCCAACAACGGCTTTTCACTCACCGACCGCCAGACTGCGCTGTTCGGCCGTGTCGGACAACTTGGGGACCAGCCACTGGGCGGCGCGGAGCCGTTCCTGCAGTTCGATCATCACCAGGGCGTCTACGGAGGCTTTGAGGTGCGCTACCTCGATCGCGTGGTGCTGCGCGCGTTGCATTACGATAACCGCGCCACCCCCCAGCTCGATGAGGCGTCGGATCAGAACTACTCCCAGCACACGCGCTTCAACAGCGCCGGAGTGCGCATCGAAGGCGATCATGGCTGGACCGCGATCGCGCAGTGGCTGGATGGGGAGACTACCACCGCCGCGGACGACGTCCCGGGCGGTCTGTCGAGCTGGCCGTTCCGCGCGGAATATGCGCTGCTGTCGAAGCGCATTGGACGAAGCACGCTCAGTGCGCGCTACGACAGGTTCGTCGTCGATTCCATCGGCGCGGACGACTACGGCGCACAGAGCGGGCACGCGTGGACTGCGGCATACGTCTTCAATGCCGATGCGCACTGGCGCTTCACGCTCGAGTGGTTGCAGGTGGTGAGCAGTTCCTCCAGCCGCGAGGAGTTCTTCGGCGGTCCCCCGCTCCTCACCGAGACTCAGCTACAGCTCGCGGTCCGCTACGCGCTCGGCTCGAGCGTGTACTGAAGCTGCGTGCGCAGCGTCGTCTAACGATAGCGCGCCAGCGCCTTCTGCAGACCCTGCGACCCGGGCGAGAGCACCTCGTACGGGAGGCTGTTCAGCGGCACGTCGGGCGTGGCGTTCACCTGGTGGAATTCGTTCTGGGAAGGCTCCAGGCACAGAAGCCCGGTCAGGTACTCACCGGCCTTCATACGCTCCTGGATCTGCGCGAACGCTGCGGCGCGGTTGGTGGGATCGTAGGCGCCATCGAGCTTGCGCAGCACGATGCGGCTGCCGTCATGCATCAGCACCGGCAGCGTCTCGCCCTCCTTGTAGTCGGCGATGATCTCCCGCTCCAGCGGCACGAAGTCCGCGTGCACCGCCGGCTCGTAGTGCTCGCGCGTGTAGGCGTAGCTCTTGGTAGAGCCCTCGTGATCGTTGAACGTCACGCAGGGCGAGAGCACGTCGATGAGGGCGAAGCCCTCGTGCCTGATCCCCGCCTGGATCAGCGGCACCAGCTGCTGCTTGTCCCCGGAGAAGCTGCGCGCGACGAAAGTGGCGCCGAGTGTCATCGCCAGCAGCACCGGGTCGATCGGCGGCTGGAAGTTGGTCTCGCCCTTCTTCGCCTTGGTGCCGATGTCCGCCGAGGCGGAGAACTGGCCCTTGGTGAGCCCGTACACACCGTTGTTCTCGATGATGTAGAGCATGTTGAGGTTGCGGCGGATGGCGTGGCAGAACTGCCCGAGTCCGATCGAGAGCGTATCGCCGTCGCCGGAGACGCCGATGTAATTGAGCCTGCGGTTGGCGGCGTTGGCGCCGGTGGCGATCGAGGGCATGCGCCCGTGTACCGAGTTGAAGCCGTGGCCGCCACTTACGAAGTACGCCGTGGTCTTGGAAGAGCAGCCGATGCCGGAGAGCTTCACCATGTTCTGCGGCTCGATCGCCAGCCCCCAGCTCGCTTCCACGATCGCAGCGGTGATCGAGTCGTGGCCGCAGCCGGCGCACAGCGTCGAGAGAGCGCCCTCGTAGTCGCGCCGCGTGAACCCGAGGGAGTTCTTCGGGAGCGAGGGGTGCGCCACCTTCGGTTTGGCGAGGAACGTCATGCGCTTCTCCGGTCAGCCATGGGCGGCCCCCTTCGGCTGCGCCCGGTCACGCGGTTGCAGCGCGCTCAGCACCCCTTCGACGATGAAGCCAGAGGAGATCGGCATTCCGTCGTAGTGCAACAGCGAGCGCAGCTTCGACTTCTCGACCGCGGTCTCGAGCGTCAGGAGCGCGCGCAGCTGCGCGTCGCGGTTCTGTTCCACCACGAACAGCACCTCGTGCGCGGCGAGGAACTTCTCCACGTCCTCGCTGAAGGGGAAGGAGCGCACACGCATGTAGTTGAGGCCGATCCCCTGTGCCTTGAGCGCCCCGATCGCCTCCAGGATCGCCCCATCGCAGCTGCCGAGGGAGACGATGCCAATACGTGAGCCCGCGGTCGCATCGATCACGGCACGTGGCACGAGGCGCTTCGCGGTGGCCCACTTCTTCAGCAGCCGATCGAGCACCAGCTGGTACTCGGCCGAGTCCTCGGTGTAGGTGCCGAACTGGGTGTGCCCGGAGCCCCGCGTGAAGTACGCCGCCTTCGGGTGCACCCCGGGGAGCGTGCGGTAGGTGATGCCATCCCCGTCCTTGTCGACGAAGCGATAGAACTTCTCGAGCTTCAGCACCTCTTCCTTGCCCAGCATCTTGCCGCGGTCGGGCCGGTAGGCATCGTCCCACTTGAGCTCGCGGCACATCCAGTCGTTCATGCCGATGTCGATGTCCGACAGCACCATCACCGGTGTCTGCAGCCGCTCGGCGAGGTCGAAGGCCTGCACCGCCATGTAGAAGCATTCTTCGGGGTTGGCCGGGTACAGGCACACGTGACGCGTGTCGCCGTGCGAGGCGTAGGCGCATTCCATGATGTCGCACTGCTGCGTGCGCGTCGGCATGCCGGTCGAGGGTCCGACGCGCTGGACGTCGAAGACCACCGCCGGCACCTCGGCGTAGTAGGCGAGCCCGAGGAACTCGTTCATCAGGGAGATGCCCGGGCCGGAGGTGGCGGTGAAGGCGCGCGCGCCATTCCACATCGCGCCGATCACCATGCCGATCGAGGCCAGCTCGTCCTCCGCCTGGATGAAGGCGAAGTTGCGGCGGCCGGTCTCACGGTCGACCCGCATGCGGTCGGCGAACATCTTGAAGGCGTCCATGAGCGAGGTCGAAGGCGTTATCGGATACCAGGCCGCAACCGTCGCGCCGGCGAACAGGCACCCGAGAGCCGCGGCGGTATTGCCATCGATCATCAGGTGCCCGGCGGTCTGCTCCATCTTCTGCACGTGCAGCGGCAAAGGACAGGAGAGCTCGGCGCGCGCGTAGTCGTAGCCGAGCTGGATGGCCCTCATGTTGCTCTCGATGAGCTTCGGCTTCTTGGCATAGGTCTCGGCGAGCAGCTCGCGGATGCGCGCCAGGTCCAGGTCCAGAAGCGCCGCCAGCACCCCGGTGTAGCAGACATTCTTCATCAGGATGCGGGTGCGCACCCCATCGAAGTTCTCGTTGCAGAGTCTGGCGAGCGGCACGCCGAGTACGGTGATGTCCTCGCGCTTCAGCAGCGCCGGGCGCGGCCAGGTGGAGTCGAACAGCAGGTAGCCCCCGGGCGCGACTTCCTTAACGTCGCGCGCGTAGGTCTCGGCATTCATGGCCACCATGATGTCGATGCGGCCGGAGCGGGCGACGTGCGCATCGCGGGTGACGCGGATCTCGTACCACGTCGGCAGGCCCTGGATGTTGGAGGGAAAGTAGTTCTTGCCCACCACCGGGATGCCGCTCCTGAAGATCGACTTCATCAGCAGCGTGTTGGCGCTCGCCGAGCCGGTGCCGTTCACCGTGGCGATCTTGATGGTGAAGTCGTTGATGTGCGAGGGCGTCATTTGCGGCATAGCGTGCTTGGCGGTTCAGGCGATCTTCGGTTGCTGCGTCTCAAGCGGACGCGGGTCATCGAGGGCGTGCGGCCAGTGCAGCGCGGACTTCTGCATGTCAAAGGCCGCGGTCGGGCAACGCTCGGCGCACAGCCCGCAGTGCACGCACAGGTCCTCATCCTTCACCATGACGCGCCCGGTCTGCGGGAGCGGTGCCGACACATACAGCGGCTGCGCCAGGTTCTTTGCGGGTGCCTTGAGGCGCGTGCGCAGCTCGGCCTCCTCGCCGTTGTGCGTGATGGTGAGGCAGTCCACCGGGCAGATGTCCAGACAGGCATCACACTCGATGCACAGCTTGGCGGTGAACACCGTCTGCACGTCGCAGTTGAGGCAGCGCTGCACCTCCTGCTGCACCTGCTCGGCGGTGAAGCCGAGCTCCACCTCGATGTTGAGTTTCTTGAAGCGCTCCTTGAGCGAGACGTGCGGCATCAGACGCCGCTCGACCGGGGTGTAGTCGTTGGCGTACGACCACTCGTGCATGCCCATCTTGCGGCTCTGCAGGTTCATGCCGGGCGCCGGACGATCGTGCACCGATTCGCCGTGGCAGTGCCGGTGTATGGAGATCGCCGCCTGGTGCCCGTGCTCGACCGCCCAGATGATGTTCCTAGGTCCGAAGGCCGCATCCCCGCCGAAGAACACCTGCGGGTGGGTCGATTTGAAGGTGACCTTGTCGACCAGCGGCACGTCCCACTTGTCGAACTGGATGCCGAGGTCGCGCTCGATCCACGGGAAGGCGTTCTCCTGGCCAATGGCGAGGATCACATCGTCGGCCGGCAGGAACTCCTCCTCGATGATGCGCTCGGCCGTGATGCGGCCCTGCTCATCGAGCTCATATTCCATCTTGTCGAACTGCATTCCGACCAGCCGGCCGTTCTCGATCACGAACGCCTTGGGTGCGCGGTTGACGACGATCTGGACGCTCTCCTCCTCGGCGTCCTCGAGCTCCCACTCGGAGGCCTTGAAGAAGCCGCGCGGCTTGCGCGCCATGACCTTCACGCTCTCGGCCCCGAGCCGCAGGCTCGTGCGGCAGCAGTCCATGGCGGTGTTGCCGACGCCGATGATCAGCACGCGCTTGCCGATTTTGTCCACGTGGCCGAACGCCACCGACTCGAGCCAGGCGATGCCGATGTGGATGTTCGCCGCGCCCGCCTCACGCCCGGGGAGCTTGAGCTCCCTGCCCTTCGGGGCGCCCGAGCCGACGAACACCGCATCGTATCCGCCCTGGGTAAGGAGCGAGCGCATGCCCTTGACCGGGGTATTGAGCCTCAGGTCCACGCCCATGCCGGTGATCATCGCGATCTCCTCGTTCAGCACCGTGTGCGGCAGGCGGAACGAGGGGATATTCGTGCGCATGAGGCCGCCGGGCTCGGCGTACTGCTCGAAGATGGTGACCTCGTAGCCGAGCGGCATGAGATCGTTCGCCACGGTCAGCGAGGCACAGCCCGCGCCGATGCAGGCGATGCGCTTGCCGTTCTTCAGCCGCGGGATGCGCGGCAGCCGGGCACTGACCTCATCGCGGTAATCGGCGGCGACGCGCTTCAGGCGGCAGATCGCGACGGGCTTTTGCTCGATGCGGCCCCGGCGGCAGGCCGGCTCGCACGGCCGGTCGCACACGCGCCCGAGGATCCCGGGAAAGACGTTCGAGTCCCGGTTCACCATGTAGGCGTCGGTGAAGCGGCCCTGGGCGATCAGCCGGATGTATTCGGGGACATCGGTGTGAGCCGGGCAGGCCCACTGGCAATCCACAACTCGATGGTAGTAGTCCGGATGGGACGTATCGGTCGGTTCCATTCACTGCTCGGGTGCCGTGCCGAGCCCTCGGCGGCTTAAGAGGACGGTGAGTATATGGGCCTAGGACCGATTGTCATTGTCGTTTGTTGCACTATGCGATCGTCGCATTCCCGCCACGGCCACTTATGCTGCATCGCAGCAACATACCCCGGCCAAGCCCCGCCCTTGCCTATACTGCGCAGGCACTTATGTCCGATCCGCTAGCGACCGAGATCCGCCTGCGGCGCGCCTCGCGCCTGCTTGAGGTGAGCTTTGCCGACGGCAGCCGCTTCGAGCTGCCCTTCGAGTACCTGCGGGTGCACTCGCCCTCGGCCGAAGTCAAAGGCCATGGCCCGGGGCAGGAGGTGCTGGTGCTGGGCAAGGAGAACGTCGGCATCGCGGCCATCGAGCCGGTGGGCCAGTACGCGGTGAAGCTGGTCTTCGACGACGGCCACGACACCGGGCTCTATACCTGGAAGTACCTGCACGAGCTCGGGCGCGAGCGCGCGCAGCGCTGGGCACGCTATCTCGAGCGCAAGGCGCAGCAGGCGCCCGGCTCAGGGTCCTGAAGCGGCGGCCGCGCACGCTGCGCACATACGAAAAGCGGGCCGGACATCGCTGCCCGACCCGCCTTACACAAGACCCCCACAACGGCGGCGATTCTGCGCACTGCTCGCGGGAAATTGCAACCGTCGATTTGCACGCGCCCTGAAGCGCCGGCGGCGCTGCACGGCCGGCGGCTGCCCTCAAGTAGAATGCCGCTCGCGAATGACCGACGAGCGCTCCACCGACTTCGGCTTTGAGCGCGTGCCGCGCGAGGACAAGGCACGCCGTGTGCGCGGCGTGTTCGACTCGGTCGCCGAGCGCTACGACCTGATGAACGATCTGATGTCCGCCGGCACGCACCGCCTGTGGAAGCGCTTCACGCTGGCGCTGGCGAACCTGCGAGCGGGGCAGCAGGCCCTCGACGTCGCCGGCGGCACAGGCGATCTCGCCGCGGGGCTCGCGCATCAGGTCGGAGCACGCGGCCTCATCGTGCTGAGTGACCTCAATGCCGCCATGCTCTCGCGCGGCCGCGATCGGCTGCTCGATGAGGGCTTCGTGGGCAACGTCGCCACCGTGCAGGCCGATGCCGAGCGGCTGCCCTTCGCTGCCGACACCTTCGATTGCATCACCATCGGCTTCGGTCTGCGCAACGTCACCGACAAGGCTGCAGCGCTCAGCTCCATGGCGCGGGTGCTCAAGCCCGGGGGGCAGCTGCTGGTGCTGGAGTTCTCGCATCCGCGCCTGCCGGGCCTGCAACGCCTGTACGACGCCTACTCGTTCCACGTGCTGCCCTGGCTCGGCCGGGTGGTGGCGCACGATGCGGCGAGCTACCGCTACCTGGCCGAATCGATCCGCGTGCATCCGGATCAGGAGCGCCTGCTGCAGATGCTGAAGGACACCGGGCTCGAAGGCTGCCGTTACCACAATCTTTCCGGCGGCATCGTCGCCGTGCACCGCGGTTACAAGTGCTGAGCGCCACCATCGAGAACCTACTGAACCGCGCTCTGCCGCGCTCCCCGCGTGCCCGGCAGCTGTGCGCGCAGCTCGCCGGCAGGAGCCTCGCCGTCGTGGTGCGCGACATCCTGTCTCTGAGGGTGAGCTCCAACGGCGTGACGCTCGACGTCACGCTCGCATCGACCGCGTCGGATGCGATGCCCGCGGATGCGGCCATTACCGGTGGCCCGCTGGCACTGCTCGCACTCACGGGAGCTGCGGCACAGGCGCCGCTGCAGCGCGGGGAAGTCCTCATCAGCGGGGATACGCACATCGCCGAGCAGTTCCGCGAGCTCGCACGCCTGCTGCGGCCGGACCTGGAGGAGGAGCTGTCGCTGTGGGTCGGTGACGTGGCGGCGCATCGGCTCGCGCAGCTTGCGCGCCTCGGCGGCAGCTTCGGGCGCAAGGCGGCGCACACCAGTCTCGAGAACCTCGCCGAGTACCTGGGCCATGAGCGCGCCGACCTGGTGCCGCGCAACGAGGGTGAAGGGTTCCTGCGCGAGGTCGACGCGCTGCGCGAGGCTGTCGACCGGGCGCAGGCGCGCCTGGAGCTGCTGGCGCGCCGGCGCGGCGCATCGTGATGTGCCCGGTGCCCACGTGAAGCTGCGCGTCGTAGTGCGGCTGATCGAGATCCAGCGCGTGCTGCTGCGGCACGCGCTCGATGACTACGTGCGCGCGACGCACCTGTACCGGCCGCTGCGCTTTCTGTTCTTCCTCTCCCCGGCAGTGTGGTTCGAGCGCCGGCGCGCGGCTGCGCGCGGTGAGCGTCTGCGCCTTGCGCTCGAGGAGCTGGGACCGATATTCGTGAAGTTCGGGCAGGCGCTCTCGACGCGCCGCGACCTGTTGCCGTCGGACATCGCCGATGAGCTCGCGAAGCTGCAGGACCGCGTGCCGCCGTTTCCGGGTGCGACGGCGCGGGCGCTGGTCGAGCGCGCCTACGGGCGCCCGCTCGCGCAGGTGTTCGCGGCCTTCGAGGAAACCCCGCTCGCGGCGGCCTCCATCGCGCAGGTGCATGCGGCGCGCCTGCCGGGTGGGCAGGAGGTGGTGGTCAAGGTGCTGCGCCCGGAGATGCGCGAGGTGATCGAGCGCGACCTGGAGGTGCTGCACGCGCTGGCCGATCTGGCACAGCGCTACGCGCGCGAGGCGCGGCGGCTGCGGCCCAAGGAGATCGTGGCCGAGTACCAGAAGACCATCCTCGATGAGCTCGACCTGATGCGCGAGGCAGCCAACGCCTCGCAGCTCAAGCGCAACTTCGCAGGCTCCGAGCTCTTGTACGTGCCCGAGGTGTACTGGGACTACTGCCGCACCGACGTCATGGTGATGGAGCGCATCCAGGGCGTGCCGATCAGCGACCTGGCGCGCCTGAAGGCCGCCGGCACCGACATCGCGCAGCTCGCCGAGAACGGCGTGCGCATCTTCTTCACGCAGGTGTTCCGTCACAACTTCTTCCATGCCGACATG
>Ga0302326_10021007_pt1 | contig 13408 bp, 11 predicted proteins | sample Palsa_T0_3_FD_202264 | JGI IMG/M metagenome (GOLD analysis project Ga0302326, IMG submission 202264) | Peat permafrost microbial communities from Stordalen Mire near Abisko, Sweden - Palsa_T0_3 | ecosystem: Environmental > Terrestrial > Soil > Palsa > Peat permafrost | place: Sweden: Abisko... | reverse complement strand
AGCCGGTGAACGCCACCTTGTCGATGCCCGGATGGCGGGCGACGGCGGCGCCGGCCGTCTCGCCCATCCCCGTCACGACGTTGACGACGCCGTCCGGCAGTCCCGCCTCCTGCATGATCTCACCGAGTCGGAGCGCACTCAGGGGCGTCTGCTCGGCGGGCTTGAGCACGATTGTGCAACCGGTGGCGAGCGCCGGCCCGACCTTCCAGGCCGCCATCAGGAGCGGGAAGTTCCAGGGGATGATCTGACCGACGACGCCGATCGGCTCCTTGAGCGTGTAGGCGTGGAACTGCGCCCCGGGCGCGTAGGGCACTGAGATCGGGAACGTCTGGCCGTAGATCTTGGTCGCGAACCCGGCCATGTAGTGGAACAGGTCGGCGGCCAGCTCCACGTCTGCGCCGCGCGCGATGGCGAGCGGCTTGCCGTTGTCGATCGACTCGATCTCGGCGAGCTCATCGGCGTGCTCGAGGATGAGGTCGCCGATCCGCCAGATGACTCGACCGCGATCGGATGCCGTCATGCGGCTCCAATCCGAGTCCTCGAAGGCGCGGCGCGCGGCCGTGACGGCCAGGTCGACGTCCTCGGCGTCGCCCGCGGGTACATCGGCAATGACATCGCCAAGGGCGGGGTCGTAGACCTCGAACGTTTCGCCGCTGCGAGCCTCTACCCAGGAACCATCGATGAGCATCCGCTTGGGCTGCTCGATGAACCGCCCGGCGGGTGAATCGGCATGAGTCGTTACGGCCATGTGGTCTCTCCTCTAACGAGTGCGGGTTAGTGCCGATGACAATAGGCGCGCGGGGGTTGCATCCTTGTTGCAATTACAATCGTGACCGAGAGGAGATCGGTGTCACAACGAAATCCGTGGGTCGCCGTCGATGCGGGCGCTGACCTTGGCGCCCGTGAGCGCTTATTGCGCCGAGTGCACGAAGCATTCTTTTCGGATACCGGCGCAGGCGATCTGGAGGGAGCCGCCTTGCCGGCACGCTCGGTGATTGCCGCGTCCTGGCGGCGCTCACGACGCGCCGGCGTCGAGCCGGAGGCGGTCGATGGTTGCGCGCCCCACGAGCTCGACGCGGATTCGCTCACCGAGCGTCGCGCGCACAGCGGCATCGAGCCCGCCCTGCCCTTCCTGCGCGAGATCCTCGGCGCGCATGCTCGCGAAGCCCACCACCTGCTCATCGTCACCGACGCCGACGGTCATCTGCTGTGGGTGGAGGGCGATCGTCAGACTCGAGGGCTGGCGGAGCGCGTAGACCTCGTCGCCGGCTCGCTGTGGAGCGAGGCGGCGGCGGGAACCAATGCGATGGGCACCTCGCTCGCGGTCGATCACGCCGTTCAGGTCTTCTCGGCTGAGCACGTGCGCGCCGCGGTTCACGGGTGGACCTGCTCCGCGGCGCCGCTTCACGACCCGCGCACCGGCAGGCTGCTGGGGTGCATCGATCTCACGGGCCCCGCCAACACCGCTCATCCGCACTCCCTCGCCCTCGTCACCGCCGCCGCCCAGGCGGTTGGGGGCCTGCTCGTGCCGGTAACGGGCGCGGACCCGGGCCACGTGATCCGGATCGAGGCGCTCGGCGTCGACAACGCCACCGTGAGGCTCAGGGACCGTACGCTCAAGCTCAGCCGCCGCCATTCGGAGATCGTGGTGCTGCTCGCGGCGCACGAGCACGGGCTCACGGCGGAGCAACTCGCCCTCGAGCTCTTCGGCGAAGGCGGCAAGCCGGTCAGCGCGCGCGCCGAGCTCTCACGCTTGCGGCGGCTCCTCGGCACCACGCTGTGCGCGGATCCGTACCGCTTCGAAGGTCGATTCGATGCAGACTTCCTCGACGTCGAGGGCAGCGTCGAGGAAGGTCGCGCGAGATCGGCGCTCGAACGCTACCCGGGGGCGCTCCTGCCCCGCTCCGAAGCTCCGGGGATCACCGAGCTCAGACGGGGCCTCGATGCCGGCGTACGGAGCACGGTGATCGGCAGCGGCGACGACATGCTCCTCAAGCGCTGGCTCGAATCTCCGGCCGGCCGGGACGACCTCCCGGGACTGGAGCTTCTCCTTCGCCGCCGCCAGGGCGACCCCGCGCTCGCCCTGCTGGGCCGTCACGCCGTCCGACTTCACGCCGAAGGCGATCCCGAGAGGGCTCCTTCGCTCTAGCGGACGGACTGGGTCCGGGCTCTCACGGCGGGCCGGAGAAACAGATCGGCTACGTTGCCGGTATCGGCACCGTCGCGAACATAATCGCCGGCCCGCCCGCCCGCGGTCGACTCGAGACGCCCGCGTCTCGTTAGGCCGTGGCCGAGGTCGGCGGACAGAGTTTCTCGAGGCGGGCGGCGCGGGCGAGCGCCAAGGCGCTCGCGGCCGGCCTGCGGTGGAGCGGCCGGCGCGTGCAGGAGCACGCGGTCACCGCGGTCGGCGGTCCGGCGCGAGCGCGCGTGATCTTCCTGTTCGGAGGCGTGCTGGCGCTGGCCAGCGCCGATACCTCGACGATCGGGGCGGTCGCCCCACAGCTCGAGAGCCAGCTCCATATCGGCAATACCGGGGTCGGGCTCCTGAGCTCGGTCACGCTCCTGATCGGGGCTGCCGCCGTGATCCCCGTCGGGATGATGGTGGACAAGATCAATCGGGTCCACATGCTGTCGATCAGCATCGTCCTTTGGAGCGTGGCGATGCTCGCGAGCGGGGCCGCGGGGTCCTATCAGACGTTGCTGCTCACGCGGCTGGCGCTCGGCGCGGTGGCCGCCACCGCGGGCCCGGCGATCGCCTCGCTCACCGGCGACTACTTTTACGCGCGCGAGCGCGGTCGCGTCTACGGCTACATCCTCGGTGGCGAGGTCGCGGGGACCGCGGCAGGCTTCATCGTCAGCGGCACAGTCGCCAGCCTGCTGTCCTGGCGGTTCGCCTTCTGGGTGATCGCGCTTCCCGGCTTCTTCCTGGCCCGGGAGCTGTGGCGCACCCTCCCGGAGCCTCGACGCGGGGGCATGAGCCGGCTCGATCACGGTACGGTCGACCTGTTCAGCGCCGCCCGCGGCCGCCCGGTGGCGGCCGAGGAGAACGGGCTCATGGCCCAGGATGAGCAGGACCGTGACTCCAACCTGGCCGAGGAGGCGGCGCGCAGCCGCGGCATCCAGCCCGATCCCCGGCTCGTCTTGACCGAGGACCCGACGGAGATGCCCCTCAAGCGGGCGGTGCGCTACGTGATGAGCATCCCCTCGAACGTGACGATGATCATCGCCTCGGCGCTCGGATACTTCTTCTTCGCCGGCCTACAGACCTTCGCCGTCGTGTTCGTCATCGGCCACTATCACGTAGGCGAGGGGACGGCGACGCTGGTCCTCGCGCTGCTCGTGGCCGGCGCCCTCGCGGGGGTGCTGATCAGCGGGCGGCTCACCGACCTACTGCTGCGCCGCGGCGTCCTCAACGCGCGCGTGTGGGTCCCTGCGGTCTGCTATATCGCCGCCGCGCTGGTCCTCATCCCCGGGCTGGTGGCGAGCAAGCTAACCCCGGCGATCTGGTTCGACGTCGCCGGCGCCGCCCTCTTGTCGGCCGCCAACCCGCCCCTCGACGCCGCCCGGCTCGACATCATGCCCGCGGGGCTGTGGGGGCGCGCGGAGAGCGTCAGGACCCTCCTGCGCACGCTGGCCCAAGCCCTCGCGCCGCTGATCTTCAGCGCTGTGGCCCTCCTCGTCGAGGGCATCACGCCGCACCAGACGCCGATCGGCACCAAGGTGCACGGGACTGTCTCCACGGGCGCGGCGAGCGGACTCGAGTACAGCTTCCTGCTCATGCTCATCGTCCTCGGTGCCGCCGGCGTCATCCTCGTCAGGGCTCGCCTCACCTACCCCCGCGACGTTGCCACTGCGGCCGCCTCGTCGGTGCCCACCGCCGTAGCGGACGGCGCGCCGCCGCCATCAGATGTCGCGCGTGAGAAAGACGGCTATGCGCCGAGGACGGCGCCGCCGTCATAGAGCTTGATCACGCGCACGGTGCCCGGGGGCGCGACGTTCATGCAGAGCTGACAGAGAACGCACTCGTCGAGGTTCTCGCGCACGATCTCGACCCCGTTCTCGCCGGCGCGGAAGATGTCGACCGGACACACCTCGGCGAGCTTGGCCGCGAGCTGGGGGTCGCGGGCGACCGACTCGTCGACCTCGACGTCGATGAACAGCGGTTCGCTCACGACGCCGTGCCCCCGAGTTCGCCGCCAGGCGAACTCGCCAAGGGAAGACCGGATGTCTTCCCCGAGGTCGAAGTCCTCGCCGTCCTCGCCGCGATCTGCTCGCGCACGATCTCGGGAATCTGGGAGATCTCCTCGGCGACGACGATCCCCGCCTCGGCCAGGCGGGCGATCTTCTCCGACGCGGTGTCCTCCTTGCCCTCGACGATCGTCCCCGCGTGCCCGAAGCTCATCCCCGGCATCTCGTCCATGAACCGCCCGGCCATGAAGGCGACGATGGGCAAGCGGGAGTCGTTGTCGGTGACCCAGCGCGCGAGCTCGGCCTCCATCCGTCCGCCCGGCTCGGTGTAGATGACGATGGCCTCGGTCTCGGGGTCGGCCTCGAACAGGGGCATGAGCTCGGCGTAGCTCGAGCCGATGATGGCATCGCCGCCGATCGACACCGCTGTCGATTGGCCGAGGCCGGCGGCGGTGAGCGTGGAGGACATCTCCGTGGTCATGCCGCCGCTGCGCGAGATCACCCCGACCGGGCCGGGTGAGTAGGACTTCGCCGCGTCACGCGCGGGTCCGCCGATCCCGCCCATCTTGATCACGTCGGGGACGATGATGCCCAGGCAGTTGGGTCCGATGATGCGCGCGCCGCGCTCGCCTGCGAGCTCGACCATCTGGGCGACGTCGCCGCGGGGGATGCGCTCGGTCACGATGACCACGAGCTTGATCGCGTTCTCGAGCGCCTCGAAGACGGCATCCTTGGTGAACGCGGGGGGGACGGTGACCACCGACCCGTGGATCGGCGCTCCGTGATGCTCGACCGCCTGCGCGACGGTGTCGAACACGGGCACGCCGTGGACGTCGCGTCCGCGGCGGCCGGGGGTGACGCCGCCGACGATCTTCGCGCCCTTCCCGTAGTCCAGGCATTCCCGGGTCAGGTTCACCGCTTCACGCCCGGTGATGCCCTGGACGATGAAGGTGGTGCTCTCGTCGACGAGGATCGACATCAGGCGCCCGTCCCTATTTTCTCCACTGCCCGCTTCGCCGCCCCATCCAGCGACATCGAGCGGTCGGCGTAGTCGATGCCGTACTTGTCGAGGATCTTGAAGCCCTCCTCCTCCCACGCGCCGGGGACGCGGAAGATGGCGATCTTCTCCGCCGGGTCGTAGCCGAGCTCGACGCAGGCCTTGATCACGCCGCGGGCGACGATATCGACGCGGGTGTTGGAGACGATCGACATCATCACCGCGATGCGCTCGACGCCGGGCTTCTGGAGCACGAGCTTGGCCAGGCCGCAGGCCTTGCGGACGGAGGGGTTGCCACCGATCTCGCAGTAGTTGGCCGGATCGCCGCCGTGCGCGCGCACGGCATCGAACAGGGTCAGCGAGCCGCCGCCGGCGCCGATCACCAGTCCGAGGTTGCCGTCGAACTCGGTCACGTTGCCCGCGACGCCGCGGTGATCCTGAGCGTCGACCTCCTCGCCCGCGAGCTCGAAGGGCGTGGCCTCCCGGGCCTGGCGGGTCTCCTCGTCGCCGACGCCGAGCTCGCGCAACAGCTCCTGCTGGCGCGGGCGGGCCTCGTTCTCCATGTCCATATGGGCATCGAGGGCGACGAAGGCTCCGCTCTCGAGCTCGCTCAGGGGGTTGATCTCCGCCAGCGTCATGTCGTATCGCAGGAACAGGCGGGCGAGCTTGGCGAGGATCGGCGTCAGGCGGTTCAGGGTCGCGCCGGTGATCCCCAGCGAGGCGATGACCTGCTTGGCCTGCCAGTCCGAGAACGGGCGCAGCGTCGAGAAGTGCCCGCGGGCGACGTGGTCCGGGTGCTGCTCGGCCACCTCCTCGATGTCGATCCCGCCCATGTCGGAGAAGAGCATGACCGGCTGCTTGCGGATGCCGTCCCAGACGACGCCGGCGTAGTACTCGTGCTTGACCGCCGCCCGCGAGTCGACGAGGACGCCCCGCGGCATGTGCCCTCCGATCTCGAGCTCGAGCACCCGCTCGGCGTGCCCGGCCGCTTCGTCGGGCGTCTCGGCGAACTGCACGCCGCCCGCCTTCATCCGTCCGCCAGTGAGCACCTGGGATTTGATCACCACGGGACCGGCGATCTCCTTGGCGATCTCGCGCGCCTCTAGCGCCGTCTTCGCGAAACCATGCTTGGTCACGGGGATTCCGGCCTTGGCGACGATCGCCCGCGATTCGTACTCGAAGAAACGCATGCGGCGGCGCAACCCTACAAGAGCTTCGCCGGGGGAGGCCCGGCGACGCGGCACCGGGCCCGAATCAACAGCCCTACGCGACCCCGTCCTCGGCCTACGGGAAGCGGCCCTCAGCGCGTGATCCAGGCCTCCGGGTCCTCGGCCAGCCTGGTGACGTGAGAAGGGAGCTTGCCGGCGGCGACGTCGGCGAGCGTGGTCAGCTCGAGGACGCCGCGCAGGCTCGCCCGCACGGCGATCCACACCTTCGGTAGGGACCCCGCGGCGCCGTCGTAGGTGACGTCCTCCGGTGGGCCTCCGCGGATGCTCGCGAGGGGACCGTCGACGGCTCTGATCACGTCGGCGATCGTCACCTCGGCGGCGGGCCGCGCGAGCCGGAAGCCTCCTTCGGCGCCCCGCTGGCTGCGGACGACGCCGGCGTGGCGAAGCTCGCCGAGGATGTTCTCCAGGAAGTTGAGCGGAATCTCCTGAGCGGTTGCGAGGCGCTCGGCCTTGACCGGCTTGTCCCCGCTCGCCGCGGCGAGCTCGACCGCCGCGCGTACCGCGTACTCCGCCTTGGCCGAGATCCGCATGGGCTCGAGCTACCCGACCGGCGCCGGCGCGAGCTCGTAGGCCTCGGCGAGCGCGGGGTCCTTGCGGGCGAGCATCTCGGCGAGGGAAAGCATCACCTGGCACTGCTTATAGGTGGCGTCATCCTGCATCTTGCCGTCGATCATCTGCACCCCGCGGCCGCCGGGAATGGCCTCGATCACCTTCTTGGCGAAGGCCACCTCGGCGGGATCGGGGCTGAACACCTTCTTGGCGATTTCGATCTGCACCGGGTGCAAGGACCACGCCCCGACACAGCCGAGGAGGAAGGCGGCGCGGAACTGGGTCTCGCAACCGAGGACGTCTCGGATGTCTCCGTACGGGCCGTAGAAGGGGAGGATGCCCGCGGATGTGCAGGCGTCGACCATGCGGGCGATCGTGTAGTGCCACGGGTCCTGCTGGGCACTGGCGCGCGGCGCCTCGGGGTCGTCGGGATCGGGGTCGTCGACCATGCGGTAGCCGGGGTGCCCGCCGCCCACCCGCGTCGTCTTCATCCGCCGCGACGCCGCGAGATCCGCCGGGCCGAGGCTCATCCCCTGCATCCGCGGGCTCGCCGCGGCGATCTCCTCGACGTTGATCACGCCGAGCCCGGTCTCGAGGATCGCGTGCACGAGGATCGGCCGGTCGAGGCCCGCCTTGGCCTCGAGCTGGGCGAGCAGCCGGTCGACGTAGTGGATGTCCCACGGCCCCTCCACCTTGGGGATCATGATCACCTCGAGCTGGTTACCGATCTCGCTCACCAGCGTCGTCAGGTCATCGAGCACCCACGGGGACTCGAGGCTGTTGACCCGCGTCCACAGCATCGTCTCGCCGAGGTCGACCTCTCGGGCGACCCGGACCAGGCCTTCGCGGGCTGCGTCCTTGTTGTCGACCGATACTCCGTCCTCGAGGTTCCCGAGCAGGACGTCCGACTTCGCGGCGAGGTCGGGTACCTTGGCGACCATCTTCTCGTTGCTCGGATCGAAGAAGTGGATCATCCGCGAGGGCTTGAAGGGGATCTCCAGCATCGGCGTGGGGGCGCCGATGGCGAGGGGCTTTCCAAAATCGCGGGGGTTGCGCAACGATCGTCTCCTGGTCAGGGGGGTGCTGCGGCCGGCCGGGCGGAGCATTGTCGCCGCCCGCGCCAAGCCATCGTACCCGGGCGTGCGGGGCCACCGCTCGTAGCCTGGTGCTCCGCACGCGCGGCCGGCGCGCCCCCCGGTCGTTAGTCTCCGGTGATGGCCGAGGAACAAGAGCTCCTTGAGCTCATCGCCGGTAACCGCGAGGGGGTGCTGGCGGCGGTCACCCGTGCCGGCTATCCCCACCTCACCAATGTGCTCTATGTGTGGGACGCCGAAGAGCGGATCGCGCGCGTGTCGACCACGGCCACTCGCGTCAAGGGCCGGATCCTCCGGCGCGACCCCCACGCCGCCCTGCACGTCTCGGGACCCCACTTCTGGTCCTACGCGGTCGCCGAGGGCGATGCCGAGACCTCCGAGGTCGCCGCCACGCCGGGCGATGAGGCCTGCCGGGAGCTCCTCGAGGTGCACTCGGCCTTCTACGGCGAGCTTGAGGACGAGGAGGCGTTCTCCCGCCAGATGATCGAGGCGCAGCGTCTCGTGGTCAGGCTCCGGGTCACCCACGTGTACGGCATCATCCTCGAGCACCCTCCCGGCGCCTGACGGGCCGCGCGCCGTCGCGCGAGGAAGCGCCGACGCGCGTGCCACGATGGACGGATGAGCACGACGACCTCGGCGGCCTTCGCCACGACCGCGCTCGAGCGGCTACGAACGCTTACCGCCGACCCCGGCTCGCAGTTCCGCCCGGGACAGCTCGAGGCGATCGAGGACGTCGTCGTCCACCGCGCCCGGGTGCTCTGCGTGCAGCGCACGGGCTGGGGAAAGTCTGCGGTTTACTTCGTGGCTACGGCACTCCTGCGGGATGCCGGCGCGGGACCGACGTTGATCGTCAGCCCGCTGCTGGCGCTGATGCGCAACCAGATTGCCGCGGCGCACCGGCTGGGGCTGCGCGCGCACACGGTCAACAGCACGAATCGTGGGGAATGGGACGCCGTTCGTGCTCTCCTCGCGGCGGACGCCCTCGACCTGCTGCTGATCAGTCCCGAGCGGCTGAACAACCAGCAGTTCCGCGAACGCATGCTGCCCCTGTTCTCGGCGTCGGTCGGGCTGCTGGTGATCGACGAGGCGCATTGCATCTCGGACTGGGGGCACGACTTTCGTCCTGACTACCGGCGAGTCAAGGACATGCTCGGCGCGCTCGGTCCTGAAGTCGCGGTGCTCGGGACCACGGCTACGGCCAACGACCGCGTGGTCGGCGACGTCGTCGAGCAGCTCGCCGCCTCCGGCGGGGAAGCCCTGCGCTCCTATCGCGGCCCGCTCGCTCGGACCAGCCTGCGCCTCGAGGTCCTCGAGCTGCCGCGCCCGGCCGAGCGACTCGCGTGGCTCGTCGAGCACTTAGGAGAGCTCGAAGGTTCGGGCATCGTCTACACCCTGACCAAGCGCGACGCCGAGCAGGTCGCCACCTTCCTGACCGCGAATGGGATCGAGGCGCTGTCCTACAGCGGCGAGCAGGAGACCGAGGACCGCATCGCCACCGAGGATCGCCTGCTCGCCAACGAGGTCAAGGCGGTGGTCGCCACCAGCGCCCTGGGCATGGGCTACGACAAGGCCGATCTGACTTTCGTCGTGCACTACCAGGCGCCCGGCTCGGTCGTCTCCTACTACCAGCAGGTCGGGCGGGCCGGACGCGGCGTCGACCACGCCGACGTGATCCTGCTGCGCGGGGGCGAGGATCGCCGCATCCAGGACTTCTTCATCGAGCAGGCCTTCCCGGCCCGCGACCGGGTCATGGCGGTCCTCGAGGAGCTCCGCGCCAGCGGCGAGGGGGGCCGGACGACACGTGAGCTGATGGCCGTCGTCAATCTCGGGCTCGGCCGGATCGAGGCGATGCTGAAGATCCTCGACGTCGAGGGCGCTGTGCGCCGGGACGGCAATCGATGGCAGCTGGTGGCCGGCGCGGACTGGACCTACGACGGCGAACGCTATGCCCAGGTCACCGCTCTGCGCCGCGCCGAGCAGGAGGCGATGGCAGCGTTCGGGACCGACGGTCGCTGCCTGATGCGCGTTCTTCAGGAGGAGCTCGACGATCCGGAGCCGCAGGACTGCGGGCGCTGCTCGGTGTGCACCGCGCCGCGCTTCGCGCAGCCCCCAGCCCCGGCGCTCGTCGAGCTGGCAGGGCGCCACCTGCGCTCGCGGCCGATCGACCTCGAGGTCAAGAAGATGGCGCCCGACGCCGCCGGCACGATGCGCAAGATCCCCGAGGACGTGCGCACCGAGCCCGGCTGGGCGCTCGCGCGCTTCGGCGACGGCGGCTGGTGGCCGGCGATCGAGCGCGGGTTGCGTGCCGGCGAGCTCGAGCACGAGGTCGTGGTCGCGCTCGCCGACGTCGTACGCGGCGCTGGCGGGGCCGTGTCCTGGGTCACGAGCGTGCCCTCGGCGCGCTCAGGCGACATGATCGGCCGGATCGGTGGACGCCTCGCGGGCGAGCTGGGGGTCCCCTATGTCGAGCTGGTTACGCGCACCGAGGCCCGTCCGCCCCAGCGGGAGATGGCCAACGCCGTCCAGCGGGCGGCCAACGTCCGGGGCGCCTTCAAGGTCCTCGACGAGCCTCCGCCGGGTCTCGGCGTGCTGCTCGACGACAGGCGCCACTCCGGCTGGACGCTGGCGATGGTGGGCGGTCAGCTTCGCCGCGCCGGTGCCGAGGGCGTGGTGCCGCTCGCGCTCGGAACGCTGCCCTAGACGGCTCCCCTTCACGCCGGGGAGCGCGCCCGGCTGTCATCCTTCCCCGCGCTTTGCGCGACGACTTCGAAACCGCCCAGGAGAACCCATGACGCACGTCGACACCGACCAGGCAGCACGCGAGGCGAGCGGAGCGCATCCGTACGGCCGCTATCTCGAGGAGTTCGAGGTAGGGGCGGTCTATAAGCACTGGCCCGCCAAGACCGTCACCGAGTCAGACGACCACCTGTTCTGCCTGATCACCATGAACCATCACCCCCTGCACCTCAACGACGTCTACGCCAAGCAGTCCCAGCAGGGCCGCAATGTCGTCGTGGGGCCGCTCGTGTATTCGCTGGCGCTGGGCATGAGCGTCTCCGACGTGAGCGGCAAGGCGATCGCCAACCTGGCCACCGAGGAGCTCAAGCACCCCGCTCCGGTGTTTCACGGCGACACGCTGTTCTGCGAATCCGAGGTCCTCGAGGTGCGCGAGTCGCGCTCCAAGCCCGACCGCGGCACCGTTCGCGTGCATACCCGGGTGCTCAACCAGGACGGCGTCCTCGTGGCCGAGTTCAAACGCCTCGTGCTCGTGCCCCGCAAGCAGTCCGAGGGCCTGGAGAGCGCCGAGGCGAACGTCGAATAAGCTTCGCTACTGTCGGATTTCGGATGAGGGGCGCATACAGCCCGCTGTGGCGGGTAGGCTTCAGTACCCAGCGAGTACTAATAAAGGAGTCCAGAGGAATCCATGGCGTATACCGAAGTGGAGCAAGGAGCAACGACGGACAACGTTCGCCTCGCGGCTTGGGTGGCGGAAGTTGCCGAGCTGACCGAGCCCGACGCCATCCACTGGTGCGACGGGTCCCAGGAGGAGTACGAGCAGCTCGCGCAGACGCTTCTCGACGCCGGTACCTTCGAGCGGCTCGCGGAGGACAAGCGGCCGAACTCGTTCCTCGCGCGGTCTGACCCCGCCGACGTCGCGCGGGTCGAGGACCGGACGTACATCTGCTCAGAGCGCGAGTCCGACGCGGGTCCGACCAATAATTGGCGCGACCCAGGCGAGATGCGCGAGACGCTCACGGGGCTCTTCGCGGGCTCGATGCGCGGTCGCACGATGTACGTGGTGCCCTTCTCGATGGGCCCGATCGGCTCGCCCATCTCCTACATCGGCGTCCAGCTCACTGACTCCGCCTACGTGGCCGTGTCGATGCGGATCATGACTCGCACGGGCCAGCCCGCCCTCGATGCGCTCGGTCCCGACGGCGACTTCGTCCCCTGTCTGCACTCGGTGGGCATGCCGCTGGCCGACGGCGCCGAGGATGTCCCCTGGCCGTGCAACGCCGAGAACAAGTACATCGTGCATTTCCCGGAGACGCGCGAGATCTGGTCCTTCGGATCTGGCTACGGGGGCAACGCTTTGCTGGGCAAGAAGTGCTTTGCCCTGCGGATCGCCTCGGTCATGGCCCGCGACGAGGGCTGGATGGCCGAGCACATGCTGATCCTCAAGCTCACCTCTCCCGAGGGTGAGGTCAAGTACGTCACGGGGGCGTTCCCGAGCGCGTGCGGCAAGACCAATCTGGCGATGCTGAACCCGACGCTGCCGGGCTGGAAGGTGGAGACGATCGGCGACGACATCGCGTGGATGAAGTTCGGCGCCGACGGACGGCTCTACGCCGTGAATCCCGAGGCCGGGTTCTTCGGCGTCGCTCCGAACACCGGCCGGCTGACGAACCCCAACGCGATCAAGTCCGTGGTGGCGAACACGGTGTTCACCAACTGCGCGAAGACCGATGACGGCGACGTGTGGTGGGAAGGTCTGACCGCCGAGCCGCCGGCGCACGCCATCGACTGGCGGGGCAACGACTGGACGCCGGCCTCCGAGACCCCCGCCGCCCATCCCAACGCGCGCTTCACCACGCCGGCCGCGCAGTGCCCGTCGATGGCCCCCGAGTGGGAGGACCCGAACGGGGTGCCGATCGACGCGATGCTCTTCGGGGGACGGCGTGCCGGCGTCGTCCCGCTCGTGCACGAGGCGCGCGGCTGGGAGCACGGCGTCTTCCTCGGTTCGATCATGTCCTCCGAGACGACGGCGGCTCAGGCGGGCGCGGTCGGGAAGCTGCGCTTCGACCCGATGGCGATGCTCCCGTTCTGCGGCTACAACATGGGCGACTACTTCGGACACTGGCTCGAGCTCGGGAAGCGCGAGGGCGTGAAGCTGCCGAAGGTCTTCTACGTCAACTGGTTCCGCAAGGACCTAGAGGGCAAGTTCCTGTGGCCCGGCTACGGCGAGAACTCACGCGTGCTGGCGTGGATCTTCCGCCGCTGCGAGGGGATCGCACGAGCCGACGAGACTCCGATCGGCCTCGTGCCGAGCATAAGCGCCGACGGGATCGACACCGAGGGCCTCGATGTCTCCGAGGAGGCGCTGGCCGAGCTGCTCGCCGTCGACCCCGAGCTGTGGAAGCAGCAGCTCCCCCAGCTTAGGGAGCACTTCAAGCGCTTCGGCGAGCGACTTCCGTCCGAGCTGTGGGCGCAGCTGCAGGTGCTCGAGGATCGCCTGGGTTAGCGAGGGGCGAGGGGCTAAAGCTGGATCCAGGCTAAAGCTGGGCGTGGATCAACCGCCGGCGTCCGAGCGGCGCCGTCAGTTGAACGTGGAGGTCGCGGTACGCGCCCCG
>Ga0302326_10021005_pt1 | contig 13409 bp, 6 predicted proteins | sample Palsa_T0_3_FD_202264 | JGI IMG/M metagenome (GOLD analysis project Ga0302326, IMG submission 202264) | Peat permafrost microbial communities from Stordalen Mire near Abisko, Sweden - Palsa_T0_3 | ecosystem: Environmental > Terrestrial > Soil > Palsa > Peat permafrost | place: Sweden: Abisko... | reverse complement strand
CGAACTGGATGAGGAAGCCCGTCTGGCCGCCGCGCGAGAGATATTCGACCGGCGTGCGAAAGCCCTCTACGAACAATCCCATCCGCTGGTGCGCGCCAAGTGGAGCTCGCCAGAGATGCTTCCATATTACAACCTGTACCGCGAACGAGCAGCGCTCGAAGCGATCGCATCGGCGAGCCGAGTCGAGCGGATCGCTCCCGCTACGGACGCCAGCCGCCCGGCGAATTCGCCGCGCCTGTATGCCGAGAAAAAGCTAGTTTCGATCGATGGATTGCTGGTGGGCAGACCTGATTTGATCGACTCCGTTGCTCAGGAGATCATCGACTATAAGACCGGAGTGGCGCCTGACGAAGCCGAAGGCGCCGCCTCGGCTGCCGAGGTTCGACAACTGCGACTGTATGTGCACTTGGCGTTTGAAAACGGGGTTCCCGTTTCGCGGGCCACCGTTGCACGCGCAGACGGTCATCGCGCGTCGATCAATGTATCAAAAGAGGATGCTGACGGGGAGGGTCGTACGGCAAGGGAGCTACTAGCCCAGTACAACAGCACCGTCGGCGGCGCGTTCGACGAGTCCGCACAACCTTCACCCGAGAACTGCGGCTTTTGCCCGTGCATCCCATTCTGCGAGGCGTTCTGGAGAACCGCGTCGCCCGCTTGGGCGGAGCAGTGCGGAGTCCACCTCGAAGGCACTATCTCGTCTGTGGACGAATCGACGGTGCAGGGGATGAAGCTAACGACTCTGCGGGTTGAGGTGCAACGAGGCACCGTCGGTTCAGGCGACACCTTCGTAGAACAGGTCCCGGATGCTTGGATTACAGCGGATGGCGCCGATGCACCGCGCCAAGGCGACGCGGTTCGTGTTGTGAATGGGAAGCTTGAGGGCGAGGCCCCCCCCCAGGTCATCCGTGTCAATCGCACTGCCACTTCTGTGTGGACCTTTGCTGCGGAGAGGTGAATCTGGTTCGATGGCTGATAATCTCACTCCGGAGCAGCGAAGCTACATGATGTCGCGGGTCCGCAGCACGGATACGAAGCCAGAACTTGCGGTCCGGAGGCTCGTGCACGCTAGAGGTTTGCGCTTCCGGAAGCATTGCGCTCGGCTTCCGGGGCGTCCGGACTTAGTGTTCATCGCGGCCAAAGTTGCGGTATTTGTCGACGGCGATTATTGGCACGGCTGGAGGTTTCCTACATGGAAGGACAAGCTCTCATCCTACTGGAAGGGTAAGATCGAACGAAATCGGAGGCGCGACCTGTGCAACTTCAGGAAGCTCCGACGGAAAGGCTGGCGCGTGATTCGCGTTTGGGAGCACGAAGTCGAACGCGATGCGAAGCGGTGCATTGATCTCATCGAAGTGGCTGTTCGGCAGAGACACGACGTCTAGATGGGGGAAAGCATGAGCCTGGCCACGTTGTGATTAGGTGTCCTGGCCCCCCATGTTGTACGGGGCTGTCAACAAACGCCTCCTGTCAACCGGAGAAACTGGAGAATTCGCAAGTGAAAACGTGGGGTTCGGCCTCAACCCTGGGGGTTGAGCTTGCACCCCCGCGATGCCTCTCTTCCAACCGGAGAGAACGCGCTGTCCGCCAAAACCCCGCGGAATGTTGTGGATACGGGCGAGGTTGACCGTGGGCGATGCCGTCAACAGAACAGGCTATTGGAGTTGGGGCAGAAAGGCTATGGCTCCCCGGCATGGATTCGAACCACGATTCACGGCTCCAAAGGCCGCTGTCCTACCATTAGACGACCGGGGATTGCTGCAATGATGCGGTACCTTTAGTGTATCGTCTCCACCGCGCGCCCGCAACGCCGCTTTACACCGACGGGCTGGATAGCCTAATATAAGAAAACAGCACACCTTGGAGGTGCGGATGGCTGCTCGATCGTTCCTGTTGGGGCTCTGCGCGTCGGCGTTGACGTACGCCGCCACAATTCCCTCTCAACCGACTTTTTATAAAGACGTCCTGCCGGTAATGCAAAATCGCTGCCAGGAATGCCACCGGCCTGGCGAAGCGCCGCCCATGTCGTTCCTGACCTACCAGGAGGTGCGTCCCTGGGCTAAGGCTATCCGTGAAGCCGTCATCACCCGGAAGATGCCGCCATGGCCTGCCGACGCGCACTTCGGCAAGTTCAGCAACGACCGCTCGCTCTCCCGCGAAGAGATCGATACGCTGGTGGCCTGGGCCGACGGAGGCGCCCGCGAAGGGAACCCCGCCGAAGCGCCCAAACCTGTGCCATTCGCCAATGGCTGGGGCATCCACAAGCCCGACGCGGTCTTCGAGATGCCCAACGAATTCTCCGTGCCGGCTTCGGGCACCATCGACTATCAGTACATCGTGATTCCCTCCGGCTTTACCGAAGACAAATGGGTGCGGGAACTGGAAGTGCGGCCGGGCAACCGGCAACTCGTGCATCACATCATCGCCTTCATCCGCCCGCCGGGATCGAAATGGCTGCAAGATGCCAAACCGGGCATACCCTTTGTCATGGTGAAAGACGAAAACCGGGAGAAGCGGAAGCATAAGAGGGACGACGACAACAGCGGACCGCCCGAATTGCTGGTTGGTTTCGCTCCCGGAATGCCGCCCGGAATCCTGCGCCCCGGACAAGCCAAGTTGATCAAAGCCGGATCTGATTTCGTCTTCCAGATGCACTACACGGCCAACGGCAAACCGGGCACGGACCGCAGCCGCATCGGCTTGGTCTTTGCCAAGGAGCCGCCGCGGGAGCGCGTCTACACGGTGGGCGCTTCCAACGACAAGTTCGAGATTCCGGCGGGCGACGGCAACTTCGAGGTGGAGTCCGACATCACCTTACAGGAGCCCGCCCAGTTGGTGAGTCTGATGCCGCACATGCACCTGCGCGGCAAGGATTTCGCGTATACGGCTTTCTATCCGACGGGGGAATCCGAAGTCCTGTTACGCGTGCCGAAGTACGATTTTAATTGGCAGCTTTACTATTACCTGACCGAGCAAAAGGCGCTGCCCGCCGGCACCCGCCTGCATTGCGTAGCGCATTTCGATAATTCTCCCAATAACCCAGCCAACCCGGATGCCACCAAGACCGTAAGCTGGGGCGACCAGAGCTGGGAGGAGATGATGATCGGCTTTTTCGACGTCGCCATGGCTCCGGACAAGAATCCCGTGGACCTGTTCAAAGAGAAGAAGCCCAGCAAGAGCGGCGACTAGGGGAGAGCGGTCGGGGCGGCGCATGGCGCCGCCCTACTAATATGGCGGCGCGAGGCGGCTGAACTCGAACCGCACCGGGTCCAGCCCCCGGGCCGCCAGTTGCCGCATGCACTCCTGCACGCTGTCGCCGATGGCTTCGATGCGCCGCAACGGCAGATCCTCCGGCGTATAAATCTCCAGCGCGATATATCTGCCCGTAAGGGCGCGACGCTCGTCGAGCGAAAGGCGGTCGGGCGAGCGGCCGATGGCCTGTTGCGGATCTTTGGCGGCGGATGCGGTCACGTGTGCCGTTCCTAGAATATCAAGTGTAACGCGAGTTGCAGAATGCGCGGGCTCGCCGTGCTTGTGATCTGGCCGAAGGTCAGGTCCGAGATGCCCGTATCGGGATTCGAGAACTGCGTGTGGTTGAAAACGTTGAACGCATCGGCCCGGAATTCCAGATTGGCGTGCTCGCGGATCCTGAATTTCTTGGCTAACGCTACGTCCACATTGGTCGCACCAGGTCCGCGGAAGGCGTTGCGCCCCAAGGTACCGTAGGTGTAGCCGGGAAGCTGTGAAGCGTTCTGCTGCGCGATGGCATCCAGAGCCAACAGCCGGGAGTTGGAAAAATTGTTGGGGTTGAAGTAATAGTTGCCCGCGTTGCCATTGATGGTCTGATAGCTTTGCGGGTTCATAATGCCCGCCGAACTGCCTACCAGATCGGCGTGCACGGATCCCGCATCGCCCGCGCCGGAGGGTCCCGGGTCGCTGGGCGTGGTTTCGAGACCGGCGAAGACGTCCAAGGGAAACCCAGTGTGCCAGGTAACGATGGGATAGAGGCTCCATCCCGACGTCAGCGCCTTCGGGCCGCCTTCCCAAAGGCGATCGAAAGGCAGGTCCCAGCCCCCAGACAATACCAGCGCGTTGCGCACGTCGGTATCGCCCGAAGAGTAGAACTCATTGGGGTTGTAGAACGGCACTTCGCTGTTGCGCTCGCGGAATCCGGAAACGTTGTCCAGCTCGTGCGACCAGGTGTAGCCCAAGGTGAAGAAGCTGGATCCCCAGCCGTGCATGTTGCTGAAGGTTCTCCGCAAGTTGACGGTCATGCCGTTGTAGTTGGCGTGGGTCACATTCTGGAACTCATCGAGGTAACTGAAATTAGTGTTGACGCGCGAGTTTGTGCCCAGCGGAAATGGGTTGACGTCCACCAGGCTGGTGAGCCCGTCCGCCTTGTAGCCCAAGTAAGAGACTTCCAGCACCATGCTGCCGGCGAGCTGTTGTTGCATGGAGACGTTGTACTGGTAAACGCGGGGCGTGCGCAGGTGCGGGTCGACGAAGAACACGCCGCCGCCGCCGAACGGGACATACCCTAAGGCTGCAAAATTGACGTCACTGGCGGGCGGTTTGGAGGGAAACGGATTGGGAGCGCCCGAGTCCCCATAGGGGTCCGACAGCCCCGTCCCCGCGCTAGTGCCATTAGTTCCCGGCGGGAAAAGATATGCGTAACCGAAGAAGGGCGGCTGCCCGTTGAATTGCAGGTTGTCTTCGCCCTTTAAGATGTCGTAGAAGACGCCGCTGCCGCCGCGCAGGACGGTCTTGGCGTTGCCGAAAACGTCCCAGGCGAACCCGGCCCGCGGCGCCCAGTCCCTGCGATCCGGGAAATTGGAACCCATGGGCGCGCCGGAATCGCCCGGAAATACCAGCCCTTCCGGAGCATTCGGAAAGCGCGTCGATTGCAAGCCGGGAACGTAGGAGAAGGACCGCCCTTGCGTGTCGTACTTCGGCTGCGAGTACTCATAGCGGAGGCCCAGTGTAACGGTCAGGCCGTGGGAAACTTTCCAGGTATCCTGCCCGTATCCCGCATACTGGTCCGAGCGAATGTTGGAGGGCGCCTTGCCGAACTCCAGGAAATCGTCCGGCAGGCCCATCAGGAAATCCGCCAGGTCGAACCCGGAGCCCACGCCCGTGCTCGGGCCGTAGAAATCGAACGCGCCGTTTACGAAGAAATCGTACACGGTGTTGTTTTGGTAGGGCGAAAAGTAGAAACCGAACTTCAAGTTATGCCGGCCCTTGTTCCACGACAGGTTGTCGTACAACGCATACGTGTTGTCGACTTCCCTGGTGGGGCCCTGGTAACTGTAGCCCACGGTCATCCCGGTTCCGTCGAAGAACAGAATGGGCGGCCCGGTATTCTGGTCGGGTGTAATATTGACGCCAAGCTGGGCGGCATCGGGCTGCTTGTTTGCGGGGACAGCCTGGGTGTGGTCCAGCCGTTGCGCGGTTATCCGCAGCTCGTTCAACAGGGCGGGCGTGAAGGTGTGGGTGTAAGCCAGCGTGCCGGAGAATGTGTCGTTGCCGCTGGTGACCGGGAAGCCGGGCACGTTGTTTGCCGTGAACGGGGAGTATTGCGGATAGAGTTGGTGCGTGAAGGTGAAGCTGAACAAGTCGCGGGAAGTGATGTTGTAGTCTAATTTTCCGAGATACTCGTTATAGTTGGCGATGGCCGGCGCCTGCGGAAACAGGAATCCGGACGCGGTAATGGGGATCAGGTTGTTTGCAAAATAGGCCTTGGCCACCGGCGAGATGCTGTTGGGATCGATGATGCCCTGGCCGGCAAGGGCGGGATTCGACTGGTAATACGGATTATTCGCCAGGAAAGCGGCTACCGCCTGTTGCCCCGCGCTTCCCGAAAAATTTCCGGCGGCTTCCGCCGGGGTGTAAACCGTGGTCTCGCCCAACGCCTCGTTGGAGGTTTGCCGCTGGCCCTCATACGAGAAGAAGAAGAAAACCTTGTTGCGTCCGTTCACGATCTTTGGAATTACGATGGGACCGCCGATGGTGCCTCCGAACTGGTTGCGCTTCAGCACGCCCACCGGTATGCCCTGTTCGTTGTTGAAGAAGGTGTTCGCGTCGAAATCCGTATTGCGCACGTAGTCGTATAGCGTGCCATGCAAGGAGTTGGTGCCGCTTTTGGTCACGATGCTGACGATGCCGCCCGCGTTGCGCCCGTATTCGGCCGTGTAGTTGTTCTCCAGCACTTTGAACTCGGCCACGGCGTCCGGATTCGGATTGGCCACCACCGCGTTTCCGAGCAGGCTGTTGTTGTTGCCGCCATCGAGCAGGTAGGTGACCGAGTCGGTGCGCTGCCCGCCAATGCTGTAGGCTCCCTGCGCGCCGGAGTCGGGGTTGGTGGGAGTTACGCCGGGCTGCGTTTTGAGCAGATCCAAGGTATTGCGCCCGTTGAGCGGCAACTCCATGATGGCCATGCCCGTCACGGTTGCGCCCACCGTGGAGCTTTCCGTATCCACCAGGCTCCCCGTGCTTTCCACCACCACCGTGTCGGTCAGCTTGCCGACCGGAAGCTGGATGTTCACGCGCATGGTCTGATTGATTTCCAGGGCATTCTGGGGCGCCGTCGTGACCTTCTCGAATCCCGCGGCGGTCGCCGTGATCTCGTATTTGCCAATGGGCAGTAGCGGGACCTGGTAGACCCCCGCGGAGTCCGTTTTGGTCTCCTTGGCCACGTTGGTTGCGAGGTTGGTCACGGTCACGGCGGCATTTGAGACCAGCCCGCCGGAGGGATCCGTCACCACCCCGGTGATCTTCCCGGTGGCGTCCTGCGCCAACAGGCAGGCCGGAAGAAGAACGGCCCCTAGAATAGATGCACGTATAGCCTGAACGGCCTTAATCATACGCTACCCCCTAGAAAACTCCGCCTTAAGAAAATTGAAACTAAATTAACACGGACCGGGGCCAACTAGCAAGTTCTTTGAGCGTTCTTTGAGCGGGCGTGTTTGAGCGGGCGGACTATCGAAACGCCCACCCCCGCCACCACACCCGCTTTAGTCGTATATTCAATAGAAGCTGCTGCATATGACCCTACAATCCCGATCCCGAACTGCCGTATCCACGCTAGCCCTAGCCGCCTGCCTGCGCCTCGCATCCCCGGCGCACGCCGCCCAAACCTGCGACACCCTGAGCAAGCTCGATCTCCCCAACACCTCCATCACCCGCGCGGAGTCCGTCGCCGCCGGAGCCTTCACACCGCCCACCGGCAAAGCCCTGCCCAACCTGCCGGCCTTCTGCCGCGTGGCGGGAACCATCAAGCCGTCGTCCGACTCGAACATCGCTTTTGAAGTCTGGATGCCGGCCTCCAACTGGAACAGCAAGTTTCAAGGCGCGGGCAATGGCGGCTTCGCCGGCGCCATCGGCTACGACCAACTGATGAACGCCGTGGTCCACAACTACGCCACCGCCGCCACCGATACCGGCCACCATGCTGGCGGCACGGATGCCTCCTGGGCGCTCGATCACCCGGAGAAGATCGCCGATTTCGGCTATCGCGCCATCCACGAAACGGCCGTGAAAGCCAAAGCCATCCTGCACGCCTTCTACGGCGAAGACCCCCAGCGCTCCTATTTCAGTTCCTGTTCCAACGGCGGCCGCCAGGCGCTCATGGAAGCCCAGCGCTACCCCGAGGATTACGATGGCATCATCGCCGGCGCGCCCGCCAACTATTGGACGCACCTGCTCTCCAACGCCGCCTGGGACAACCTGGCGCTGCTGGGCGATAAAGACAGCTACATCCCGCCTAAGAAACTGCCCGCCATTCAAGCCGCCGCTCTGGCCGCCTGCGATTCGCTCGATGGCGTGAAGGACGGCGTCATCGAAGACCCCTCGCGCTGCCACTACGATCCCGGCGCCCTCCTGTGCAAGGACGCCGAGTCGGACACCTGCCTCACCGCGCCGCAAGTGGCCGCGCTCAAGAAAATGTACGCCGGCGGGAGCAACTCCCACGGCCAGATCCTCCCCGGCTACTCCCCCGGCGGCGAGGCGGAGCTGGGCGGCTGGACCGTTTGGATCACGGGGCCGTCCCCCGAGCACAGCCTGATGTATGCCTTCAGCACGCAATTCTTCAAGAACATGGTGTTCGATAACGCCGCCTGGGATTATCACGCCTTCGACGCCGACCGCGATACCAAGGCCGCCGAAGACAAGCAAACGCGCAACCTGAACGCCACCGACGCCAACCTCGGCCCATTCCGCAAACGCGGCGGCAAGTTGATCCTCTATCACGGATGGAGCGACGCCGCCATCGCGCCCCGGAACACCATCGATTACTACGAAACCGTCGCGGCCAAGATGGGCGCACAACAGACGGCCGATTTCACGCGTCTGTTCATGGTACCCGGCATGCAACATTGCGGCGGCGGCTCCGGCCCTAATACCTTCGGCCAATACCCGGGCATGTCCGGCGACCCCGAGCGCGACATGCAGGCCGCGCTGGAGCGATGGGTCGAAAAAGGAACCGCGCCCGAACGCATCGTGGCCGCCAAGCGCAAGAACGACCAGGACCCCGCCAGTGCAATCGTGCGCACGCGCCCCCTGTGCGCGTATCCGCTGGTGGCACGATACCAAGGCAGTGGCAGCACGGACGAGGCCGCCAACTTCGTGTGCGCCAAGCATGAGTGAACCCCGCACTCTCTCCGCCGGCTGGGTTGCGGGCCTGACACTGGTATTCCTCATCGCCGTTTCCTGGTGGAGCGTCTTCCAGGTCGAGCCGCCGCCGGTGGTCCCCGCCACCGCTCCAGCGGTTGATTTCTCCGCCGCGCGCGCTCTCGTTTATTTGCGCGCCTTCGCCCGCGTGCCGCATCCGGCAGGCACCGCGGCGCACGACGCCGTGCGCGACTACATCGTGCGGCAACTTTCCGTCCTGGGCGTGCAACCGGAAGTGCAGACCGCCACCGTGGTCAGCCCGCGCTGGGGTTCGCCCTACAACGCCGCTACCGTTTACAACGTGCTGGCGCGGTTGCCTGGCGCAGCCAGCACCAAGGCGGTCATGCTCGCCGGCCACTACGATTCCGTCTCCGCCGGTCCAGGCGCCAGCGACGACGGCCACTCGGTAGCCATGCAACTCGAAACGTTGCGCGCTTTGCGGTCCAGCCCACGCCTGCGCAACGACGTCGTCTTCCTTTTCACCGATAGCGAAGAAGGCGGCCTGCTGGGCGCCAAGGGATTCGTGGAGCAGAATCCGCTGGCCAAACAAATCGGCCTGGTGATGAACTTCGAAGCCCGCGGCACCAGCGGCCCGGCCATGATGTTCGAAACCAGCGAGGGCAACGGCCGGATCGTGCGCGAGTTCGCCGCCGCCGCGCCCCACCCGGTCACTTCGTCGCTCAGCTACGAAGCCTACAAGCTGCTGCCCAACGATACGGATCTCACTTTCTTCAAGCGCGCCGGTCTGGCCGGGCTGGGCTTCGCCTACGTGAACGATGTGGCCTACTATCACACCCAGTATGACGACCTCGCGCACCTGGATCCGCGCAGCCTGCAGCAGGAAGGCGATTACGCCCTTGCGCTGACGCGCCGCTTCGGCAACATCGATCTGCGCGACCTGACCGGCGCGGATGCCACCTACTTCGTCCTGCCGTTCCTCGGCTGCATCGTTTATCCGGTAGGTTGGAGCGTACCGCTCGCGATCTTTGCGGCGCTGCTGTTCGTGGGCGTGGTGGTACTGGGGGTCGTAAAGCGAAGCCTCACGCTGGGCGGAACGCTGGCGGCATTCTTCGGATTCTTTTTCGCCATCGTCGTCGCCAGCGCCGCGGTGGCCGCGATGTGGTCGCTCGCCAAGGGCCAAGCTGCGGGAGTCTGGCAGGCTTTCGCCGGAGATCCCTACCACGCCGGCGTCTATCGCCTGGCCAGCGTCGCACTGTCGGTAGCCTTGACCACCGCTCTCTACGCGCTAGTCCGCACGCGCGCCCGCACGCTGAACCTGTGGGCCGGAGCCTTGCTCTGCTGGTTGGCGCTGGCGCTTGCCACCAGCTTCTTAATGCCTGGCGCGACCTACCTTTTCCTTTGGCCGATGCTTTGCGCGACCATCGGACTCGGCGTCTTCGCGCGATCTTCCGAGCCGCGCGCGTCAGCAAGCGGAATCCTCCCGCTCTTCGCCTTGACCCTCCCCGGAGTCGTCATGATGGCGCCCACCATCGAACTGCTCTTCCAGTCCTTGACTATGCGCATGGCCTTCGTAGGCGCATTCGCCACCGTGCTCCTGCTGGGCCTGCTGATCCCCTGCCTGGACCTGATCGCGGGCGCCGGCCGCTGGCGTCTCCCCGGCGTCGCGGCCGTGGTGTGCGCCGGCTGCCTCATCACGGGCGCTTCCATGTCCGGCATCGATCGCGACGATCCGCGCATCGATAGCATGTATTACGGCCTGGATACCGACACCGGCAAAGCCGTCTGGTTCAGCCTGGATCTGCAGGAAGACGACTGGACCGCGCACTATCTCGGCGCCAACCCGCAGCGCGCCGCACTGCCGCAATACGTGCCGTTCATGCCGTGGAAGTATCTGACGCACGAAGCCCTCGCCGTGCCCTTGCCGCCGCCCCTGATCGAGCGGCTCGACGCCCCGCCCAACGAGCTGCACCTGCGCGTGAGCTCGCCCCGCCAAGCCCCGCGCATGTACGTCTACGGCGACGAGCGCAACCCCGTGCTGGAGGCCACCGTGGACGGCGCGCCCATCGAAGCCGCCAAGGCCTTCGTGGGTTTGAAAGCCGGCCAGAAAGCCTACGCCTTCCGCATGCAACGTTGGGGACTCTGCTACTACAACGTGCCGCGGCAGGGCATCGAACTGCGGATGCGCTTACGGGATGCCGCTGCGGGCTACCGCATGGCGGTGGTCGACCAATCCTACGGCATCGGCGGCCTGCCGGGCGCCGCGCCGCGTCCAGATAGCATGATCCCGTTCCCGCTGATGATGGATTCCGTCTGGGTCCGCAAGGCCTATACGTTCTAGTAGGGCGGTTCCCGCATTTGTTGGGTTGCAGCCTCGCAACGGCGTTAGACTGGTACAATGCAATTCCGAAACCACATTCTCTTGATCGCCGCCCTCTGGCTCCCGGCATGCTTATCCGCGCAGCCGGTGGTGCGAATCCTGGAGCCATCCGCCCAATCCGGCACTTCCTCTGCGACCGTCTCCATCAAAGGCGTCGCCGCTGCGGACTCAGCTATCGTCAATATCTACTGGACCGACCATCAGGGCCACACCGGACCCACGAAATGGACCCCGTCCGCGGCCGGATCGTCCGCCTCGCTGGCCTTCTCCGCCGAAGTGCCCGTGCGCCCCGGCGCCAACCGCATCGCGGTGGTTGCTGTGGACAGCCAGAATCGGTCTGGCTCCGCCCAGTTGTCCGTTTTCAGCCAAGGCTCACGCGGGGCCGCCGTCACCGAAATCCGCGCAGGCTGGTGGCATGGCACGCCCGTCACATACGCCGTTATCGACGGCATGGCAATCGTCGAAGGCGATATCGTCCTGGGCCCCGCCGAACAGCTTGCCGCATCGGCGCCGCCAGGACCCGGCACGGGCGCCAGCCCCGACGGCTTCTCCCTAGGCTATGTATCGCAATTGTGGCCAGAGGTCGGCGGAGTCAATCAGATCCCCTACACCATCGAGACCGGCGCTACCAATCTCAACGCCGCGCTCTCATACGTGAATAGCACGCTCAGCGGTGTCATCCAGTTCGTTCCACAGACCAACCAGGCGAACTATGTCACGTTCAATTTCGACCCGACCAACACCAGCGGATCCTGCGAGTCCTCGGTGGGCATGCTCGGCGGCCAACAGTTTGTCGGCGGGTCCGCGTCTTGCGCGCTGGCCACCATCGTGCACGAGATGGGCCACACCATCGGCTTGTTCCACGAGCATCAGCGCCCCGACCGCAACACCTGGATCACCTTCAACTATGCCAACGTCGACGAGCCCCTCGTAGCCGGAAATTTCGATATCCCCACTTATAACTACCAGACCATCGGGCTTTACGACATCGCCTCCGTAATGCACTATCCGCCGTTCTCCTTCACTAAGAATGGCCTCACCGTCCTGGAGTCCATCCCACCCGGCATTCCGCTGAGTAACGCGACGGGCTATTCGGCTGGCGACGTCGACACCATCAAGCGGCTTTACGGACTGGCGCCCTCGACCGTAACGATCGTCACCAACCCTCCAGGCCTGCAGATCATAGTCGATGGAACCACTTATACCGCGCCACAAACATTCACTTGGACGCTCAACTCCGCGCACACCCTAAATCTCCCGCCCGATCCGCAAGTGACCAACCCCAACGATGGCGCGACCTACGAATTCGGCGTCTGGAACGACGGCGGCACGCGCTCCCACAGCGTCAGCGCCGGCGGCGGAACGGGTTCGCTGACTTCGCCCGCCACGAAGCCGGCGACCACGGTTTACGAGGCCAATTTCATCAAACTCTGGCCTTTCGCGATCTCCGCCTCCCCCGCGGCAGGAGGGTCGGTGAGCGTAGCTCCCGCGGCGCAATCCATCTTCAACGGCAGCTTCTTCGTGGATCGCCAGCAGATTACTCTGAGCGCCACTGCCAACGCGGGTTATAACTTCTACGGCTGGAATGGGCCGCCCTATCCGCAAGGCGGCGATCCTTATCCGTTGCTGATTCAATCGCCCGAACCGGCGCTGCAAGGCATATTCACCACAGACCCGGTAACCATCGTCGGCGAGACCATAACTGGTCCCAACACCTGGGATCCGCCACTCTACGCCACCGTCGATAGCAACCCTTACGTATACCTGCCGCAAGGTTATTCGCAGGATCAATCCGGCTCCGCCTGGGCTCCCGGCACGAGTCACTCGATCGCCGCGTACTCGCCCGATATCCCCATCACGACCAACGTCACTTATACCTGGAACAATTGGAGCGATAATGGCGCACAAAGTCACAACATCACGGCTTCCAGTTCGGCTGTGAAGAGCGTCGTGGCGTCGTATACTCCCGTGTATCGCAGTTACACTTATGCGCAGAACGATTGCGGCACTGTCGGGTATTCGCAATCCTGCCCGAACAACGATTGCAGCTTCGCGGATGGCACGGTGATCACCATGACGGCCACCCCCACCGTGGGCAGCGGTATGGTTTTCTCCGGCTGGACCGGCGATCTATCCGGAACTACGAACCCTTTAACCACCACGATTCACGATGAGTTCCTGCCCGTCGCCAACTTCAACGTCGTGCCCACCGTCATCAACGCGGCCACAGTGACTCCCGCAACCCCAGTCGCCACCGCCAACGCCGCGACGTTGACCGTCACGGGCGCGGGTTTCGTCAAGAAAGACTTCTTCGCGTACTGGAACAACGCTTACCGCAGCAGCACCGGCGTCACTCCTACCCAGGCCACCATCCACCTCAATGCGGGCGACCTCTCCGCTGCGGGCGCTC
>Ga0302326_10021000_pt1 | contig 13411 bp, 18 predicted proteins | sample Palsa_T0_3_FD_202264 | JGI IMG/M metagenome (GOLD analysis project Ga0302326, IMG submission 202264) | Peat permafrost microbial communities from Stordalen Mire near Abisko, Sweden - Palsa_T0_3 | ecosystem: Environmental > Terrestrial > Soil > Palsa > Peat permafrost | place: Sweden: Abisko... | reverse complement strand
CGGTAGACGCCCCCATCGCGATTCGCGTGGCAAGACACGACGCGAGACCCGCCCGAAATAGCCAGCCCGGGGTGACTTGATCGCCACTGCCGCCGAGTTCCGAGGGCATGTCGGTCACCATCTGCGTGCCGTTCGCATGGCGCGCCACGACCCGCAGGCCCGTCTGCCATTGCGCAGTGGCGGGCGGATCGTCATGAATACCGGTGGCGGGTCGGCGCTTCAGGACCGATTCCACACGCTGCACCGCCGCCGCGATGTCTTCTATCGTCATGGCTGCCCTTGTGCTGATCCTGACCGTCCAATTGTGGGTGGATCGGCGCGCATTTGCCAGTGGCGTGCAGCCTGAGCGACCTCCGGGGGACGGGTGAGCAGCAAACTCGGACGCTCGGTCAGCCGCAAGACACGCGGGTAGTCAGACCCGGACGATCGGCCAATCACGGCCGACTCGCAGATAGGACGCAGCCGCACGGCCGTGCAAAAGTTCCGAACCATGATTTGAAGCTTTGGATCTCGCAAAAGGCGAACACAAACGATGGATGCAAGGCTGCAACGGCGGATTCAGCGCTACGGATGGGACTTGGCGGCAGTCGACTACGAGTCGCTGTGGCAGGCACAGCTGGCCGAAGCCCAAGCCGCGCTGCTGGCATTGGCGTCGCCTGCAGTTGGCGAACAGGTACTCGATATCGCCTGTGGTACCGGGCTCGTCTCCTTTGAGGCGGCTCGGGCGGTCGGTCCGAGAGGGCGTGTGCTCGGTATCGACCTATCCGAACGGATGATAGATGCCGCCGAACGGCGAGCGAGGGACCTGAGTTTGTCCAACTGCAGCTTTGCGCGCATGGATGCCGAGACGCTAGCTCTGCCGGACGCCAGCTTCGATGTCGTCTTGTGCGCTCTTGGGCTCATGTACATGCCCGATCCCGAACGGGCCTTACGGGAGATGAGCAGGGTATTGCGTCCAGGCGGTCGCCTAGCTCTCGCCGTATGGGGCGAACGCGCAAAGTGCGGATGGTCCGCATTGTTTCCAATCGTGGATGCCGAGGTCACGAGCGAGGTGTGCCCGTTGTTCTTTCGTCTGGGGCAGCACGACAGCCTCGCAAATTTGTGTGTCGATGCGAAGTTTGAGGATGTCAGGCACCGCCGTATCACAACGACGCTAACCTTCGCCGACGCCGATGAAGCTTGCGACGCGGCATTTGTCGGGGGTCCCGTGGCACTTGCGTGGTCGCGCTTCAACGATGAAGTAAGGGCGCGGGTTCGTGCCCATTATCTGGACGCGATCGACTCATGGCGGCATGGCCACGGCTACAGGATCCCAGGGGAATTTGTTATTGCGGCAGCAGTCGCGCCAACGCAGTTTCATTTCTAAGGGGAATTATCATGGGATTAGTAGCAGCAGTGTATGGGCTAATTTGTTATTCGGTGTTCTTGGCATCCTTTCTCTACTCGATAGGTTTCATCGGAGATCTTGTCGTACCAAAGACGGTCGATTCCGTTCCCAGCGCCGATTTCCCTGAGGCGCTTGCCATCGATCTCCTTCTTCTTGGTCTTTTCGCCGTGCAACACAGCGTCATGGCTCGACAAGGCTTCAAGGCCGCGTGGACCCGGATCGTTCCACGCACGGTGGAGCGGAGCACCTACGTACTGATCTCGAGCCTATTGCTCGGTCTCATTTGCTGGAAATGGCAGGCAATCCCGACGGTCGTCTGGGACGTGTCTTCGCCAGTGTTTAGCTCGCTCCTGCTGGCGATGTTCGCGGTTGGCTGGCTTATCCTCTTGCTATCGACATTCATGATCAACCATTTCGATTTGTTCGGCTTGCGACAGGTATACCTGCGCCTGCGTGGGCTCGAGTACACACCGCTGAGTTTTACGGAACGGGCGCTCTACAGGTTCGTGCGCCACCCTATCTATCTCGGGTTCGCTATCGCCTTCTGGGCGACTCCACACATGTCACTCGGGCACCTCGTGTTCGCGATCGCAACTACCGGGTATATTTTTGTCGGAATTTTCTTCGAGGAGCGCGATCTCATGAAGCACCACGCTGTCGAGTATGGGGCCTACCGTGCGCGGGTCCCGATGCTGCTGCCGACCGGTGTTAAGCGGGGGTGACCGGCTGCAGCGGACGCATTTCGCTATGGCTGGTGAGGGTGTAAGGTCAGCCAGTCGAACACGTCTCAGCTCTCCTCTATCGGTGGATCGACGTCAACGTCTACCGAAACTCTACCGGCAGTGTGACCGGGAGGAGATGACTTAATTGATTTCCGTGGGGGAAAACCCTTCAGCGACCATCAGCAGAAGTCCTCTGCTAAGAAGATCAACGCCTGATTGGATGCCTGATACCTGCCGTTCGCGACTGGCTGCAGACAGTCAGGACCGGTCCTAACCGGCAAATCCTTGGTCATCGACCCCCAAGCGGCGGCACGCGGGCCATCAGCTGCCGCTCTGCGTCAACGCGGCGCTTTCCGAGAAGCGGCCGTTGGCACTGCCGTTGGATAAGATACGACTGAGGAGCGATGCACAGGGCACGGAAGTCCGAGGGACCGTAGCCGTTGAAGCTAGTGTGCGCGGCGCAGGACGTCCGGCGACTACGTGACGGAGCAGGCAATCCACGTCAACGGTGGACTCTATATACGCTTGAACCGAGGCGGTGCGACCCCGTGAGCGCAGAAGTGAACCAGCAACTCTCCAAGGCGCTACGACGAAGCAAGATCGTTTTCATGGCGTCCGTGTGCGTGTGGGCTGGCCTGGTCGGAATCAACAACGTCATGGACTACCACGCGAACTTCCAGTTCGTGCAGCACGTGCTCGAGATGGATACCACGTTTCCGGGTAACCCGCTGCTCTGGCGGTCGCTGCGCTGGGGGCCGCTGCAGCGCGCTGCCTATCTTGGCATCACCGCCGTGGAACTCTTAGTGGGCCTGCTTTCGGGGATCGCGGTCTTCAGGATGCTCACCGCCAGAGATGACCCCGAGAAATTCTCACGCGCCAAGGCGGTCGGCGTCATGGCACTCGCGCTCGGGGTGTTACTGTGGCTAGCGGGATTTGAGGTTATCGGTGGAGAGTATTTCCTCATGTGGCAGTCGCATACCTGGAACGGCCAGGAATCCGCGTTCCACTTCGCCGTGCTGTGCGTGCTGGGACTCCTGTTTCTGGCGCAGCATGAATGAAAGCAGAATCTGCGACGTAGTCTCCGTCCTGCCCGCCAGGCTTGACATCTGAGACATCCGGGCTCAAGAGTATTCGTGGTTGCCCGTTCGGCTCAGCGGCCACTGCTCGAGGTCGTAACACCCAGATGTGAGCGATCTGAAGACTGACCCGCTCCTGGACCCTTGCGCCGAGAGCCACGCTTCCAGGCGATCGAGCGTGAACTGAAGTTGCCGAACTGAGAACTTAGTGAAAGCAGGCCGGCTTGAATACCCGGAAGCGGCCGCTCGCAGCTTGGGGTACGCTATCGCAACGCTAGCGAAGAGCCCGTGAATGGCTGACCACGCTGAACCAGAAGATGCTCAGCGACGCGCCGATAGCCTGGAGGCGGCGGTGCCCCCAGTCGCCGAAACACGTGCCACGCCGGAGATCTCAGCGCCAATGCTCGATGTTCACGCTCTTCAGGAGCCCGTCCACACGTTGAAGGGCTTCTTCATCCACATTGCCACGATCGTCATCGGCCTGCTCATTGCGATTGGGTTGGAGCAAACAGTAGAGGTCCTCCATCACCGGCATCAGGTCGCTGAGACGCGTGAAGCGCTCCGGTCGGAGCTTGATCAGAACCGGCGTGCCTATGCTGATCGGATCAGTGAGTTTCATCGGCAGACCGCCGCGCTACTCAACAACATCATTGTCCTGCGATATGTGCTGCAGCATTCCGACGCTCGGCAGGAGAGCCTTCCCGGCATTCTCGTCTGGCATGCGGTGCGGGGAGACTTTACGGAATCAGCTTGGAAGACCGCGCAGCAGAGCAACGTCACGGCATTAATGCCGCAAGACGAACTTCGAAGATATACGTTGACCTACGACCGAATAGAGCAGGTTGCGAAGTCGTTCGACGTTATATGGCCGGCGATCGTCCAAGCGCGCCTTTACAGTATTTTTGATCCCGACCCGACCCATCTCACGCCCGCGCAGTTGGCGGAAGAGATGACGTATACAAAGAACGTGCTGGTGCAGCATTTCGCGGCGGCGGCGGCTCTCGTGCAACTCAACCGCGCGGACCGCAGTTTCAGGCCTGCGCTGACCAAGGATGAGCTGAACGAGATCATGCACGTGACGGACGCCGAGCAGGACCCGAAGCTCGCAGCGGCCATTGCGCTTACCAATAGCCGGCTTCCGGCAGACGCACAAATTTCGGTCTCGCAACCTCTCTCCAAGCCCGAATCCTCGGCGCCGAGCAAGTAGATGCCGCCGACGGCGCGTTGTGCCGCCAAGATTGTCGCGCGCGTACTTGATCTGCTTTCCTTCGTCACGCCAGATCTTGCCGGCCTTCGCGATAGCAGCCGTTCGCGGCGGCCTGAAAGGGGTCCAACATGTTGACGGTTCAGCGATCCAAGTCGGTAGACAGTATGATCGTCTTCGATGCCTTGAGGGCCACGAGCCGGTCGTTCAATCCCTTGTAGATTGAGGCATAGGCGATGCTGCCCAGCGCGAGCCTCAACGGCGAAGCGCTACTGTCCGCAGCGGTGATCATGGCGTCCACCATCTTGTTGGCATCGCCTGTCACTTTGAACTCACCGCTTGCCATGGCGTGACGGACTTCGCCGACCGAGGTGTCCGTGTAGACCGTCATCGGCTGCGACCGAACAAGGCCAGCACCGAAGTTAGTGCGGGTGGGGCCCGGCTCAACGAGCGTAAGTGCTGGATGAGGAAGGAGTCGTTCGCTGCATTCGCGCCGACCCTCTCGAACGGGTCACGAAGCGACCTTACCTTGGCCGCGCGCGCCGACGTGATCGAGTGCCGGAGAAAGAAACGGGAGGGGACACAATGCGATTCATCATGCACATCTCGCCGCCGCCCGAGAAATTCAACGCCGCCGTTCGCGACGGCAGTGCCGGCAAGATCATGGCCCGCATATTGGATGACGCCAAACCCGAGGCCGCGTACTTCACCTCCAAGGACGGCTGTCGCGGCGGCTATATTGTGGTCAACCTGACGCAAGCCTCCGACATACCGCGATTCGCGGAACCCTGGTATCTGAATCTCAACGCCACGGTCGAGTTTCTGCCGGCCATGATTCCCGAAGATCTGCAGAAGGCCGGACTTGATGAGCTCGCCAAGCGCTGGGCTGATCGCCGCAACACGGCTTCGTGCGGCGACTCTTCGGCTCGTTAAGTGAGAGCCGACCCTCGCGACTGGCAGGTCCGAGTAAGAACCGGCCCCAAGTGGCGAATCGCCGGTCATCGATCACCAACGGGCCGCACTCGGCCCGGAAGCGGTCCTCAGCATCGCTCGAATCACTGCCGGAAAGCGGACTGCAGATCATCTGCAAAACGACGCATCAGCCGCGCCAGATCTTGAAGATCGCGTTTGCGCCAGTTCGCAAACAGCACGGTCGCCATGCGTTCGCGGGCCGCGTCAATGGCATCTGTCATCTTCCTGCCTTTGGCGTTGATGACGGCTTCGCGGACCCGGCTGTCAGTCTTCGAGGCATGCCGGCTGATAAGGCCGAGGCCATCGAGCTTGGTGACCTGTCGACTTACGGTCGTGTAATCCCTGCCAACCAACTCGGCCAGATCAACTACACCAACAGGGCCCTTGCGCTCGATTGCGATCAGTAGCGGGAATAGCGCCCGGTCGAGAGAAACCCCCGCCTCCTGAAGTAGCGCACTGTCACGCTGCGGCCTGTTCATGAGGCCCACCAGATCAACGAGAGTGTGGTGCAGCTGGCGAATCTCTTTATTCATGACGCCTCTTCGATTGACTGCGTGACTGTACATATGTGTATAATACACGTATCGACGAGTGGGAATGAACCATGAAAGCAGCAATAGTAGTGGAAGCAGGCAAAACGCCCATCTATGGGGACTTCGAGGAGCCGATCCCGGCAAATGGCGAGATACAGGTCACCGTCAGCGCTGCTGCGCTCAGCAACGTGGTCAGGAGCAGGGCCTCCGGCAAGCACTACAGCTCGTCGGGTGAGCTGCCTTTCGTTGTGGGAATTGACGGGGTGGGCCACCTCGATGACGGCCGCCGTGTGTACTTTGTGCTTCCGAGAGCGCCGTTTGGCAGCATGTCGGAGAAGACGGTGATCCGGCCTTCTCAATGCGTGTCGCTGCCGGACAACTTGGATGACGTAACCGCCGCCGCCATAGCAAATCCCGGCTTGTCGGCGTGGGCTGCATTCAAAGAACGCGCCAAGCTCAGAGCAGGGGAAACGGTCCTTGTGAATGGAGGAACAGGCACGGCGGGCCGTCTGGCTGTTCAGATCGCCAAGTATATGGGCGCAAGAAAGGTTGTGGCGACAGGCAGAAATGCGGCAGCCCTAAAAGCACTGCCGGCCCTGGGAGCTGACGTGATCATCCCGCTCGGTGACAGTGGCGAGGTGTTCGAGGATGCCCTGAAGGAGCAATTCGCCGGCGATGGAATCGACGTAGTCCTGGATTACCTTTGGGGGCAAAGCGCCGAACGGGTCATTGTTGCCAGCGCCAAGGCGGGAAAAGACGCGGTGCCGATCCGCTTCGTACATATAGGCTCGGTTTCCGCACCGAATATCACGCTCCCGAGCGCGGCGCTGCGCTCTTCGGCCATCACGCTTATGGGAAGTGGCATCGGCAGCATCCCACCGGACCGCATGGTGAAGGCCATCGCCGAATTGATGCAGGCAGCCGTCCCCGGCGGCTTCGAAATCGCGACCAGCACCTTTCCGCTGTGCGAGGTCGAGCGTGTTTGGGCCGAGTCTGCGGGTATGCCGCGCGCCGTGTTTCAGATGTTACGGAGCGCGAATTGAGGGTCCCCAATGCGGCAGTTCACTCCGACAGGGCGGGGTCCGGCCAGGAGCCGCCCGTCACTGAGTCTTGTCGATTTTCCAGATAGCCGCCACTCAGCCCGCAAGCTGTCCGCGTGAGGGGTGCTCGCGGAGTCTGGCCCAGACAGCAAGGTACGAATTGGCGGCATTGCCAGTTGACGAGAAACACGCTGGGTATTAAGCAACATCCTGACGATGGAGGGTGAAGGAGCCGTAGGTGGGTCGAGATGGCGTCGGCGCGCAACCGATGGATTGCGCGTCGTTGGCTGGACTTTTGCTCGAAGAGGGAGGCCATGCGGCTTAGGATCATAGCGATTGGGCTGCTCGGCGCGGTTGTTGGCGTTGCTCACGGCGCACACGAGCCCGCCACATTGGCTGATTACATGAGGTTTTCGGGGCCGAGCCCGAATGAGAGATTTTCCTATGGAGGCTCGGCGTATCAATTCGTTGAGCTGTTCCAGCCTCGTGGTCGCGGGCCATTCCCAGTGGTGGTGTTGATCCACGGCGGTTGTTTTAAGAACGAGTATCAAGGCATGCCGCAGATGCGAGGCATCGCTGCCGCACTCAGTTCCCAAGGCATTGCTGTATGGAGCATTGAGTATCGTGGATTGGATGAGCCCGGTGGCGGATATCCCGGGACGTTTCAGGACGTCAACGCGGCACTCGATATGCTTGCCGCACAAGCTGAACGTCGACATTTTGACATTGATCGGATGATCGCCGTGGGGCATTCGGCCGGCGCTTACCTTGCTCTATGGATAGCGGGGCGTTCTCTGATACCCGCATCAAGTCCGCTCCACGACACTCGGTCGATTCAGGTGCGGAACGTCGTCGCCTTTGGGCGGCCTCGGTGATCTCCGGCCCTATGCGGAACATCTTCAGGAGGCCTGTGGATACTCAATATCCCAGGTAACCGGAGTTCCCAGCGCTGAACGTCAGGACGTATACGCGGATACCACTCCCATTGAGTTGTCGCCAAACGGCAGCCATACCGTGTTCATCAATGGAGAACTCGACAATTTCGCATCGCCACAAGAAGCGGTAGACTACGCCGATCGCGTTCGCAGACGGGGCGACTCCGCAGAAACTGTTGTATTGCCTGGCGCGAGTCATTTCGACGAGGTATCCATAACCTCTCCATCCTGGCGTGTGGTATTGGGTGTGATCATGAACGCGGCGGGGCTCGAGAAAAAGTGACCGTTGCCCCATTTTTCGGTCACTCATCGAAGCGAGGGTCGACTCACCCGTAAGCGGCCAGTCCCGACCGGCAGCATCAACTTGAGCCATTGGATGCTCGACCTTGGTAATTTCGCTCCAACGGCCGGTCTGGAGCGGGACGTGGGACAGGAGGCGGCCAGAAGCAGGCACTGACTGGTCCGTGTTAGCCGCCCCGAAGCCGCCGTTCGTGAGCCGGCGCTGTACCGTGGCGACCCTTCGAGCAGCGGTTGTTACTTACCACAATTAATCATGATGCCGCCACGATGGCGCCACTTTCTGGCGCGACGCTGGTAAACAGTTCGGATGGAAGGAAAAATGTACGTTCGTTCCGATAACCTTTGGAGAGGTCGGCGTGGTCGCGCACGATAGCGTTACCCGGTGCAAACTGTTAACGGTCCTTTGCGGCGTCTTTATCAGTTCTCAGCTTCAGGCCGCCGCACCCGTGGATCTTCCTGGTGCAACTACAGTCTCAAGCACCGACCTCACAGACTCCTTCCACACAAAAGCGAAGTGGCAATTTTTGATCCGGCAAGATCCTCCCCAAGAGACAGGACTGGGTACAGTACCGGGGAATCTTCACTTTTGTTTCGTAAAAGGTAGCGCTCAGAGCTGCTTCAATAGTGCCTTAAACGTCCTAGGTTCGACTCAGATCGAAAATCCAACGCCGACGTCGCGCGAGCCGATCTTAGTCGTCGAGGTCATTGACCATGTCTCGCTAACAGGTAGCGGTCGTTCGACCCTCATCTGGGCGTACAATTTGAAAACCGATCAGTTTGACGAAATATTTGATCATGCTGTCGGCCACAACACCAACGGCGAAATTCGCGTCATCACGAATGGGCCGTTAGCTGGCGATGTCGTGCTCGACAGAGCTGGGCAGCACGCTCCTTATCGCTACGCCATTACCGTCTACCGATTGGTGAATGCGCAGTACCGGGAAATCCTAAATTACGCGGGCAATTCGAAGTACAGCGACGGAAATCCCATGCCCGTCATCGACGCGGAAATGCCCGAGATCGAGCGACGTCTAAATCTTTGGAAGCCCGGAGATCCTCTACCCACACCGGCGCGCACACATTGCAGCAAGCTTGAGTTGCGGCATGGAATAGAGTGGTGCGAGCCATAGTAGTCACCACTACGCTATAACGCGAGAAAATGGGTGGTGTCCTAATTTGGACGTCCGGGGTAGCAGCACTCCGGCGGGTGGCCCATGTCCATGAGTGACATGGGAAAGTCAACGAGCCGGACCCCGGGCGGCATGGCTTTAACGCTTTTGCTTTTCGCAATCCTTGGGATTAGAAATTGCTACTGCACCTCCCTGAAGGTGCTCCATACAGAAGTTTTCCTCATAAAGAGTTCCATATCCATCCCAATACTTCATCTCAATCAGTACGCCGATAGCCTTATCTATTGCAAGCAACCTATTTACATCTTCCTGCCTGAAGATCGGTGCCGAAAATGCTGTAGCCCAACTGACTTTGGTTGGGGGCACGTTGCCGCCAAATATGGGATCGGAAGTCTGATAGGTGCTTTTATATTGCCCATCCCCTGCTTTGATGAATTCGCGAAATTCAAAATTCACCGCAGTACTCTTGCCGTAATTCGTAGATGGCCAGTTCCATGTTATCTGCCCCGTGGTGGGATTGAAGCGAGGAATATCTTGTACGTTGTAAAGGCCCATGTACGGCCGTTGATCGGCATGAATGGCAGCGAGCTGCCCATGCAATTCGCACCACTGAAGGCCAGCGGCAGCAGACAAGACGAAAGTGAGGTAGGCAATCCATCGAGTCGCATTGGCGGTTACTCTGGCCGCCCTTTCTTGGGGCTGTTCTTTGGCATCGTTGGGTGGGCGCTCGTAAAACGAGCGTACGATACAACTGATAAAGCTACGAATAGTCGACATGACGTTGTCCGTGCTCTTTGTGTGTGGCTTATTGCTGCCGCCGTTATCGTTCAAGCTGTATCCCTGTTTCTTCAGGGATGCCTAATACTGTAACACAATAACTATTGACAGTCACTAATTACTGTATTACAGTATCTTCCATGGCAAACGTACTCGACACCGACAAGAAGATCCAGGTCATCGCAGCCTTAGCGGAAGGTTCTGCCATCCGCTCAATCGAGCGCATGACCGGCGTTCACCGCGATACGATCATGCGGCTGGGCGTGAAGGTCGGACAGGGCTGCACGCGCCTCATGGACGAGAAAATGCGGGAACTGCAGTGCGGGCGGCTGGAGCTGGACGAGATTTGGGGATTTGTCGGCAAGAAGGATCGCAATGTAAAGCCCGGCGATGTGGGCCTTGGCAGCGTTTGGACGTTCTGCGCCATTGATTCCGAGACCAAGTTGGTCCCGGCCTTCAGGGTTGGGCATCGCGACGTAGCGACCGCAGACGCCTTTATGCAGGACGTGGCGAGTCGCATGAGGAATCGCCTTCAGATTTCAACGGATGGCCTGCGGGCCTATGTAGATGCCATTGAAAGGGCGTTTGGCGCGGAAGTGGACTACGGGCAAATCGTCAAGACGTATGGCGTTCAGGAGACGAACGGCGTTCGCCGCTACAGCCCGCCTGAGTTCATATCCTGCGAGAAGAAAGTCATCGCAGGAGTGCCGGATAACAGCCTGATCTCGACCAGCTACGTAGAGCGTCTGAATGCCACGACGCGCCACCACATGCGCCGTCTGACTCGCCTGACGCTGGCGTTCAGCAAGAAATGGGAGAACTTTGAGGCTGCCGTCGGCCTTCACTTCGCTTACTACAATTTCGTAAAGCGCCACGGCACGCTGCGCTGCACGCCCGCGATGGCGGCCGGTGTGACTCAGAGCTTCTGGAGCGTGGGGGATCTTGTGGAGGCTGCCGCGTGACCGGAATCGAGGAGTTGCGGAGGGTCATTCGCCAGTTGCACGGCGTGGACGCTACGCACCGCGCCAGTGTGCCGGTTAAGGAAGTTTTTCAGGGAAAGACCGTTTGGGAAGGAATTGTCGAGGTATTCGATCTGCACGGGCACCCGAAGGCGAATGCGGCCTATGCGTGGTCCCATGTCACGGATGATCCGGCGCAACCTAAGCGCCATGTAACCGTGCTGCACATCCCGCCTGCCACATCGCCGGAGACGGCCGTGCGCGCAGCCATCGTTCAGGAGTTCAGGAATCTTGCCCCAGCCCAAGGCTAAGCGGCCCGGTCGGCCCAAATTACCAAAGGGGGATGCGAAGTCCTCTATCGTGCCCGTGCGTCTGAACACCGAGGATCGCAAGCGGGTCGAGGCGGCAGCGCGCGCCAGCAATCAGAGCGTATCGGAATGGATTCGCAACGCCTTGACCGCCGCGTTTGGGCTGGCTGACTGAGAATGGGCAAATTAGGACACCACCAGAAAATGGGATCCTACGGGAGCAACATGTGCCTCTCGGAGCAGACAGTGACGGATGACAGGTTGGGGTCAGCTTGGGAAACCGAAGTGAAACTGAGATTTGTATACCGACTGATCATCCTTGCGGCTCTTCTCAGCTTGGAAGTTTGCGTCGCAGAAGCCGCGACTCCCAATCAACAATGCGCACCGATCGCAAATGCGCAACGAGAGGTCGTCAACATCATCAAGCAGATGTATGTGGCGGCCCGCGCGAATGATCTACCGGCGCTGGTCGCTGTAACGACCCCGGATTTTTACGCCTACGACGGCGGCAAGCGTTTCACGGCTCAAACACTGATAGAACTCATTAAGAAAGCTCATGCAGCCGGCAAGCAATACGATTGGAACGTCACGGAGCCTGAAGTCCATATCGCCTGCAGTTTGGCATGGGTTACCTATGTGAATCGGGGATCCATCGAAGACGCCGCGGGTCGTCAGGACATGACGTGGTTGGAGTCGGCCGTTCTCGAATACGGTAGTGGGCAATGGCGTACGCACTTTTTGCACTCAACGCGAGTGCCTAGCACGCAGTAGGCTATAGCGACGCCGATACGCTAGCGAAGTTTTAAGAGGTTCGAGCCGCCCCCTTCCTGCCGTTGGCGAGCGGCAGGTATCGGGCAGGCTGATGTCGAAGGGAGTGCGAATCGCGTCTGCACAATCGGAGCAAAAAGGCCGCTGTCGCTCCCTCGTTCATGGACGCCTGAGGAATCTCAAGTAGAAAGCTGCGAACACCAGGACAATGCCAATGTTCACTGTCAGCCGTTCCCAGAATCGGTTTCTGAAGAACGCGAAATCCACACCGACTATGACGGCTGCCATTGCCACCACGTAAAGCGCGACAATGACCTGCCTGCCCATTTCAGCTTGCATGGCCTTTATCGTAAAGGGAGGCGCGAATGTCCGGAAAGCAGACCACTCCTTCGACCGAACGCGTAGGTTCGCGGCAAGTGCAAAAATCATCCATCTTCCTCGTCAGACGACTGGCCATTCGAAAACATCTTCTCGGTGAGGCTAATAGCGCCGCTTATCAACAGGAAATCTGCGATGCCAATTGGCAATGCAAAGGCTATGTTGCTTTGACGCCACCGAACAATGAATAAAGTGGAATCTGAAGTGCCATTCTTACAGCGATCGTCACCCAGAACCAAGCATGCACCCTTAATTTCGAGCGCAACCTTATAGCAACGATAACCATGCATAAAGCAATGAGGGCTGTGAACCCGGTCTCGGGCTTACCAAAGTGGACAAAAATGAAGAACACAGGCGACGCAAGTGCCGCCGCTATAAGACCTGTCCAATCGGCTCGGCGCTTTCGTCGTCAGCCATTAGAGACCTGCCATACATGACTGATAGATCTTGTAGGCTTGGTATCCAAACGTAGGCCGGGAACGCATCGCATTAGACTAATGCATCGAGCGAACGGCCGCTTGGCGGGGGTCAATTTAGCGGGACGAGTGTCTCAAAGCTGGCCGTCTGCTGCCTAACAAGCCGCTTCGAACCCGCCATTCGCTGAACACTATGACTCATTCTGTTCACGCCGACCCTCCGGCTCCTATGGCCGAACGGCCGGTTCGGAGCGGACAATCGGAGAGCAGACGGCCAGGAGCCGACAGTCAGTGCCCGGAGCGAACTCCCTGTAAGCAGACACTCCGCAATAGCCATGGCGATGCTATTGCAAAGCGCCGTCAATGCGCACGAACATGAGCGACGAAGTTGGAAATTGGGGGGGCGATGTCTATCAACCGACGAACCGTGCTAACGGCGAGCTTGGCGAGTGCAGCCGCGGTGGGACTATCCGCTAACGATTCCGCGTCGGCAGAAGCCGATAGTC
>Ga0302326_10020998_pt1 | contig 13412 bp, 9 predicted proteins | sample Palsa_T0_3_FD_202264 | JGI IMG/M metagenome (GOLD analysis project Ga0302326, IMG submission 202264) | Peat permafrost microbial communities from Stordalen Mire near Abisko, Sweden - Palsa_T0_3 | ecosystem: Environmental > Terrestrial > Soil > Palsa > Peat permafrost | place: Sweden: Abisko... | reverse complement strand
GTATGCCGATGTACCAGATCACCCAGTACAGGCTGTTCTGGTAGTACTGCTGGCGGCCGTCGATGGGCAGGCCCGCGAGCTTCTGGAGTTCGGCCACGTAGGCGATTGAGGTCGGATCGGTTTCCCCAGCCACCGTCTGCACCAGCGGCCGGACGGCGAAGCCGACGAAGATGAGGACGGTCAGGATGGCGGCCGCCGCGGGGAGCCAGCGCGCTGCTTTCGCGGTGCGCCATCTGGCTAGTTTTTCTTTCACCGCCGGACGGGAGGTCAGGGCCACGCCGACTACGGTCAGCACGACCAGAACCGCGGTGCCCAGGGCCAGCGGGCGCAGCGACGGCGCCTCCAGGTCCAGATAGGGACGGGACAGCAGGTACCCGTCGGCGAGTCCGTACCCTACTCCGATGACCAGGCCGACGCCGAACGGGATGGCCTGCCGCCGCCGCGCCGCGAGCAGCAAGCCGAGGAACGGGACGGCGGGCAAGATGTCGCTCAGGCCGTCGATGCGGACCAAGATGGTCAGCCCGAGGGCCAGCCCAGCCAGGGACGCCAGCACCCTATCCTGGTTGGGCGCGTGACCCGGGCCGGACGCTTTGTCGGCTGGGGACGCGGCGCGCTTGACCACTAGGGAGTCGACCAGCAGGCACAGCCCGCCGAAGAGGAGCACCTGCGCCAGGGGCTCGCTGAACGTGCTTCGGCTGGTGTACTGCTCGGGCAGGCTGACCGCCAGGACAGCCGCCGCCGCGGGCGCCCAGCGCGGCCCGGCCAGCCGGCCCGCCAGTCCGCCAAACGACAGCACAGCGCACGCCCCGATCAGCGGCGTGGTCACCAGCGCGGCCGGCAACCCGCCCAGCCAGACCGACGCCGCCAGCACCATCGGCATCCCGGTCATGAACTGCGGCACGATCCCGGAGCCGTGCGGGTAGTAGTTGACGCTGGCGAAAGACAGGTCCGCATGCGGGCCGTTGAACGCGGCAAGCGAGTTCGAGATGGGCAGCGCGCCGTGATGCGCGAGCCAGTACCCGACCTGAAGGTAGGTGGAGGGATCACGCAGAAAGATGATCTGCTCGGTCCGCTCCGCGATCTGCCAGACGGCGAACACCACCGCCACCGCCACCGTGCCCGCCAGCGCCCACCATGGGACCGGGCGTTCCGGGGCCGGTTGCTGCGCGGCCGCTTCCAGAGTGACCGATTCCTGCGTGACCTTTTGCTGCGTGACCGGTTCCTTCGCGGCCGGTTCCTTCGTGACCGGTTCCTTCGCGGCCGGTTCCTTCGCGGCCGGTTCCTTCGCGGCCGGTTCCTGCGCGGCCGGTTCCTGCGTGACCTTTTGCTGCGCGGCCGGTTGCGGGCGCGGCCGGCGGTGCGCCGCCTGGGGGGGCGAGCGGAAGGCGGGCCAGTTGGCCGGAAGCTGCCGAAGCGCCAAGTAGCAGAGCCCAGCGGCCAGCGGGAGGAACATGAAGAGCATCGGTAGGGCCGCGAACCGGCCTGCGAGCACCAGCGGGAGTCCCGGCAGCAGCCATGCGGCGGCCAGCATCGCGGGCACCACCGTGATGGCGCCGAACAGCCACCCGGGGCGCTGTCCGGACGACCGCCCGGGACGCGGCCCAGCCACGTGAACCGGCTCAGGAGAAACGCCTGCCTCGCTGACCCTGCTGTCCTCAGAGGTACGCGGTCCAAGACGCACGGACCTACTTTAGGCCCTGCCCCTGAGCCCGGCGGTCACACCCCACGCGCACCACCGGACCCTCTAGACCGCTATATTCCATTTGCGCCCAAGATGTGTGCGCCCTCGATTGTGATGGCTGTGACAGCCTACGCAAAAGGGCGTGCCGGAGAATAAGTTCGCGGTCCGGGGCCGGTGGGTGTGGCCGTGTGGTGGTTCTTCGCGGGTAGCAGCTTTGTGGTGGCTGGCGGGTCAGGGCCCTGGTATTGCAGGCGGCCCTGTCCGGCCGGAGCCAGGCCTTCCTCGCTAGAACTGAGAATCGATTTTCATGATCATGAAGGCTTTACCGTCTGCGCAGACTGTCAAGGCTTCGTGATCACGGGAATCTGCGGGCTGGCGGACACCGTGGCGTTGCGGGTGGGGTTGCGGGTGCGGAAGATGAGCGGGAAGCGGGTCCTCGGACTGCCGCCGGAAACCGCAGCCGCCGGGCACCCAGCCGTCCGGCACCCGGCCGTCAGGTACCCCGGCTCAGAACGCGCACCTTATTGGCTGACACGCCCAAAGGATGTGCAGAATCTACATCCATACGTATGGCGGCCGGGGGCTGGCGCTCGCTGGGTGCGCGGGCTGGCCAAGGGGCGGGGCTAGCCGAGGGTGCGGGGCTAACTGAGGGGGGCGGGCGCGGGGGCTCGGGCAGAATGGGGTGGGTGGAGCTTTTCGTTAGCTGGCACGACTGGTCGCGGGCCGAGCCGGAACTGTGCCAGGTGCTGCCCGCCGAGACGGCCGCGGCCGTTTCGGCGGCGGTCCGGTTCGCGACCGCGTGGCACGGCGATCAGCGGCGCCCGACCGGGGCGCCCTACCTGGATCACCTGCTCGAGGCGCTCGAGGTGCTGGTGCGCGGCGCGGGCGTCACGGATCCGGATGTGCTGTGCGCGGCGGTCCTGCACGACGTGGTCGAGGACACGCCGTGCCCGCTGGCGGAGATCAGAGCCGCGTTCGGGCCTAAGGTGGCCGAGCTCGTCGGCTGGGTGACGATCCCCAAGCCAGGGCCTGGCGAAGCGAAAAGCGACGTCAAGCGGGCCTACCTGGAACGGCTGCGACATGCCCCGGCGCAGGCGCGGCTGGTCAAGCTGGCCGACCGGGCCAGCAACGTGCAGACGCTGCGCAACCTCGCGCCGGACCGTCAGCGACGGTACTTCGCCCAGACCGTCACGTATATCGTCCCGCTGGCCGCGATGGATCCGTGGTTCGCGCGGTGGTACGCCGCCTGGCAGCAGGATTTCGCCGACCTGGGTTGAGGCGCACGCCCGGAGCGCAAGCCAGGCGGCCGGGTCCGGCGGAGCGCTAGCCCGGCCGACTGGGTCCGCCGGAGCGCTAGCCCGACCAGCAGGGTCCGGCGGAGCGCTAGCTGGCGGCGGCGGCGATACCGGGCGGACCTGGGGACGGGCCCGGGGATGGGCCTTCGTCCGGCTCCGGAGCGACGGGGGTACGCCCGACCTTGGCGACGTACAACCAGAGCACCAGCGCGGCGGGGTAAATGAAGTAACCGAACCTGGTCGAGGGCGCGAGCACGAACATGGCGGTGAGCCCGATCACCAGCCGCCAGGTGGCGGCGGGCACGTCCCGGGGCGGGCGGATGACCAGGGACACCGCGATGGCCAGACCGGAACCGATCAGCAGGACGACCACGATCGTGTGGCCGACCACCCCCGTCGCCGCCAGCACATGACCGAGCAGCGGGCTGGCCGCCTGCGACTTGACGCTGGCCAGGCCGAGCGGGAACAAGATGGTGTTCTTCACCAGCGAGCCGGGCTTGAGAATGGCGAACGGGCCCACGATGACGGCGACCACGGCCAGCGCCACCGCCGTGAACCGCCAGGCGGCGCGCGGGCCGTCCCGCACGTAGAGCAGCGAGAACGCCACCACAAGCGCGGGCCAGGCGGTCGCCTTCATCGACGACGCGACGCCCAGGGCCAACCCGGCGGTGATCGGATTGGCGCCCTGGACCCGCCAGAGCAGGGCGAAGCCCAGGCACAGGAACGCGACCATGGGCACATCGGTGCCGCCGACGCACAGCTCGAACGCGATGATGGGGGACGCCGTCACCAGCAGGGCCCAGCGAACGCAATCCCTGGCCCCGGCGATCCGCAGCGCGCAGGCGAACACGACCAGGAACACGACGCCGAACCACACCCGGGGATCGGTCAGCAGCCCGTGGCCGAACAACGCCTGCGGCACGCCGAACGCGGCCATCAGCGGCAGGTACGGGTTGTACAGGTTGGGATTGGTCGTGGTGGCCAGCACCTTCGGGCTCTTGTACGGGGTACCGTGCTTGATCAGCGTCTGGGCCGAGTTCGCGACCACGCCGACCTCAGGCTCCCCGTGACCGGTGACGACCATCCACAGCAGCGGGATCAGGATGGCCCCGCAGATGATGACGGCGAGCGCGACGTCGACCCCAACCGTCGCCCGTGATCTCCAGGCCAGCACCGCGAGGGCGGCCAGCGCGTAGGCGCAGGCGGCGGACAGACCCCACAGCCGGTGCAGCGGGTCCGAGCTGAACAGCGACACCCCGCCGCCGAACAAGGCGCAGACCATGAGCCCGCCGACCAGCCAAGTCCGGGGCATCGTGACGACGGACTGCCACCCGGTGGGCGCGTTGCTTGCCCCGCCACCCCCGCCCCCTGTGGCAGGCGCGAGTACGCGAGTACCGCGACTCTCCACCCTGAGATCCTACGCCCCTGAACGGCCGGCCGCCCATCAGCGGCGTGGAGCGCGGACCCGGCAGCCGACGGCGGCGGCGACCAGCCGTCCACTTCAGCCGGCTGTTCAAGGCCAGCTACGGCATGGGGCCCCGCGACTACCGGACCTGCCAGGGGCAGTAATTTCCTAAGCGGGGCGTGGTGTCAGCGGTAATTTCCCCAACGGGGCCTGGTGTCAGCGGTCCGGATACTGTACCGATGCCCGTTCTGGAAAAAAGGCTCGTACCTTGCGGGTCGAGCTGGGCTGACCCGGATTCTGGGGGGAGCCTGGTCAGATGATGGGCGGGCGGCCGGCCTGGGTCATCCGCCAGGCGGTACCCAGCGAGATCGGGCGGCGTCGGCCCGGGTCGGCGCGCCAGCCCTCGGCGAAGCCGGTGAACCAGGGGCGCAGGCTTGCGGGCCGGCCGTGTTCCCGGGCGATGGTGAGCGCCATCCAGTCGGCCAGGTAGATCGCGGCCAGTGGCCAGGGCAGGTTGCGCCGGGCCAGCAGCACCCGGTTGCGGCCGTCGCGGTGCCGGAAGGTGTCATACCGGGCGTTTGGCAGGGTGTGGTGGTACATCCGGGCGGTGGCGTCGTATTCCAGCCGGTAGCCGCGGTCCAGCAGCCGCCAGGCCAGGTCGGTCTCCTCGTGCGCGTAGAAGAACATGTCCGGGAGGCCGCCCGCCTCGATGTAGGCCGAACGCCTGATCGCCGCCGCGCCGCCGAGGAACGTGGTCACCACCGAGGAGCGCTCCGGATCCCCGGCCCGCAGCCGCGGCACGTGCCACCGCGCCCCCGGCCCGCCGTCCGGATCGACGACCTGCATGGACAGCACCGCCAGCGCCGGGTCCGAGGCGAAGGTGGCCGCGATGTGAGCCGCCAGCCCGGTGTCTGGGTACCAGCCGTCGTCGTCCAGGAACAGCACGACGTCACCGCGGCACGCCTCGACGCCCGCGTTGCGGCCGGCCGCGACGCCGACATTCTCCGGCAGCGACACGGTTTTTACGCCTGCCGGAAGGCCGGTGACCTCGGTACCGTTGCCGACCACGACCAGCTCCACCTGGGCCCCGCGCTGGGCCAGCACGCTGTCGATGGCCCGGTTGACCTCGGCCGGCCGGTCGCCCATGGTGAGGATGACGCACGACAGGGTCAGGGACTTGGGGTGGGCCTGCTCGTCGGGACTCGCGAACTCTCCCCGGGCGAGCGGCTCGCCTGAGCCTGCGGTCTGGTCGGTTGTCTCTGTTTCGCTCATCACGCCTGTCTCGTTCGCCTCTTTCATCTCTCGCAGCCCGCTTTCACCGCAGGCGGCGTGACGCCACGATGGCCGCTAGGTGGGCGACGGCCATCAGCGCGCCCACGGCCAGGGCCGCCACGTCCAGAACCCGCGTCGCGGTCAGGCTGCCGGTCGCCGCGTCCGCGATCGCCGCCGCCAGGATGAGGACGGAGAGCTCGACGGCCTGGGTGATCCGGTGCACCCGCAGGACCGACGCCAGGCGCCGGGCCAGGGCGAGCCCCTCGGACCTCGGCGCGAGCGCGGCATCGTCGTGCTTGCCGTCCAGGCCGGACGAGGCCCGGGCCACCACCACGCTGTCGGTCTCCGCCTTGATCAGCGTGGCGCAGATCGCCGCGGCCAGGCCGACGCTCACGTAGGCTCCGGCCAGCGAGAAATGACCCTGCGCCCGGACGCCCAGGCCAGCCAGCAGCAGCGCCTCGGCGATGTAGTGGCCCATCCGGTCCAGGTAGATGCCGGTCGCGGAGAACCGGCCGGTGAGCCTGGCCAGCTCCCCGTCGGAGCAGTCGAACAGCAAGTAGAGCTGGATCAGTACCGCCACCCCGATCGCTGCGGGAAGTCCGGGCACGGCGGCGAGCACGCCCGCGGCCACGCCGGAGATCATGAAGCACACGGTGACCGCGTTCGGGGACCAGCCGAGCCTGGCGAACAGGGCGGTGGCGTAGGGCGACAGCTTTCGCATGTAGAGACGGCCGAACCAGTGTTCGTCGTTCAGCCGCGCCAGCACCTCGGGGGGCTGTCCCTTAGCGCGCACTTCGGCGAGCGATGGCCCCGCAGATCCGAACATCATGCTCCGCCCGGTCCTGCGTCCGGTCCTGCGCCCGGTCCTGTGCTCGTGACGGCCGCGGTGAAGGCGGTCACCTGGACGGCGATCTCGCGCTCGTCGAGGTCGAGCCGCTCCAAGATGGTGTACCGGCCGGGCCTTGTCGCGGGCGCGTGCAGCACCGCCTTGGTGAACTCGTCCGGGCCGAGCCCGAGGTCGGCCGGAGTGCGCGGCAGTTCGTGCCGGCGCAGGCAGGCGGACATGAGCGCGAACAGGCGCTCGTCGCCGCGTAGGTAGGTGCAGAACAGCGCGCCCAGGCCGGCCAGCTCGCCGTGGGTGCCCGCGCCCGGGTACAGCTGATCGATCGCGTGCAGGATCTCGTGGTCGCCACCGCTGCCGGGCCGACTGGAACCCGCCACGGTCATGGCGATCCCGGACAGCACCAGGGACTCGGCCAGCACGGTGAGGAACTCGTCGTCGGCGACCGTGCCCGGCTGGTGCAGCACCGCCTGCGCCGCGGTCCTGGCCAGGGTGACGGCCAGCCCGTCGACGGACTCGCCGCGGTCGGCCGCAGCCAGCTCCCAGTCCGCGATGGCCGACAGGTTGTTCACCACGTCGCCGATCCCGGCCCGGATCATTCGCGGCGGCCCGGACCGGACCCGGTCCAGGTCGACCACCACCGCGACCGGCGGGACGACCCCGTAGGAGCCTTTGCCCGATTCGTGCTCGAGCGAGCTGACCGGCGAGGCGATGCCGTCGTGGGCCAGGTTGGTGGCCACCGCGACCATCGGGATGCCGGCCATGTGCGCGGCGAACTTGGTCACGTCGATGATCTTGCCGCCGCCGATGCCCGCGACCGCCTCGTAGGCATCGGCGCGCAGTCGCTTGCCCAGCGCGATCGCCGCGTCGACGCTGCCGTCCTCGACGCGGAAGACCTGGGCCGTCCGCATGTCGAGTTCGGCCACCACGCCGTCGCCCTGACCCGGGCCGACCGCGACCGCGACCCGGCCTTCGGTGACGATCCTGCGGTCCGCCAGCAGCACGCCAAGATCCGCGACCGCGCCGCGCCGCACGTCCACGACGAGCGGCGCGGTGAGTATGCGGGCGAGCTGCACGGGGCATCCTTCCGGAGTTCACGGCCGACATCCGTTACGCCATAGCCAATGCCGGCTAACCGGGAGACTACCGGTTAACGAACGGGCGCCAGGATATAGCAGCCAGTCTTGGCGAGTCGGTTTCTCTCGGGGACGGTCTTAGGTCATGTGGATCGTCATTAACGTATGCCGCAGCGGTTGGTGGCTGTTGCGCGGTGGGTGGCGATACTTTGGGCATGAGCGGCGAGGTCGCGGGGCAGGCGGTCAACGCCGTGTTGGCGCCCTCGCAGGCGGAGCGATTCGCGGGGGTCGCCGACGTGGACCTGGGCCGGCTAGTCCTGAACGTGACCGGCCGGAACAAGCTGGTCCTGCTCGACTCCGATCGGGTGTTCCTGTTTCCGCGGTCGGCCATCGGCGTGGAGTGGTTCGAGCGAGAACTTGCCACCTACCAGGTTCTGGCCAAGACGCAGCTGGGTGTCGTGCCGCGCCTGCTGGACCGCTGGGAGGATCCGGAAATCTACCCGTTCCCGTTCGCGGCCGCCACCCGCCTGCGCGGCGAGGTGCCGGCCGAGCCCGAGGCCCTCATCGAGCAACTGGGCGAGGTCATCGCCCGCTGGCATGAGCTCGAACCGCCTGCGCTGACCGGGGCGCGCCCTCCTCGTCACCACGACGCCGCTCATCATCGCTGGCTGCGCAGAGCTCTGGACCCGGCAACGAGCGCCGAGGCGGCCGCCGAAGCCGCGAATCGCCTGGGCCGGCCCGGACGCGCCTCGGCGTGGGCGGACCTGCTGGCCAGCGCCGCCCAGCTCGCGCCGGTGCTGGTCCACGGCGACATTCACGAAGACCAGTTGCTGGCCGACGGCGGTCGGTTGACGGGCATCATCGACTGGGAGACGGCCCGGGTCGACCACCCGTTCTGGGATTTCGACCTTGGCGAGTGGGGTACCGGGTTGTGGCGCCGCCGCCGCCGTGACTTCAGCGCCCTGTGGGCGCGGGGGTGGCGCGCGTATGCCCAGGCACGGGGGCTAGAAGTCGACTCCGGCCCGCTGCAGACCGCCCTTCGCCTCCGGCACGCGCTTGGTCTTCTCGCCGATCCCGGCGATCCGGCTGTCGTCGGCACGATCGAGGAGCACCTCGCGCAGCTACAGCAGCCCATCGGGCTGCTGGTGTCGCGTGCTTGCGCTGCCGTCAGAGCACTCGGCCGCGGTGGTCAGCAGCGGGCGGCTATCTCGCGGGCCCGGCGCAGGTCGTCATGGTTGTCGACCTCGACCCACTCGACATTTCCGATGGGGGCGACGGCGATCGCGCCGCCCCGTTCGGCTAGTTCCTGGAAGCCATCTTCGTAGTACAGAGAGGGGTCGCGGCGCCAGGTGGCCTCGAGCGCCGCCGCGAGCGGCGCGGCGGCGGCCGCCCCGATCAGCGTGGCGCCGATGTACTCGCCGTAAGCCAGCGCGGGGTCCATCAGCTTGGTGATCCGGGTGATCATGCCGTCCGCGCCGATGATGACCTTCATCTCTTCCTCGGCGAGGCGCTTGATGTCATCGACGGCGAGGATGAGGTCGGCCTGACGACCTCCGGCCTGGCCGGTCCCTGCGCCTCCTGGGCCTCCGGTGGTGTCTGCCGCTCCGGCGGTACCTACCGCTCCGGCGGTACCTACCGCTCCGGCGGTACCTACCGCTCCGGCGGTATCTCCCGCTCCGGCGGTATCTCCCGCTCCGGCGGCCGAGAGGAGGGTCTTTTCCACCGAGACGGGATGCACCGTGTCGCCGTTGACCAGCAGCGCGCCGGCCGCGAAATGTTCGCGGCCGAGCCAGAGCGAGTAGGCGTTATTCCACTCCTGCGCCCGGTCGTTGTCCACCAGCGTCAGCCCGACCTTGTGGTCCCGCTCCAGGTCCGCCACCCGGTCGCGGATCGCATCCGCCGCGTAACCGACCACGATCACGATGTCACGCAGGCCCACCGCGGCCAGGTTGCGCAGCGCGATGTCGAGGATGGTGACTTGGCCGTCGACCGGCAGCAGGGCCTTCGGCAGCGCGTCGGTGTCAGGCCGCAGCCGGCGGCCCGCGCCGGCCGCGAGGACCATTCCTATCAACCGGGTCTCCTCAAGCGGGATCAGCAACTGTGGGATGCAACCATCCGCTGAGGAAGTCCCAGCAGAAAAGCACCAAAAGATACCCCGCAAGCGCGGCGTACACGAACGGCACGATACCGATCATCGCGGCCAAGCCCGCTACCAGCATCCGCCCGTCCCAGCCGAGGCCGAACCGGTCGGCTGGGATGCCGTGCCCGGACCTGGCCCGGTAGACGATGTCCAGGTGGCGCATGATCACGCCGAACATCAACGCGAAGACCAGCTCCGCCGGAACACGGTGCGAGAACCCGAGCGCGGCGAGGAAGACGCACTCCCCCACTTCGAGCAGCGCCGGCACCAGCCAGTCCAGTTGCCCGTCGTGCGGATGACGGGCGCCGAGCCCGGCAAGCAGCATCGCCTCGACCGGGGTAAGCACCAGGATGCCCGGCAGATTCCCCAGCCCGAGCGCGGTCAGGACACACGTCACGAACAGGCCCACCAGCACTGGAGGCAGCGGCGGAAGCCGGCCCTGCACCAGGCCGCCGAGCCACCGGGACACGACACCGTCATCACGATAGGCCGCCAGCCCGGCGTACCCCGGCAGTCCCCCGCCGCTACGCCCCAGCCCGTCGTCTTCCGCCAGCCCGTCGTCTTCCGCCAGCCCGTCGTCCTCCGCCAGCCCGTCGTCCTCCGCCAGCCCGTCGTACCGCGCCAGCCCCTCCTCCCCCGCCAGCCCGGTGTACTCAGCCAGGCCCTCGTCCCCCGCCAGCCCGGTGTACCCAGCCAAGCCCTCGTCCCCCGTCAGCCCGTCGTCCGTTCTGGCCTGACGCATCGAGCGAGTTATCTGGCAGGCGAGAACGTATCCGGCCGCCAGCACACCCCAGCCCAGCAGCACCACGAAGGTCAGGCGCGGCCCGAAGAAGATGGCGGTGACGGCGATCACCACGTACCGTTCGCCGACCGGAAGCGTGACGGCTTGCTCCAGCGTGCGCATCGCCGACCGGTGAAAGAGGTTCGCTGGCGCCCGAGCCGTGTACTCGAAGCCCAGCCCCGCCAGCTGGCGCACGGCCACGACGGCCATGGCCGCGACGGCCAGCCGCCACATGCCAACCTGCCCTCCGCCGCCCCAGCTGGCGACAAAGGTGTTCCGCAGCGAATAGCCGAAGGGGCCGTCGAGGCCGACAACGACCGCCGAGTCCGGTCGGTCGGCCACGCCGGAGCTGACCGCTAGCGCCGCGTAAACCGCGAACTCGGTAAGCAGCCCCGACGCGGCGCCGAGCCAGGCCACCACGGGCCTGACCCGGCCCTCGCGGCCGGTGGCGGCCACCAGCGAGCCAGCCCGCCCGACCAGGAACGAGGCGGCCAGCGCCACGCTGGCCAGCAGCTTCGCCCGCACCGCTAGTTCGGAGAACCAGATGGCGGCGATCAGCCCGAGACCAAGGGAGATCCCGTACAGCGCGGCTGGCTTAAGCTGGCGTCCCACCGCCCACCGGGCCATGTCGCGTGCGGCGGGATCTACAAGGAGGTGGGTAACGACGCCGTCGCTGTTCGGTCCGGCGTCGAGTACCCGCACCGTGACTCCGCGACGGTTAAGTTCGCTGATCAGCGCGCCTACGGGGGCGGGCCCCGCATAGCTCGCCGCGAGGGTCTCGGCGGCCCGGGCCAGCGCGTCCAGGTCAGCCTTGTCCACGACGAGCGCGCCGCCGACTACGCTGACCGAGGCCGCCGGATCCCTCCGGCCTCGGACGGGTCTTGAGATTCCGCCGTTAATCCCGGTGAAGGCCGCGGTCGCATCCTCGTTGAGCAGCCGGACCAGCATATTCTCGGGAACCACGCCTTCGCCGACGCAGATGAGCACACGCTCCCCGGCGGCTCGCGCGGCGGCCGCGATGGTCAGCAGACCTGGCCCAGTCCGGTCCGCCGCATCCACCCGGCGCACACCGAGGGCCGCAAGCTGGCCGCGCAACCCCGCGTCTGCCCCGCCCGCGAGGACCAGCGCAACAGTCATGCCTGCCCTCCCAGCGGCACGGGCCGCCGTGACTCGCGACTAAGCGTTACAAAATGTACTCCGAGGTCACGCCTGTGGCCCGGATGAACACGCCGGTCACCGGACATGTTCCATCACGCTGCCGGTAAGGCCGACCGCTCGCCTCGCGCCCTAAACCTTGAACTCGTGTCACTAGCCCGGCGCAGGCGTTTAGTTCGCACGCCGTCACCGGGCACGCTGTCAGCGCAATACCCACCCAGGCACCAGCGAAACGACACGCCCCAAGCCCGCAGCTAGGCGTCAAGCCCGGCAAACGAGCCAAATCAGCCCGTACACCACGCCGATGTGTCGCCCGGCAACCAGGACGACATGAACTGAGTCCCATCGCACCGGGCTGAGCGGCCCCGATAGGGGCGACACACAATCGCACCCGCAGCTGACATGCCCTAAGGCGAAATGCACTTAATGTCCGCTCCGAGCTGACCGAGCCGGTGATTGTGGATCGCTACCTCCCCTCCGCGGGCAGTGGCGATCCACGATCATTGAGCGCCCGAAACGCTGGGGCGAAATGCACCTTTTGTCGGTGGCCGACTGGTCATGGAGGTCACTGCGGATCGTTACCGTCTTGTGAAGACGCTAGCGATCCACAATCAGGCCCGGGCCCGGGCCCGGGCCCGGGCGCCGCCAGACCGAGTTGCAACTCCGCCGTGACCAGCCGGCCAGGAGCGAGCGCGGTCACGCCGTGGGCGGGACGGTAGAGTCCGGCTCATGCGGATGGTCGCGGTGGTGCTGGGCGGCGGCGTGGGGCAGCGGCTCGGCGCGGGAATGCCGAAGCAGCTGCTGACTCTGGGCGGCCAGACGCTGGTGGAGCGGTGCGTGGCCGCCTTCGACCGGGCGCCGGGCGTCGACGAGGTCCTCGTGGTGATGGCGCGCGGGTACACCGAGCAGGTCAAAGCCATGCTCGCCGACGGCGGCTACCACAAGGTCACGGACGTCATCGAGGGCGGCGCGACCCGGCCGGACTCGACTCGGGTGGCGCTGGCCGCCATCGCGGGCACGACTGCTGGTGTGGCGCGGGGCGGCGGGCTCGGCGGCGCTCGGGGGCGCGGGCCTGGCGGCGACTGCGGAGTGCTGCTGCATGATGCTGCGCGGCCGCTGGTGGATCAGCAGATCATTGCGGACTGCGTTGCCTCGCTGGGAATTCATGAGGCGGCCGGGGTGGCGGTGCCGACGTCCGACACCATCGTCATCACCGAAAACGGCGTGATGCGGTCGGTGCCGCGGCGGGAGACGCTGTTCCGCTGCCAGACTCCGCAGTGTTTCCGGCTGTCCGTGATCGCCCGCGCTCATGAGCTGGCCGCCGCCGACCCCGACTTCGCCCCCACGGACGACTGCGGCGTCGTGCTTCGCTACCTGCCGGGCGTCGACGTCCACATCGTCCCGGGCAGCGAACGTAATATCAAGATCACCTACCCGCAGGACCTGGCCGTCGCGGAAGCGCTGCTCAGGGGCTAAGCGCGGTTGCACTGCCCGGCGTTGGGCGCGGAGGTGCTGCTTCGGGGGTTAGGCGCGGAAGAGCTGCCGGGGTTGGCGGAGGCGCTGTTCCGGGGGCTAGGCGCGGAAGGGCTGCCAGGGTGGGCAGAGGCGCTGTTCCCGGGGCTAGGCGCGGACGGCCTGTTTGATCAGGGTGCGGCCGAACTCCCACATCAGGCCGCTGCCGCGGCTGGCGTCGTCTAGGACTTCGGCGAACGCCTCGGTGAACAGCTTGACCTCGGTGTCGCCGATCATCAGCGGGGGGATGAGCT
>Ga0302326_10020996_pt1 | contig 13413 bp, 11 predicted proteins | sample Palsa_T0_3_FD_202264 | JGI IMG/M metagenome (GOLD analysis project Ga0302326, IMG submission 202264) | Peat permafrost microbial communities from Stordalen Mire near Abisko, Sweden - Palsa_T0_3 | ecosystem: Environmental > Terrestrial > Soil > Palsa > Peat permafrost | place: Sweden: Abisko... | reverse complement strand
CGTCGCCTTGCTGCGCGCCAAGAAGGCGGTCGGCAAGCTAACCAACGACAATGCCGACGTGCAGGCCGGCATCAACATCGTCCTCAAGGCAATCGAAGCCCCGCTGCGCCAGATCGCCGAGAATTCCGGCGTCGAAGGCTCGATCGTGGTCAACAAGATCCTGGAGAACAAGTCGGAGACGTTCGGCTTCGACGCGCAGACCGAGGAATATGTCGACATGCTCGAAAAGGGCATCGTTGATCCGGCCAAGGTCGTGCGCGCGGCGTTGCAGGATGCAGCCTCCATCGCCGGCCTTTTGGTCACGACCGAGGCCATGGTCGGCGAGACGCCGAAAGAGCAATCGGCGATGCCGGCGATGCCGCCCGGTGGTGGCGGCATGGGCGGAATGGGCGGGATGGGTTTCTGACCTTTTCGCTCGTCGTCAATCCAAGGGGCGCGGTGCAAACCGCGCCCCTTTTTTGTGTCGCCGCACCGGTTTGCCGCGTAGCTTTGACGCTCAACACCGCGGGAGGAAACCATGGACACAGTGAACGCCGATCCGTTCGCAAAATTCAAGGCGGCGCAGCGCGAGGGCTGGTCGTCCTTCCTGCCGGTCGAGGTCATCAGCACCATCCCGGCGGCGAAGCTGGTGAACTTTGCGCAGGTGACTCCGGGGCAGAAGGTGCTCGACGTCGCTTGCGGAACCGGTGTTGTTGCCGTCACCGCGGCACGACGCGGCGCCAAGGTATCCGGACTCGATTTGACGCCGGTGCTGGTCGAGCGGGCGCGTCACAACGCCGGCGTGGCGGCCGTCGATGTTGATTTCACCGAAGGCGATGTCGAGAGGCTGCCTTACCCGGACGCCTCATTCGATCTCGTGCTGAGCCAGTTCGGGCACATCTTCGCGCCGCGGCCAACCGTCGCGCTCGGAGAAATGTTGCGGGTTCTCAAGGTCGGTGGACGCATCGCGTTCTCGACCTGGCCTCCCGAGCACTTTACCGGGCGAATGTTCACGTTCATTGCGGATTATGCGCCACCGCCGCCACCGGGATTAGATGCACCGGCACCGCCGGCTTTGTGGGGTGATCCCGCCATCGTTCGCGAAAGGCTGGGCGCGAAGGTGACACAGCTCACTTTCAAGCGCGGGACCCTGATCGCGCCGGCCCTCAGCGTTGCGCACTTCCGCGTGGCGCAAGAGAAGACCATCGGTCCGCTGACGAAGATTGTCGCGTCGCTGGAGAACGACCCGGCCAAGCTGGCGCAACTGCGCGCCGATTTCGAAGCCATGGCCGGCGACGTCTACGATGACAACGCGATCCAGATGCCATTTCTGATGACGCGGGCGACCAAGACGTAATCGCCGGAGCGAAGGGTTCAGTTCGTCATCAAGCGAAACCGCAGCGTGGTCGCGCCGCGGAGCTCGATCACGTTCCCCTCGCGCCGCCAGTTCGTCACCTGCGCCAGCGCGGCAAGTAAACTCTCGTCGCTGCTTTGGCGATCGGGCGCGCACTGCGCCGGCTGGGTCGGCCCGGATACGATACTGATCGAGTCGGCGCCGACGGTAGCCTGACCGCGCGCGCTGGCGCACCAAAGGTCGATCGAAACCGCGCCGTTCTCGCCGATCTCGATGATGGGGATGCGCTTGGAGCCTGAGACGGGTGCTGCGTCGAGCATCAGCTCACGGTCGAACGGGAACGTCCGCTCGCTCGCCGTTGCCGGGATGGAGAAACTCACAAGCAGCCAAAGCACAAAACACGCAAAACGCATTGTCGATTTCCCGATCGTGTGAGGCGAATATCGCGTGGTAATCGCCGAAGCGGCAGAGGGCCGCCGGCGGCAACCCTCTGGAACGCGTTACATACCGCACGTGCAGCTAGTGCGGCAATACGGCGATGCTCGGGAAGAACAAATAGCAGGCCACGCCGATGATGACGAGATAGACGAGAAGCACCAGCGTCCAGCCGAAATTGTGCCGGATCACCTCGCCTTCGTTGCGAACGAACCGGCTGGTGGAGACGCCGACGCTCGCCGTCTGTGGCGCGATGGGCTTGCCGATTTCCGCGCCCACCGAGTTCAACGTCGGCAACAGCAGCAAGGGAAAGCCGAGCACCTTGCCGACCAGCGCCTGGAACGTGCCGAACATGGCGTTGGTCGATGTGTTGCTTCCCGACAGCGCCACGCCGATGAAACCCAAAATCGGCGCCACGATGATGAAGGCCGGGCCGATCTTGGCGAACGCACTGGCGAGCGAACCTGCCATGCCGGAATAGTTGAAGACATAGGCCAGACCGAAGATGAACACGCCGACCAGGCAGGCGCCCCACATCTGCGACCAGGTTTTGGCGAAAATCTCGCCGATTTGCTTCGGGCTCGTCCGCAGAATGATCGCAGTGATGATCCACGACACCAGGATCGCGGTGCCGGCGACAAAGGGCGTCCAATTGAACACGGCGCCGATCTTCGCGTCCGGCGTTATGGCGGAACTGGCCGTAACGCCCAGATGCAGCACGATGATCTTCGGCAATTGCGACCACGGCCCGGTCCAGGCGACGACCACCGCGATCAAGATGGCGATCGGCAGCCACGCCATACCGATGTCGCCGGCCGACAAGCCGTGTGCCTCCGCGTGCGTGTCGCCGACAGCCGGTTTGCCGCCATAGGCCATGACCTGCGCCGGCCGCCAGACTTTGAGCAGGAGAAGCAGCGCCACAAAACATACGATCGAGCCGATAACATCCGGCAGATAGGGTCCGAGATAGATCGCGGTCGGCAACTGGCCGGCGATATAGCCAAGCGAGCCGACGATGGCGAGCGGCCACGCCGACCACATGCCTTTGCTGCCCGAGACGAGGTAGAGCAGAATCCATGGCGGGAGCAGAGCAAGGATGGCGACTATTTTACCGACCGAGGCCGAATAGATCGGCAGCAGGTCCAGATAACTCATGCCGAGCGTGCCGGCCGTCACCGTTGCGAGCGCGATAATCGGCGCGCCCAGGGCACCGTAGGAAACCGGCGCATTGTTGGCGATCGCAGCGACCCGGATCGCGTCAAGATCGGGGATGCCGATCGCGATCAGGATCGGCGCAACAAAGGCCCAAGGGTAGCCGAAGCCCACAAGTCCCTCGAGCAACGCGCCGAAGGCCCAGGCGAACAGGATGGTCTGCACCCGCACATCGCGGGTTCCCAGATGCACCAGCCAGCGCCGCAGCTTGTCGAACGAGCCGGTCGCGACCAGCGTGTTGAACAGCATCACTCCCCAAAACGTGATCCAGTCGACGTTCCATATGCCGGTGGCGGAGCCATAAAGATAGGCGCGTATGCCGTCGTCGAGCGGCATCTTCCACACCCAGAGACCGAGCAGGAAGGTGACGATCGAACCAATCAGCACGGCGAGCCAGGCCGACATGCGCAGACCCGCCAGCAGGAACAACAGCAAGACAACCGGAATCAGCGCGACCAGCCAGGTCACAAACAGATTCCCAGTCGGATCCAGGATTTGCGTAAACATTGACGGCTCCCCCCTTGGTAGCGCCTTTAATCGGCGCCTATTACTTCGGTGTGTGGTCCGGCCCCAAGGGGAGCAACGCGACCCCTTAAGACATCAAACCAACGAGATTTTTTGCCACCGCTGCCAGATTAGGCGAGTTCCTCGGCAAGCGCTATTGCGCTGATGCCGCAGCGTCATAGATCGGACCGCGTTGGCCCACGCCCGTTCCCACGTCCCGGAGGTCTTCCGTGAAAAGCCTTGTCTCGATGGTCGCCACGATCTGGCGGTTGTCCATCCCCTACTTCCGCTCGGAGGAGCGTTGGGCCGGCCGCATTCTGCTCGGCGCGGTGATCGCGATCGAGCTTTCGCTGGTCGCCATTCAGGTCATCCTCAACGAATGGTACAACCGTTTCTACAACACGCTGCAGGACAAAAACTGGGACGGCTTCGTCAGCGCCATCCTGTTCTTCTGCGTCCTCGCCGCCGTCTATACGGTGCTCGCAGTCTATCAGCTCTATCTCAATCAATGGCTGCAGATCCGGTGGCGGCGCTGGATGACCCAGAGCTATCTGCGCCAGTGGCTCAGTTCGGCCAATCACTACCGGATGCAGCTGCTCGGCGACGCGGCCGACAACCCCGACCAGCGCATCGCCGATGATTTGCGGATGTTCGTGGAATATACGCTGACGATCGGCATCGGATTGCTCAACTCCGTCGTCACGCTATGCTCGTTCATCGTGATCCTTTGGCGACTGTCGGCGCAAGCCCCGCTCACTTTGTTCGGTTCAAGACTGGACGTGCCGGGTTATCTGGTGTGGGCTGCGCTGATTTATGCCGTGATCGGCACGGCGCTCACGCATCTGATCGGCTGGCGACTCATTCCGCTCAATTTTCGGCAGCAGCGTTTCGAAGCCGATTTCCGCTTCAATCTCGTGCGTACGCGCGAGAACGCCGAGCAGATCGCCGCGCTCGGCGGCGAGGCGGCCGAACGAGAGCGCCATCTCGAACGCTTCGGCCCAGTGATCTCCAACTGGCTTGCTATCATGCAGCGAACCAAGCAGCTCACGTTCTTCACCGCAAGCTATTCGCAGGTCTCGACGATCTTTCCGTACATTGTCGTGAGCCCGGCTTATTTCTCCGGCGCCGTGCAGCTTGGCGGCCTGATGCAGACGGCATCCGCCTTCAACAGCATGCAAACCGCTCTTTCCTACTTCATCACCACCTACCGCAATATCGCGGAATGGAGCGCGATCATCGCCCGCTTGCAAGGCTTCGAAGACGCGATCGCGGCCGGCCGCGCCGCGGCCGTGACGCCGCCTTCCATCGTGCTCATGCCGCGCGGAGCCGGCGCGTTCGCGCTCGATCGTCTCGAGGTTCGCCTCCCGGACGGCGAGCCGATCGTCGCTGCGGACCACATCGCATTTCCAGCAGGCGAGCGCGTCCTGGTTACCGGCCCATCCGGCTCCGGCAAATCCACGCTGTTTCGCGCGATCGCCGGCATCTGGCCGTTCGGCTCGGGTCGCGTGATGGTGCCCGAGGGCGCCAAGGTCATGCTGGTGCCGCAACGGCCGTATTTTCCCCTGGCGACACTCGCGGCGGCCGTCGGCTATCCGGCGAAAGCCGGCGAGTTCGACGATACCCGCATCGCCGAAACTCTTGTCGCGGTCGGACTCCCCGAACTTGTCCCGCGCCTCGGCGAAGAAGCGCACTGGAACCGCATGCTTTCGCTTGGCGAACAGCAGCGACTCGCCATCGCGCGCGCGCTGTTGCACGCCCCCGACTACCTCTTCCTCGACGAAGCGACGGCCTCGCTCGACGAAGCCGCCGAGGCGGCTTTGTACCGTTTGTTGCTGGACCGGCTCAAAGGCACGACCATCATCTCCATTGGTCATCGCTCGACGCTTGGCGCCTTCCACGGCCGCCGCATCGAACTCATGCCGGACGGCGACGTTTATCGGGTGCGGGACATCACGCTTGTGTCGGCTGCAGAGTGACGCAGAGTGACACTGGCATGTAAATTGTGAAACATACCACGGCGCTCCGAGCAACGCTCGCCTCGTCTAATTTATTTGAGCTGGTTGATCGAAGTGGCGAGGGAAAGCTTCGCGACAAAGGCCGCCCCGCACCAATCCGAGCCGGGAAGCGGGAACGGATTGATTGGCGTCGTCGCTATTCCGGTGGCGGTGTGATCGCTGGTGAAGGCGTTGCAGTCGCCCCTGCTCAGGTTGCTCTGATAGTAGCGAAGGTCGAGCGTGAATGCCTTCCAGGTGAAGGCCACGCCGGCGTCCCAGTTCGCGTAGCTCCTGTAGGGAATACCGGCAGGAAATGCTGGAACCCCGTAGAAGGCGTCGGTCGTCCCGAATTGCCACCAACCAATGTCGGCCGACACATAGGCGCCGACGCCATTCGGCAACCATGTCCCCGGGGCCGTCAATGTTCCTGTGCCGCTATAGTAGATTCCGGAAGCGCCGGAGTTGAGCACGGACGGGGAGCCCCAGATGCCACCGCCGAAATTGAAGTTGTCGTTCACGGTATAGGTGGCTTTGCCGTAGCCTTCGTAGAAGCTCTCGTTCTGCTTGACGAGGTTGCCGTTCGGCAAAGGCATGGCGGTGGCAAAGCCGCAAAACGCCGGCGTGTTGAAGCACTGGCCACCCGGGTAATAGTAGTCCCAAACGCCGAAATCCAACGCCAGCCTGCCGTAGGTCGGACGAATGCCCGCATAGAAATCGATCTCGGCGGCCGCGCGATTTGGAAAATCGATGCTCTCACCGGAAACGCCGACATAGCCCTGCAGCGCCGACGTGAAGTTGTAGCGCGGCTCAAACCCCACCTGCGTCGACGGCCGGTGCGCCGATTGCGTAATGCCGCGGAAATTATAGTCCGACATCAAGGCGGCGGTTATGGCGATATCCCAGGGCGAGGGCGGCGGCGCGGCCGGCGCCGCCTTGACCGCCATATCCGCGGCCAACGCCGACGATGAGGCCAGAGCCGCGGCGAGGACGAGCGAAAATGTGAGTTTTCTCATATTTTGCGGCTCCGCCCCTCGGCAGTCTTTACGGGTACTGCGGCGAGCCAAGACCAACCATGCGGCATATGCCGATTTTTTATGCTGACATAACAGTTTGGTGGCGAGTGTAGCGCATCCGCGACAGTCGATCCCGCCGATCGCGCGCGATCGAACCGACTGCGGGGGCACTGGCGGCAGGCCGCGCCCGTAATTATGACTCTGGGTCAGGCGCCTTGCGGCGGTATCCACGGAGGTTCGTCCCGATGAAGGCAAGTGTTGATGGGCGCGTCGTCGCCCAAAGCGACGACATCGTCGCGTGCCACGGCTACCAATATTTCCCGAGCGGGGCGGTGCGCATGGATTGGCTGGAAAAGACGGAAAAGACCAAAGACGATCACGCCTGTCCTCACGGCGTCCAGTTCTACGACGTGGTTGTTGACGGCAAGCGGCATAAGCGCGCCGCATGGTCGTACGAAAAGCCGCGGCCGGAAATGGCGCAGGTCGGAGGCCGGTTCGGCTTCTGGGAAGACGTCGAAGTGGCGTGAGCGCGGCCTGACGCCGTTATGCCGCTGCCTTTTTGCGATTCGCCTCGAGCCGCGCGTCGACCAGAGCCACCTGGGCGTCGATCGCCGGATTGCGCATGCCCTTCTGCGCGGCGATAAGTTGCACGAGCTTGTCCGCCCGCTCGATGTTCGGCGCGCCGTTTTGGAGCGCCCGCGCCGCTGAAGCGGGACGCGTCAGCGACTCTGCCGCCGCCGCATATTTCTCGAACGGCACCATGTCGCCCGGCTTGGCGCCGAGTTTGACACACAGATCGACCACGAAATTGTAGACCGAACGCGAGGTCTCGATGTCGCTGTGCACCGCCTCCCTGGCCGTGCGCATGCCGTCCTTGGTCACGCAGCGATAGTTACCGGCGAGCAGCATGGCCCATTTGGCAAGCGGGACGAAGATTGAATCGAAGACCTTGAGCTTCACCGGAAGCTCGATCTTGCCTTCAGGCGTGTCGAACCGGATCGCCTCGATGTCTTCCTGCAACCGCCGCAAGATGGCGGTGTGCTGGTCGGAGGGAAAGCGCGCGACCTTGAAGTTGGTCGGCAGCGTCACTTGCAGAACGTTGATTTTTTCCTCCGGCGGCCGGATTGCCTGCGGGTCGGGACTGCAAAGCGTGATGCAGGCCGGATCGAAGCTGTTCCAGACGCTGGCGTCGGTATAGGCGGTCTTGAGTGTGTCGGTGTCGAGGCCCGGGATGCGCCGCAGATAGGCCAGCGGCGGCATGTTCATGATCGACATGCACGGCACGTTCGCTCGACCTACGGCGTCGAGAAGTTCGCGCACGCCCGGCGACCGATATTGCGGCTCCTGCATGGCGAGGCCGACGAGATCATACGCCTTCGGATCGACACCGGCCGTGCCGCTGGCGCTGACCTTGCCGGGCAACTTGCGCGAGTCGATTTCGACCGGCAGCTGGCGCCCGCGAATCGGCAGACGGACGCGAAAACCTTCAGCGTTAATTAGGTCGGCCTCGGCCGGCAAGCACACCAGCTTGACGTTATGGCCGCCAAACAAAAGCTTCGAAGCAAGGAGCGACCCATAGGACGCACCCAGGATCAGGATGTTGTAAGTCGCCGCCATCACGCACCTCCTGCACAACAAGACGGCCGGCGACGGCGACCTTCAGATGGGCGGCCGTCGCGGGCGGCGGTCAGGCCGACAATGCTATGAACCCGGACCGCCTGATGCAATCCGGAGTCGGCACGTTCAAAGGCAAAAAGCCAAACTCCGACGCGCATGCAGGCCAAGGTTTGGCAGCAATGCCTGACCGTCGCGGATGCGCCGCGTCAACGGCGCAGCCGCTCGCTTCGTTCCGGACCTGTAAGAAAGGTCAGGTGTTGTTGTCGCCGCCCGAACCGGGCGGCGGGGGCCAAGACGGAGCAGGCGCGGGCTCGGACATAGGTGGCGGCGGCGGTGCCGGCTTCTTCGCCGGGGCCGGCTTCATCGCTGGGGCCGGTATCTTCGCCGGAGCCGCCTTTACTGCCGGGGCCTTGCGCTTGGGAGCGGCCTTTTTCGCGACTTTCTTCGGCGCCTTCTTTGCGGTCTTTTTCGCGGCCGACTTCACTGTTTTCTTCTTCTTGTGTGCCGGCGCGGCCTTCTTCTTCGTGGATTTCTTCTTCGCTTTCGACTTTGACTTCTTCGCCATGATCGTTCTCCCGATCGATGCTACGAGTGAAAATCCCGTCGGCCCCCATGGGAGACCGGGTTCACGCCACAATAACGACCGAGCCCCCATTCAGCTCGCGGCCGCAGACGGGCGCATCGCCGACAGGGGCCGATGCTCCCCAAGCGCGGGCGGACATGGCCCCCCGGTGGCCCAATCGATCAACTCGACCGTATGGACGGCCGGGAGTTTCGTACCCGCGGCGATCTGCGTGATGCAGCCAATGTTTCCCGCTGCAATCACATCAGGTCGCACTCTTTCGATAGTCCTGACTTTGCGGTCGCGCAACCTCCTTGCGATATCTGACTGCAGAATATTGTACGTACCGGCCGAGCCGCAGCACAAATGGCCGTCGGGCACGTCCTTCACCACGTAGCCGAGTTTGACGAGCAACTCCTTCGGCTGCCGCGTGACGCGCTGACCATGCTGCAGCGAGCAAGCAGCGTGGTAGGCGACGACAAGTCCGGGTGCGTTTTCGTCGGCCTCAAGCGGCAGCGCAGCGAGATATTCCGTGATATCGCGAGCGAGATTCGCCACCTTTGCGCTCCGTTCGGAATAGGCCGGATCGGCGCGCAGCATGAAGCCGTAATCCTTCACCGTGGTGCCGCAACCGGACGTGGTGATGACGATCGCATCGAGACCTTCGACCGCCAGCCACGCGTCGATGTTGCTCCGGGCCTGATCTAGCGCCTGGGCCTCCCGGCCCATGTGATGGACCAGCGAACCACAGCAGCCCACGCCTTCGGCCACCACCACGTCGATCCCGAGCCGGTTGAGCACACGGATGGCGGCGGCGTTGATTTGCGGCGCCAAGACGTCGTTGACGCAGCCCGCCAGCAGCGCCACACGGCCCTTCCGCTGTCCGAGAGCCTTGAAGGTCTGCGGGGCGAGGGGGCGATGCGGCCCGCCCCAGGGCGCAAGGCGGAGCATGGCGGCCAGCCGCTTGAGCCCGAGCGCCTCCGCCAATGTCGCGAACGGCTTCCCGAGCAGCGCCGCGCTCAGCGCCAGCCGGAATCGCTGCGGGTAAGGCAACAGGCGCGCGAGCATGGCGCGCAACAGGCGCTCGTGCCCGGGGCGGCGGTAGGTGCGCTCGATGTGAACGCGGGCGTGGTCGACGAGGTGCATGTAGTGGACGCCGGACGGACAGGTCGTCATGCAGGCGAGGCACGACAGGCAGCGATCGATATGGAGGGTGACCTCTGCCGTTGCCGGCCGGTCGTTTTCCAGCATGTCCTTGATGAGGTAGATGCGGCCGCGCGGCGAATCGAGCTCGTTGCCGTCGAGCACGTAGGTCGGGCACGTCGCGGTACAGAAACCACAATGCACGCAGGCGCGCAGAATCTTCTCCGATTCGGCCACATCCGGATCGGCAAGCTGCGCGAGAGTGAAGGAAGTCTGCATGGCTAAAGGCCTGCCCACATGCGCCCGGCATTGAGCACACCGCTGGGATCGAAACTCTCCCGCACGCGCTTCGTCAATGCCGCGAGCGCCGCGGGCTCGGGCTGGAAGACATCGACCACGGCGCGCACCGCGGCCGGGGCGCGGATCAGGGTCGCGTGGCCCCCAGTCGCCGCAAGTGTTGAGCGCACGAGGCTCGCGCCGGCATCGTCGGCCGGCGGCAATGCTGCCCAGACGAGCCCGCCCGCCCAGTCGTACAGAATCTCGGCCTGCGCCCTTTCGGCCAGCGCACGGCCGACCTCGGCACCACGCGACGGCGCAGTAGAGATGCGCCAAACATACCGCTCGCCGCCGGGCCCGGCCGCGGCGAACGGCTCAACGTCGCGGATCGCTCGCCAGAACGCCCGCGAGGCCGCCTCGCCCAATTCGCCAAGCGCACCGAAAGGTCCGATGAGCGCCTCCAACACGCCTTTGCGATGGATGACGGAGGGAGCCACGCCTTCAAGGCGGAACGCCGTGACGGCACCGTGCGTGGAAGCCACATCGGCAAAGCGCGTGACAAGCGGAGCCGGCAGATGGGCGGCCGCCGAAGCGTCGGCGAAAGAGCCCATAACCGCCGCCATGACTTTTCCCGCCGCCGCATCGTCGAGCCCGAACACCAGGATGGTTTGCTCGGTTTCCGCCCGCGGCAGCGTTTTGATCGTTACGTCGGTCATGACCGCAAGCGTCCCCCAGGAGCCCGCGAGAAGCTTGCAGAGGTCGTAGCCGGTGACGTTCTTCACCACCCTGCCGCCGGACTTGAACGTCTCGCCGCGCCCCGAAACGGCGCTGACGCCGAGAAAATGGTCGCGAGCGGCGCCCGCCTTGATTCGTCGTGGCCCTGAAAGATTTGCGGAAAGCGCGCCGCCTATCGTGCCGACAGCCGTCGCGGCGCCGAGGAGCGGTCCATAATCCATCGGCTCGAAGGCGAGCTGTTGTCCGCTTGCCGCCGCCAGCGCCTCAATCTCGGCAAGCGGCGTGCCCGCTTGCGCCGACAGCACCAGTTCCTCCGGCTCGTACAGGGTGACGCCGGAAAGCCCGGAAAGGTCGAGCGTGGCATCCCATTGCGCCGCCCGCCCGATTGCGCGCTTGCCGCCGCGGCCAACGACTTCCAGCGACTTGTTTCCCGCCAGCGCCCAGCGGACAGTCTGCTCGACTTCCGCGCTGTCGCGCGGTTTGAGATCTTCAACCATGAGCAAGGCGCATCAGAATCGCGGCAGTTCGGGGAACGCCACGCCGCCCGCATGCACGTGCATGCGGCCGAGTTCGGCGCAGCGGTGCAGCGTCGGAAACACTTTGCCGGGATTAAGCAGGCCATGCTCGTCGAAGGCGCATTTGACGCGCTGCTGCTGACTGAGATCGGTCTCCGAAAACATGACCGGCATCAGGTCGCGTTTTTCAACGCCGACGCCGTGCTCACCGGTAAGCACGCCGCCCACTTCGACGCAGAGTCGCAGGATATCGGCGCCGAACTCTTCGGCGCGATCAAGCTCTCCCGGCTTATTGGCATCATAGAGGATCAGTGGATGCAGGTTGCCGTCGCCGGCGTGGAACACGTTGGCGACGCGCAGTCCGTATTTCGCCGACATCTCCCGCATACGCCGCAGCACCAGCGGCAACTGCGCCCGCGGGATCGTGCCGTCCATGCAGTAATAATCAGGCGAGATGCGGCCGACCGCAGGAAAGGCGGCCTTGCGGCCGGCCCAGAACAACAACCGCTCCTCCTCGGAACCGGAGGCGCGGCAGGTCACGGCACGGCATTGCCGGGCGATCTCCTGGACGCGATCGAGCAGATGGTCGACTTCGGCGCGCGGCCCGTCCAGCTCGACGATCAGGAGCGCCTCGACGTCGAGCGGGTAACCGGCATGGACAAATTCCTCGGCGGCACGAATGGCCGGCCCGTCCATCATCTCCATGCCGCCAGGAATAATGCCGGCGCCGATGATGCGCGCGACGCATTCGCCGCCGTCTTCGGACGTGGCAAAACCGATGAGCGCGGCACGCGCGGATTCCGGTTTCTTCAGGATACGCACGGTCACTTCGGTGACGACGCCGAGCAGGCCTTCCGAGCCGGTAACGAGACCCAGGAGATCGTAGCCGGCGGAGTCGAGATGGCTACCGCCGAGCCGCACAATCTCGCCGCTGATCAGCACCAGCTCGCAGCCGAGCACGTTATTGGTGGTGACGCCGTATTTGAGGCAGTGCACCCCGCCGGAGTTTTCCGCGACGTTGCCGCCGATGGTGCAAGCGATCTGCGACGACGGATCGGGTGCGTAGTAGAAGCCCGCATGCTCGACCGCCTGGGTGACCGCAAGATTGGTCACGCCGGGCTCGACCACGGCAACGCGATTATCGAAATCGACCGTGCGGATGCGATTGAACTTGGCCATGCCGAGAAGGACGCCGTCGCCAAGCGGCAGCGCGCCGCCGGACAGCGAGGTCCCCGCCCCCCGCGGCACGACCTTGACGCCCTCGCGATGACAATATCCCAGCACGGCCGCCACCTGTTCGGTCGTTTCCGGAAGCACGACGACCATGGGAAGCTGCCGATAGGCGGTAAGACCGTCGCTCTCATAGGGCCGCATTGCTTCCTCGGAGGCGATGACGCCCTCGCCCGGCACGATACGTTTGAGAGCCGCTACGATCTCGGCACGGCGGCCGAGCACCGCTTCGTCGGATAGAGGCATTGCGACAGGCATCCGAATCTCTCCGGTGTTTCCTCGACCGAATTGCCGGTCACTATAGCGGGAAAAACGGCATGTGGGCGCGCAGCGGCGCGGTAGCCGCATGCCGGCGGGCGGCGATTTGGCCGTTGACACGCGGCGCCGGGCCCGCTTGAACGACCGCGGGATTCCAAAGCCGAATGCGCGGGACGGCACGCAGGCAAAGGACACGCGATGACGATGATGACGAGACTCACGGTGGCTGCCGCATTGATCGCCGCATCGACGGCGGCGGGATTTGCGCAGGACGTCGACAAGGGCGCGACCGTGTTCAAGAAGTGCGGCATCTGCCACAAGATCGGCCCCGGCGCGGCGAACCTCGTCGGCCCTGAACTCAATGGCCTCGACGGCCGCCATTCGGGCAGCGTTCCGAACTTCAGCTATTCCGACGGCAACAAGAACTCGGGCATCGTCTGGGATGAGGCGAGTTTCAAGGAGTATATCAAGGATCCGAGGGCCAAGATTCCTGGCACCAAGATGATCTTCGCGGGTATCAAGAACGAACAGGAGATCAACGACCTGTGGGCCTACCTCAAGCAGTTCGACGCCGAGGGTAACATCA
>Ga0302326_10020995_pt1 | contig 13413 bp, 10 predicted proteins | sample Palsa_T0_3_FD_202264 | JGI IMG/M metagenome (GOLD analysis project Ga0302326, IMG submission 202264) | Peat permafrost microbial communities from Stordalen Mire near Abisko, Sweden - Palsa_T0_3 | ecosystem: Environmental > Terrestrial > Soil > Palsa > Peat permafrost | place: Sweden: Abisko... | reverse complement strand
GCCCAATTCATCCTTTCGACGCCAGTCGTCACGTGGGCCGGCTGGCCCTTTTTTATCCGGGGCGCCCGTTCGTTCCGCAACGGCCAATGGAACATGTTCACCCTGATCGCACTGGGAGTGGGCTCCGCCTGGGTTTACAGCACCGTGGCGTTCTTCCTTCCCGGCGCCTTTCCCGCAGCCATGCGCCCCCACGGCGCCGTCGAGGTCTATTTCGAGGCCGCGTCGGTCATCGTGGTGCTCGTGCTCCTCGGCCAGATGCTCGAACTTCGCGCCCGTGCCCAGACTTCGAGCGCGATCAAGGCGCTGCTCAATCTGGCTCCTGCCATGGCCATCCGGGTGACGGACAAGGGCGACACTGAAGTGCCTCTCGACGAAGTCCGGGCCGGCGACCGTCTCCGGGTGCGCCCGGGCGGCAAGGTTCCCATTGACGGCGTGATCGAGGAGGGCGCCTCGTCGGTGGACGAGTCCATGATCTCGGGCGAATCGCTTCCTGTGGAGAAGAAGGTCGGCGACCGGGTGACCGGCGGGACCATGAATGCCACCGGCAGCTTTGTCGTGCGCGCTGACAAGGTGGGGGCGGACTCGATGCTTTCCCGGATCGTGCGGATGGTGGCCGACGCCCAGCGCAGCAGGGCGCCCATCCAGAGCATGGCGGACAAGGTGGCCGGCATTTTTGTCCCCGCCGTGGTGGCGATCGCCGTGCTCACGTTCCTGGTCTGGCTATTCTGCGGCCCGGAGCCGCGCCTGGCCTACGCGATCGTCAGTGCAGTGGCCGTCCTCATCATCGCCTGCCCTTGCGCGCTCGGGCTGGCCACGCCCATGTCCATCATGGTGGGCGTCGGACGCGGCGCCCAGGCGGGCGTGCTGTTCAAGAACGCCGAGGCGCTCGAAAGCCTCGGCAAGGTGACAGGGTTGGTCCTCGACAAGACCGGGACCCTCACCGAGGGAAAACCCCGGCTGGTGGACGTGCTGCCCGCGCCGCCTTCCGATGAGATTTCTCTCCTCAGGCTTGCCGCGTCGCTGGAACGCGCCTCCGAACACCCCCTGGCGGCGGCGGTCCTGCGCGGTGCGCAGGAAAGGAAGATCGCGCTGCTGCCGGCCGCCGATTTTCGCTCTGTCACCGGCGGCGGAATCGCAGGCCGGGTGGGCGGCAGGCGGGTGGTCGTCGGCAAGGCGAAGTTCCTCGCCGCCGAAGGCCTGTCTCCCGACGCCGCGCTCGACGGGCGGGCGGTCTCCCTTCAGGCCGAGGGCAAGACCGTGCTCTTTGTCGGGATTGAGGGAAAGCCGGCCGGGCTCCTCGCCGTGGCTGATCCGATCAAGGCGTCGTCCCGTGAAGCGATCGCGCTTCTGCATCAGCTTGGAATCAAGCTCACCATGGTGACCGGCGACAATCGTCGCACGGCCGAGGCGGTGGCCCGCCAGCTCGGCCTTGACCGTTTTGAGGCGGAGGTCGAGCCCGCGGACAAGATCGAGAAAATCAACGCCCTCCGGAGGGAGGGCGCGGTCATCGCGATGGCGGGCGACGGCATCAACGACGCGCCCGCGCTGGCCGCGGCCGACGTCGGCATCGCCATGGGCACCGGCACCGACGTCGCCATGGAGAGCGCGAACGTCACCCTGCTGAACGGCGACCTTCGCGGCATCGCGAAAGCCATTCGCCTTTCGCGCGCGACCATGGCGAATATCCGCCAAAACCTCTTTTTCGCCTTCGTCTACAACCTGATTGGCGTCCCCATCGCCGCAGGCGTGCTCTACCCCTTATTCGGCATCGTCCTGAGCCCGATGATCGCCGGGGCGGCCATGAGCCTGAGCTCCGTGTCGGTCATCTCGAATTCCCTGCGGCTGCGCGGGCTTCGGCTGTAGGCACCCGGTCCGCAACCGCGTCTCCACGCATGACTCTCACGATATGTCCTTCACAGCCCCGGGAAACGTCTCCCCCATGATGCCCCATGCCAGCAGGTGGATTGTGGTGCGGGTGGGGGTGGGCCCACGGAGACAAGGCGGGATCCAGGGCGCCGCATCCCCGCGCCGCCGGAATAATCGTGCATCCGCAATCCCCAAAACTGCGTAAAAGGGGTTGCAAGCGCATAACCCCACAGCTCCACCATGAATATCCGCACCGCCCCGCGCACCCTTCTCCTCTCACTCCTGATCGCCTCCGGCGCGACCGGACGGGCGCAGGCCCAAAATCCTCCCGCGTCCCCCCTTCCTGTACTGACGGTGGTGGTCTCGGAGTCGCTGGACCGGCGCGCCGAGGGCGTCACCACGTTTGCCGCCATTCAGTCCGCTTTCACCCGGGTCCTCGGCAAACGGGGGTGGCCGGTAAAGATCAGCGTCGAGCGCTTCGCCGCCAACAACTCCGACTCTGACTACGAACTTCGGGTCTTCTTCAGGGGTATCTACTACGAGACCCCCGGGGAACTCACGGTCCGCGCCTGGATGACCCTCTTCGACCACGGAAAGGAGCACGATTTCGGGATCATCAAGTACCAGATCGTCCAGGGTCCGATTGAGCACCGGGATGACGCTTTCGAGGTACTGCTGCGCGGCGAGGCGGAGATCGCCGCCTCCAAGATCGAGCCCATCCTGTTCCCGCAGCGCAAACCCTGAGCCCGCGATCACGCCCGGAACAGACGTGCCGCCGCCGGACAATCAAGCCGCCATCGAGGAGGCCTGCCTGCTGGCGAAAGCCGGCGCCGGCGACCGCGAGGCCTTCCGACAGCTCTATGCGCGCTACGGCGCCCCGCTGCTCTCGCTGGCCGTCCGCCTCGTCGGCAATGTCGGCGAGGCCGAGGAACTGCTGCAGGACGCGTTCGTGAAAATCTGGCGGAACGCCGCATCCTACGACTCCCACCGGTCGCGACCCTTCACCTGGGCCGTGACCGTCCTGCGCCGGACGTGCATCGATCACCTGCGCAGGCGCCGCCACGTTCCCTTCACCGTGCCTCTTCTCGCCGATACCCCTGCGCAGGCGGATCGCCTTGCAGTCGACCCCACGCGTCTCGCCGCCGAAGCGCGGGAGGATTCCGAGCGGCTGCACGGCGCGCTCGCCTCGGCGCCTGCGACCCAGCGCCGCGCCCTCGAGCTCGCGCTGTTCTCGGAGATGACGCACGCCGAGATCGCGCAGTGCCTCGAACAGCCGGTCGGAACCGTCAAGTCATGGATTCGCCGGGGGCTGATCGAGCTCCGGACCACGTTCGCCAGTTTCCCCCAATGAACACACACCTTGAAGAACTCGCCTGCCTTTACGTGCTCGACCGGCTCGACGCGCCCGAAAGCGCCTCGTTCGAGGCCCGCCTGCCGCACGACCCCGAACTCAGGGCGCTCACGCGCGAGCTTGAGGATGCGCTTTCCCGCAGGATCCACGCCCTGCCCCAGGTCGAACCCCCCGCGGGCCTGCTCGCGGGCATCGAGGGCCGCATCGACCGCCTTTCGGCCGGAGCGCCGGCGCGCGCCGCCTCCCCGGCGTGGGCCTCTGTTGCGCGCTGGGGCATGGCCGCCGTCATCGCGGTCGGAATCGGCATTCTCGCCATCCAGAGCCTGCGTCGCCCCCCGGCGAGCGCGGAACGCCCGTATCTGGTGGTCGTCGGCCTCGACTCGCTCAACAGCAGGCTCGCCCAGCTGCCGATGCCCGATCGCCCGGGAAGCGCCGACGCCAGCTTCATCCGGCTCGCCTCGCTCGCCGAGAGGTTCTGGGAGAAGCCGGAGGACATGCCGGTCAAGCTGGACCCGGCCACCCAGGGCGGCCGCGGCTATGCTCTCTTCGACCCGGGCAGCAACCAGGGTTTCATCGCGATCCGGCAGCTTCCGATGGTTGAACAGGGCAAGCGATATCACCTGTGGCTCCTCGACACCGCCTCCGGCCAGGTGCGCCAGGCGGGCGCACTGCCCACAGCCGGCTCCGCCTCGGGGCTGTACTTCTTTTCCGTCGCGCCCGCCGGCGGGCAGAGGGTCGACCGGTTGGACTTCTTCATAACGTCCGAGGACGCGTCCGCTCCCGACTCCGCGCAGCCCCACGGCAGGGTTGTCCTCGGCGACCGGAGGATATAATTTCTTGTTTCCGTCGGAATGGGCCCGGTCATTCTGGTCGCCCTGACCGCCCGCCCCAACAGCACCGCCCGTCCCCGCCCGGGAAGCGCCGATCCGGGCCGGCCCTGGTGGCGCTCCGAATGGCCGGGCTGCCTGCTTGTGACAGCCGTCACCCTTCTGGCCTACCAGCAGGCCTGGCACGCGGGCTTCATTTGGGACGACGATGCCCACGTCACCCGTCCGGGACTGCGCTCGCTGCACGGGCTCTGGCGGATCTGGTTCGAGCCAGGGGCGACGCAGCAGTACTATCCCGCCCTCTACAGCGCGTTCTGGATTGAGCACCGCGCCTGGGGCGATGACGCGTCCGGGTATCACCTGGCGAACGTGTTGCTCCACGCGGTCTCGGCGTGTCTCCTCTTCCGGGTCCTTCGCCAGCTGTCGGTTCCCGGCGCGCTTCTCGGGGCCGCGCTTTTCGCCGTCCATCCCGTTTGCGCCGAATCCGTCGCATGGATCTCCGAGCAGAAGAACACGCTTTCGGCCGTTTTCTCCCTTCTGGCCGCCCTCGCCTACATCGCGTACGACCGGGATCGCCGGCCCCGCGGGTACGCGATCGGCATGGTCTGCTTTGCCCTGGCCCTTCTCAGCAAGAGCGTGGCGGCCACGCTCCCGGCCGCGCTCCTCGTTGTCTTCTGGTGGAAGCGGGGCCGCCTGTCCTGGAAGGGCGATGTGCTGCCGCTGGCGCCGTGGCTCGCCCTGGGCGCCGGTGCGGGGACACTGACGGCCTGGATGGAGCGCACGCATGTGGGCGCCAGCGGCGCGGCCTACGCGATGGGACTTGCCGACCGGTTCCTTGTTGCGGGACGGGCCCTGTGGTTCTACCTCGGCAAACTGCTCTGGCCGGTCGACCTGACGTTTGTCTACCCGCGATGGGTCATAGATGCGGGCGATCCCCTCCAATACCTGTTCCCTGCGGCGGCCGTGGGCGCCCTCGCGGCGCTTTGGATGATCCGGAACCGGTCCCGCGGGCCCCTATGCGCAGCCCTGCTGTTCGCCGGAACGCTTTTCCCGGCGCTCGGCTTCATCAATCTGTTTCCCTTCATCTACTCCTTTGTCGCCGACCATTTCCAGTACATGGCGGCGGCGATGGCGCTGAGCGCGGTGGCCGCGGGTGCCGCCCTCGCGGCGCAACGCCTTCCCCCGGCCGGCCGTTCAGCTGCGGGAATCGCGGCCGTGTGCCTCGTGGCCGCGCTGGCGTCGCTCACCTGGAGGCAGTGCGCGATGTACGCCGACACGGAAAGCCTCTGGCGGACGACGCTCGCCCGGAATCCCGCGGCCTGGATGGCCCGCAACAATCTCGCCGCCGACCTCCTGGAAAGGGGCCGCGTGGACGAGGCGATCGCGCAGGTCCGCATGGCGATCGCGTCCGAGCCCCGCAACGCCGTGGCGTACGTCACGCTCGGCGACGCCCTGGAGGAGAAGGGCCGCACGGAGGACGCCCGCGCCCAGTATGAAAAGGCGCTTGAAACAGAGCCGGGAAACGCGATTGCCCACAACAACCTTGGAAGCGCCCTGCTTCAGGCCGGCCGGGCGGACGAGGCCATCCGGCACTACCAGAGCGCGCTGGCGACAAAGCCCGACTTCGAGAAGGCCCATGCCAACCTTGGCGACGCCTTCCTGCGGACGGGTCGTCCGGACGAGGCCATCGCCGAATATGGCCGCGCGCTGGAAGACGACCCCGATGACGCGCCGGCGAATGCCAACCTGGGGACCGCCCTCGCCCAAAAGGGCCGCATGGACGAGGCGATTGTCCATTTTCAGCGGGCCCTCGAGATCGACCCCCGTTTCGCCGTCGCCCAGATCAACCTCGGGAACGTCCTCCTGCAGGGCGGACGGACGGATGAGGCGATAGGGCACTACGAGAAGGCCCTCGAGGTCGACCCCCATTCCTCCGCCGTCCACAACAATCTCGGTTACGCGCTCCTGCGCGCCGGCCGGCTCGACGAGGCGATCGCCCATTTTCGAATATCGCTGTCCCTGGATCCTGGCAATGGCGGCGCGCGCAGGAACCTGGCCGACGCCCTTTCCAGGAAATAGCCCGGCGGGCCGCGCCCCGTTTGCGTATTGGCGCTTCGCGCGCTCATTTCCGTTATGATCGCATCACCTGTAGCCGAGGGGCAGCCGGACACAGACGGCCCGCTCCTCGACGCGTATTCCCACGCCGTGTCCGGCGCGGTCACGGCCGCGCACCCTGCCGTCGTCCACATCGAGGTGCAGGGCAACGCCGCGCCCGGGGGATCCGGCTCCGGCTTCCTCATCTCGCCCGACGGCTACCTCCTGACCAACAGCCACGTGGTCCACGGCTCGACCGAGCGGCGCATCTTCCTGGCCGACGGCCGGAGGCTCTCGGCCGACCTCATCGGCGATGACCCGGATTCCGACCTCGCGGTCCTGCGCGTGAGCGCCGACGACGAGCTCGCCCACCTGTCGCTCGCCGACAGCAACGGCGTGCGCCTGGGCCAGATCGCCATCGCCATCGGCTCGCCCATGGGGTTCCAGCAGACGGTCACCGCGGGCATCGTGAGCGGCCTTGGCCGTTCCCTTCGGGGCGCCTCGGGACGGCTCATCGACAATGTCATCCAGACCGACGCCGCGCTCAATCCCGGCAACTCCGGCGGCCCGCTCGTCAATTCCCGCGCCGAGGTCATCGGCGTCAACACCGCCATCATCCGGCCGGCGCAGGGCATCTGCTTCGCCATCGCGAGCAACACCGCCCGCTGGGTCGCGGCGTGGCTCATCAAGGAGGGCCGCATCCGCCGGAGCTTCATCGGCGTCACCGGCCAGAACGTCCCCCTCCTGAGGAAGCTCATCCACCATCACCGCCTTTCGCAGGAGACCGGCGTCCTCGTCGCCGGCTTCGAGGCGAGCAGCCCCGCGTCGCGCGCGGGCCTCCTCGAGGGCGACATCCTCCTGGCGCTGGACGGCATCCCGACCCCGGCGGTCGACGCCCTGCACAAGCTCCTCACCGGCGACCGCGTCGGCGAGCGGGCGATCCTGACCTTCCTGCGCGGCGTCGAGCTGCGCCGGCACGCGATCATCCCCGACGAGATGCCCGCGCGGCCCTGAATCCGCGGGTTCAGCGGGACGGCGCCGGCGGATCGACGCGCTCCCAGAAGCCGACCGACCAGTCGCCGTCGTTGCCGGCGAAGTGCCGCCACGCGTAGCGGGACCTGATCTTCTTCCACAGCGGCAGGAAGCGCGAGTTATGGTCGTCGTTGTCCTTCTGGAGCCAGAGCACGTAGCGCACGTTGTTCTCCGTGAGCCATGCCAACGGGTCGTCCATCTTTCCGCTGTAGAAGGCTTCCACCTGCGCTACGCGGTCGCGCACCTCCGTCCTGAACTCGCGCCAGATCCCCTCCTGGACGGGCCAGCCCATGAAGGCCTGCTTGTTCGAATAGATGGCCAGGACGGTCGCGTCCGTGTTGGCAAACGTGACGCCGCTGTCCAGGCAGATGCCGTCGGGACGGGCCTTGAGCGCGCTGACGATGTCCCTCAGGGCAATGTCCCGGGTCAGCCAGAAGGTGCCGTCGAGCATGCCGATGCTTTCCTTGGGGGTTTCGACGTAATAGCGCCAGTAGTCGTAGACCTGGATGCAGGGCAGGAGTATGACGACCAGCGAGCCGTAGCGGCAGAGACGGCTGCGCGAGCCCAGGTTCAGGGCACCCAGGCTCAGGATGCCGCCCGCATAGATCCAGCCCCACCATTTCAGGGTGCTGTTGAACCGCTCCCAGGTAGCCCCGTTGATGTCGTGGTTGTAGAACATCTCCGTCGCTGCGAGTAGCACGACCCACAGGCCCACGAAGAACAGGCTGATCCCCCGCCGCTCCCGATTCCAGGGCGCGAGGACCATCAGGCCGACAAGCGGCCAGAAGACGGAGAGCCACTCGACCGGCGTCGCATGGTGGCCGGGGCGGGTCAGCTCGAGCGCCGTGGTGTGAACCGCGGGCTGCTGGAGGAAATTCACAAGGAAGGGATAGGAGAGAGCGGAGGCCGCGCCCGCGCCGAACACACCCGCCATCCAGTGCTCCCTCTCCCCGCAGATCCCGAGGTAGGCGAACCACCCGAGCACGAGGGCCGTCTGCAGCGGGAAAACCCATGTGTTCCCGATCAGGCTGAGGGGGATCGTCGCGGCGAGCAGGGCATTGAGCACCCACCGCTGCCGCGGCGACTTCTCGCCGTCCAGTGAGAAGATCACAAGGAAGGAGAAGGCAAGGAGGACAAATCCCATGAGCGGGGGATGGAACTCCCCCTTCGTGATGATGTAGCTCAGCGGCTCCACCGGCAGCTCGATCGGCCTCGCGCCGGGAGTGTACATCATCGTGTCGAGCGCCTTGCCGATCGCGGTCCTGTAGTGGGGATCCCAGACCATCCCGAGGTAGCGCACCATCTGCAGCGGCTGGATGTAGCTCGTCATCGCGAGATGGATCACGACGGCCAGGCCGCACCCGCCGAGAAGCAGCGCCGCCGTGACCACCCAGCTCCCTGGCCTCCACGCGCAGACGCGGCGGGCCGCCGTGAATACCGAGCAGGTGATCATCCCCGACATCACGCAGTACCCGAGCTGGTAGCAGAGGCCCGGCGCCAGGTTGAACCAACGCCCGAGGAGCGCCGCCGAATAGAACTGGAAGCTGTAGTAGAAGTCGGCCCTGAATGGCGGCATCCACCTGTCGGGCGGGGGCAGCCTCGTGCCCCCGATATAGTCATGGATGAACAGCAGGTCCGGGAAATTCTCCTCGAAGAGGTCGATGTCGGGAAAAGCGTACCTCCAGGCGAGGCAGTAGAACAATCCTACGCCGAACGCGGCCTCGAATCCCCAGTTCTGGCCGATCGTCCCGCGCTCCTTCCAGATCAGCCAGGCGGAGAGCGCCGTGCTGAAGGGAAGGAAGCTCAGGCTCGGGCCCATCCCGTAAAAGTGCTCGAGGAAGAAGAACGACAGGCAGAGCACCAGCAGGCTGCCGATTCGGGACACGGCGTAGTTCCTGACGAGGATGTTGCCGAGCAGTCCGAGCCCGATCAGGTTGGCCCAGATCAGGCCGATGCTGATCAGCAGGAATAGCGGTGTCATTTGGGGATGATCCTGTCTGCCGGCAAGATAGGAGCCTCCGCGCGATTCCAAGGCGCGACCGGTCGGCTGTAAACCTGAAAGCTGCGGGCCCGGGCACTACGACGCACCCGCTATGATCTCGAACGAGCGCAGCCGCGCGGCGTGGTCGTGGATTGAGCCGGTCACCATCAGCTCGTCAATGCCCGTGCGCCGGACGAACGCGTCCATGCCCTTCTTCACTGTCGCCGGCGACCCGACGATCGCCTCGCGAAACGCCTGTTCGACCCCGGCCTTCTCCATGGAGGTCCAAAGGCCGTCCATACTGTCGACGGGAGGGGGAAGCGGTCCCGGCGTGCCGCGCCGGAGCCTGACAAAGCTCTGCTGGAGGGAGGTGAACAGGCGCTGCGCATTCGCGTCGGACTCGGCCCCCACGACCTGCACCGCCGCCATCGAATAGGGCTCCCCCAGCGAGGCCGACGGCCGAAACTGGCTTCGGTATTGCTCCAGCGCCTCGGCGAGGAGATCGGGAGCGAAATGCGCGGCGAACGCGAAAGGCAACCCGAGCGCCGCGGCCAATTGCGCGCTGAACAGGCTTGAGCCGAGCAGCCAGATCGGCACGGCGAGACCCGCGCCCGGCACCGCCTGGACCGCCTGTCCCGCGGCCGCCGGACGGAAGTAGGCCTGCAGCTCCATGACGTCCTGCGGAAAGGTGTCCGCGTCGCCCCGGCGCAGCGCCCGGGCGGTCAGCGGGTCCGTGCCCGGGGCGCGCCCGAGTCCGAGGTCGATCCGGCCCGGGAAAAGCGACTCAAGCGTGCCGAACTGCTCCGCTATCACGAGCGGGGCGTGGTTGGGCAGCATCACGCCCCCCGAACCGACCCGAATCGTCGAGGTGCCCCCGGCGATGTGGGCGATCACGACCGAGGTGGCCGCGCTCGCGATGCCGGTCATGTTGTGGTGCTCGGCGAGCCAATACCGCCGGTATCCCCACCGCTCGGCATGCCGGGCGAGATCCAGCGCGCGCCGCAGGGCCTCGCCGGGCGTGCTTCCCTGGATGATCGGCGCAAGATCCAGAAGTGAAATCGGAACCATGACGCAATCTGCCCAACTGGGCCCGATTTGCCAGCGGCTCCGGGGAAGATTCAGTGGTGGCGCGTGAGAACGAGGAAGACGCCGACCAGGAAAAGGAGGAAGCCGAAGCCGATGAGGGCGCCCGCAAGGAACGGGGTGCCCTGCAGGCTCATCCGCCACCGCGGCGCCTGGAGCCGGCCGCTGAGGCCCGTGACGTGCACGCGCTCGGGCGCGTCCAGGTCGGCCTGGAACTCGGCGACGCTCGGGTAGCGCTCCGCCGGATTGCGCCGCATCGCTCGAAGCACGATCTCCTCCGCCTGGGGAGTAAGAGCCGGGTTGAGCGACCGCGGCGCGACCGGGTCGCCGGTCACCCGCATCTGCGCCGCAGCCCATGGGTCCTCGCCCGGAAACGGCAGGACGCCGGTCAGCATCTGGAACAGGATGACCCCCAGGCTGTAGATGTCGGTGCGCACATCGTTGCGCTTGTTGCGCACCTGCTCCGGCGCCATGTACTCCGGCGTGCCGAAGAGCGGAGTCAGGCCCGCGAGGATGCCCCGCCTGGTGTCGACCTCCGCGGCCAGCCCGAAGTCCATGAGGCAGAGCCTCTGGTCGCGGCACATCATGATGTTCGCCGGCTTGAGGTCCCGGTGGATGAACCCGCGCTTGTGCATGTGCCCGAGGGCGTCGCACACCACGCTCGCGATCCTGAGGGCGTCCCGCTCGGGTATCGGATTCGTGCGATGAATAACCATGGCGAGCGTGCAGCCGTCCAGTATCTCCGTGACGATGTAGGGCCGGCTCTTTGGCCTGTCCAAGCGGATGAACCGGAGCAGGAGCGGGTCGCTGAGCGCGGCGCCAATGCGCGCCTCGCGCTGGAACCGGCCGAATGAAACCGGGTCGCTCTCCACCCGCAGCAGGGGCACCTTGACCGCCACGCTGCCCCCGGCGACGAGGTCCTCGGCCCGGTAGATGGTGGCCATGCCGCTTCGGCCGATGGCCTCGCGCAGCACGAACCTCTCGTCGAGCACGTGCCCCGAGGGAAGCTCCTCCTCGAGGGGAGGGCCCAGGCCGTCGCGGCCGGGCAGGTCGATGCAGCATGCGACATCGGCGAGCGGGTGCGGATCCGCCGGTTTTTCCGGGGGCTTTCGGTGGGCGCGCGCGAGCGCCTGGTCATAAGCCGACACTTCAGGCATCTGCATCTCGCATAGTAATTGGGATCCCGTGGGGCGGGTTAATTAAATCCATGGGCCAAGGCATTAAGATTTCATAAAGAGCGGGTGCGGCGCAGCCGCCGCGTCTGCCTGGAAAACTTGGGGTTCCCGTGCCCGCCGTTGTGTGCTTCGATTCGGGCCTCCCGCCATGAGACCCCAAAGCCGCCTGCTCCTGTTTGCAGCGATACTGCCCGCGGTCGTCGCCGGCGGATGCTTCAAGGCGCCGGCGACCGCCTCCGATTCCGGACAGCCGCACCGGCACCATCACCATCCGCCCCACGGGGGAACGCCGGTCGTCCTCGGCGACGGGGACTACCACGTCGAGCTGGTCCTCGACGGCCCCACCGGCAGGCTCCAGGCGTTCGTCCTCGACGACGAGATGGAGGAATTCGTCCGCTCCTCGTCCCCGTCGATCGTGATCGTGTCCCCCGCAGGGGGCGCCCCGCGCGAGGTGATCCTGGCGGCCGTGGCCAACGCCGAGACGGGCGAGACGGTCGGCGACACGGCGCTCTTCGAGGGCCGCGCCGACTGGCTCCTGGGAGCCGCCCCGTTCGACGGCGTGATGAAGTCCATCACGATCCGCGGGACAACCTACACCGACGTGAGGTTCAGCTTCCCCAAGGGCAACGACACCGACGGCTGAGGCCCGTCCGTTACTTGGGCGAGATCTTCTCGGTCGACTTCGTGACGTTCGGGCACGAGTCGACCCATGATCCGCGCGGGCGGGCCCATTCCGCCGCGTTGGCGATCACCCGCTGGACGTTCTCATCGAGGAACGTCGGATAGTGCTCATGCCCCGGCCTGAAATAGAAGATGCTTCCGTTTCCGCGGCGCCAGCAGCAGCCGCTCCTGAAGACCTCCCCGCCCTCGAACCAGGACACGAAGACCTGCTCCTCCGGGGCCGGCACCGCAAAGGGCTCGCCGTACATCTCCTCCATCGGGAGCTCGAAGTACCTGTCGATGCCGCGCGCTATGGGGTGGCCCGGGTTGCAGACCCAGAGGCGCTCGCGCTCGTCGGCCTCCCGCCACGTGAGCGAGCAGGTGGTCCCCATGAGCTTCCTGAAGATCTTCGAGTAGTGGGCGGAATGAAGGACGATGAGGCCCATCCCCTCGAGCACCCGGGCGTGGACGCGGCCCACGATCTCGTCGCTGACGAGGTCGTGCGCTTTGTGGCCCCACCAGGTCAGTACGTCGGTGTCCCTCAGCCTCTCGACGGTGAGGCCGTGCTCCGGTTCCTGGAGCGTTGCGGTGGTCACCTTTGCCGACGGCAGGAACTTGATGAGCCCGGCGGCAATCGCCACGTGCATGCCGTAGGGATAGACATTTTTTACCTTGGCACTCGTGTGCTCGTGGACATTTTCGCCCCAGACCGTTATCCGTAGGGAAGTCATTATGGATTGTTCGACTTTCCAATACCCCACCCCAACACCCCGACGCAACGTTATGAGCATTCACCGTCTTGGCCCGCGATTTCCGGCCTCCCTCCTCCTGGCGATTGCCGCCACGTGCTCGGTCTGCTTTTCGGCCGCAGCCTCCGACACGGAACTCACCCTGGCGCCGCCCTTCGGCGACCATGCGGTCCTGCAGAGGGACAAGCCCATTCCCGTTTGGGGCACCGCCGGCGCCGCCGACCCGATCACCGTCACGTTCCACGGCCAGACGGCAACGACGTCGGCCGGCCCCGATGGTCGCTGGAAACTGAGCATCGGGCCCTTTCCCGCCAGCGCGGATTCCGGGGACCTGGTCGTGGCCGCACGGACCACGGTCACGCTGCACGACGTGGTTGTCGGCGACGTCTGGCTCTGCTCGGGCCAGTCGAACATGGAATTCACGGTGGACGACGGCGGCGACACGTACCGCGTCGACCATGCGAACGAGGAGGTCGCCGCGGCTGACTTCCCGATGATTCGCCAGCTGAAGGTCGAGCGGACCGTCGCCACGGCGCCGGCGCAGACGGTCAAGACCGGGGGGTGGCAGCCGGCATCGCCGGCCACCGTCGGCCAG
>Ga0302326_10020993_pt1 | contig 13413 bp, 14 predicted proteins | sample Palsa_T0_3_FD_202264 | JGI IMG/M metagenome (GOLD analysis project Ga0302326, IMG submission 202264) | Peat permafrost microbial communities from Stordalen Mire near Abisko, Sweden - Palsa_T0_3 | ecosystem: Environmental > Terrestrial > Soil > Palsa > Peat permafrost | place: Sweden: Abisko... | reverse complement strand
CCTGCCCCAACACCAAAATAGTGCTCGGCGGCTACTCGCAGGGTGCTGCGGTGGCGGGTTTCGTCACCTCCCCTGCCGTCCCCGATTCGATCCCGGACAACGTCGATCGATCGACTCTGCCCAAACCGCTGCCCCCCGAACTGGCCAGTCATGTCGCCGCGGTGGTGCTGTTCGGGACGCCTAACGTGCGGGCGATGAACTTCCTCGGCCAGCCGCAATTGGTCATTGGCCCGCTGTACCAGGCCAAGACCATTCAGGTGTGCGCCGTCGAGGACCCGGTCTGCTCGGACGGAGTGAATTTCGCCGCGCACGATTCCTACGTGGATGACGGAAGCGTGATCGCCCAGGGGGCCGATTTCGCGGCGAGCCATCTGCAGGGTGATGGCACTCACGGCGCGGCGGCGCCGCGGCACGGCTTCGGCGACTGACCTAATTCGCATCGACCGCCGGCTCGAGACGCTCGAGCCGGCGGTTTCGTGCGGGCAGCCGACGGTGCGGGGGTTCGGCCCGCCGGTATTCGGGAGGGACTAGCGTCTAGGTCAGTCTGTCGCCCCGTCCAGGACGGAGAACATTGATGGTGATCCGGGTTGCCCACGTCGGCACAGGAAACGTCGGCCGACTGGCATTGACGCAGCTGGTCACCGATCCTCAATTCGAACTGACCGGAGTATGCGTCTCGTCGCCAGAAAAAGTAGGCATGGATGCCGGAGAACTCGCCGGTGTCGGCGTGTGCACCGGCATCGCTGCGGTTAACGACCTCGACGCTGTGATCGCCTCCCAGCCCGAGTGCATCGTCTACTGCGCAATGGGCGATACTCGCCTGCCCGATGCAATGGGCGACGTCATGCGCATTCTGGCCGCCGGCGTCAACGTGGTCGGCTCCTCGCCCGGGCTGCTGCAATACCCGTGGGGCGTGATGCCGGATAAGTACATCGCCCGAGTGGAAGGGGCTGCTCAGCAAGGCAATTCGAGCCTCTTCATCAGTGGCGTCGATCCCGGATTTGCCAATGACCTCATCCCATTCGCCCTAGCGAGCACCTGCCAGCGGATCGAGCAGGTCCGCTGCATGGAGATTCACGACTACGCCAGCTATGACGGCGCGGAGGTCATGCACTACATGGGATTTGCCCGGCCCATGGACGAGATTCCGATGCTGCTGCAACCGGGTGTGCTCAGTATCGCCTGGGGCACGGCGATCAGACAGCTGGCGGCCGGCCTGGGAATTGAGGTCGATGAGATCACCGAGTCTTACCAACGCGAGCCGGCGCCGGAGGATTTCGACATCGCTGTTGGCCACGTGGCCAAAGGCACCGTGGCCGTCCTGCAGTTCGAAATTCGCGGCATGGTCAATGGCCACCCCGCTATCGTCATCGAGCACATCACCCGATTGCGACCCGATCTGCGACCGGACTTGCGGCAGCCCGCCGCGGGGGACGGCTCGTACCGTGTCGAGATCACCGGGGAGCCTTCCTACGCCGTGGACATCATTCCGAGTAGCCGAAACGGCGATCACAACCACGCGGCGATCGCCGGTGCCGCCGGCCGGGTCGTCAACGCCATTCCGGCGGTGATTGCGGCGCCACCGGGCATCCGGACCACGATCGACCTGCCGTTCATCACCGGAAGTGGGCTGTTCGCGCGAGAGGGCGTCGCAGCGAACTAGCCAGGGGCCTCGCTTTAAGTCAGTACAAGTTACTGATAAGCAGGCCGGCGAACGCAAACGGTCCGGCCGCCATGGCGGACCGGACCGTTCGGCCATTACAGATCTACTGGTGTTCCTTCTGGCGCTCTTCGGCGGCTTTGGCGCCCGCGCGAGCGGCCTCGGCTTCGCCTTCCTTCTTTGCCACGTCGCGTTGGGCGTCGGCCTTGTCCTGTTGGGCTTTGCCCTCTCTGACTATGTCGTCGCGACCGGTGACCGTTCCACCAACCTCTTTGACCTTGCCTTTGATACCTTCGACAACGCCTTTGACGCCCTCTTCTGGTCCGCTCTTGTGATCGCCCATGAGTCGATCCTCCCTCGTGTCGTAGTCGAGTTGTCGCTCGCTGTTCGCGAATCGCTGATTCTTCTGAAGATCCCGCCGATCAGGATCGATCAGCACCATCGCCCCCATTGCCTTCCCGACATCGCGGCCAGCCAAACACCCGCAGCTCAGCGCGCGAGTTCCTCCTGCTCAGCGCTTGACTCACGACGATCTGAAATTCATTGATTATCAACCGAGTTCGTCAGACGTCCCCGATAGGAGCAATCTGCAGCCGGTAGTCGGCATCGGCGGATCCCTCAGGAGAAGGCAGGACTTCGGGTTGCGCGGAGGGGGCAATTTCGGGCTGAGTTACCGTTTCGGTTAACTGAGGTGAAGGAGCACGGCGCGATGAGGATTCCCTTGACGATGACGGCTCGCGCGGCCGTCGTGGCCACGCTGGCTGGCGTATCGGTGGTTGGCTGTAGCAGCCATTCGAATGCGCCGACGCCAAGCTCAGGGTCGAGCACCACGACGCACGCTTCGGTGAGCGATTACACCACGCTGTTGATCAAGGCCAGCGACATCAAGGCGCCCGATGCGTTCGCGGCCGGCCCGGTAACGAAAGATCCGAATGGCCAATCCGGCGCAACGGTGACGTTCAGCGACGAAGACCACAGCCATGCAATCATCGACACCATCCAGATCCTGCTCAACCCCGAAGCCGCCGCCAATGGGCTGGATTCGGCCAAGGCGATTCAGCACGAATCGTTGCTCGCGAAGCCGATGGGCGCCGAGGTCGGCGTTGGGGGCGTGACGATCTCGGGATCCTCGCCGGACCACTCCAAAGGAGTGACGGTATTGCTCTTCACCGAGGGCAAAGCGCTGGTCACCCTGGAGTTCGACGGCCCGTCATTCGGGCTGGCACCGCCGGAGTTCGTCACCGACGTCGGTCAAAAACAAGACGAAGCGATCAAGAAGGGCCTAGGCGGCTGACATGCAGTCTCCGGTTGAATTGAGGTTCAATGGGTTTGGTCAACACGAGCCAGCAGCGCTCGCGCGCTGTTGACGCATGGCGCCAACCGGTCGTAGGCACTGACTCCGGCTCCGGCGCGGGAACGCATCGGTACCTCCAACCCGACGACGCAATCATCCGGTAGTGCCGCAAGCATGTCGGCCAGCGGCAAGTCTCCCTCGCCGGGCGCCAGCCGTTCGTACATGGCTTCTTCGGCGTAGTTCTTCAACCTGGGCTGGAACGTGGTGTCGCACAGTTGAACGTAACCGATCCGATGCGCGGGCAGCGACCGAAGATCGTCGGCAGTCGCGCCGAATCGAGCCACATGCATTGTGTCGATGAGCAGGCTGATCTCGTCCCGGTCGACGTACTCGACCGCGGCAAGAGCTGTGGGCAGGTCCGCGATGGTGAGGCCGACAACCGGTTCGATGCACGTCACAATGTTTCGCTCGGCGGCCGATGCGGTGAGCACGGCCAATTCGTCGAAGGTGCGGGCCAGGTCCGGCTCCAGGCTGACGGTGTTGATCCGTGGGATCCGTAGTGCGGCCATAATGTCTAAATCCGCGGCGTAGGAACGGACATCGATGCCCGGGGCGATGAGCAGACCCTCTCCCAGCGAGATCGACACGCCGCGGTCGCCCATCACCGCCAGAAATTCACGGCGCAGCCGGTGGTCGTCGCGAAGAGAGAATGGTGGATAGCCGGAATTTTTCAGCGGCGCGAACCCGACCAATCCGGTGGTGATGTAGCGGCAGCCCAAATCGGCTGTGAGGTGGACGTATTCGATTGGCGGCATGCCGAAGACGCTGAGCATCTCGATGCCAAGGCGGTCCATACCGTTTGGTGCGGTCAACCGCCGACCATCGCAAGGCCGCCGTCTACGGGTATAAGTTGCCCGGTGATGAAACCGGCGCCGGCACTGGCGAGGAACACCAATACCGGTCCCAGATCGCCTGCGGGGTCGCCGAGCTTGCCGCCCAGCGGAATGGACAACTTCATCTGCTGGTCGATAAATCCCGAAGCGCCGGGGCCCAGGAAGTCCCGCAGCCGATCCGCACCCGGTGTCTGAACGGCCGGTGCCAGCGCGTTCACGGTGACCCGCTCCGCTCCCCACGCCTTGGCCGCGGAGCGGGTCCAGGCTTGAACGGCGCCCTTGGTAGCGGCGTACACCGCTGAGATGGGACTACCCATCACCGCCTCGGCGGAGCCGAAATTGATGATGCGTCCATCGTTTTCGCGCATCACCGCATAGGCGGCCTGATTGGTGAGAATCGTCGCTTTGATGTTTGTCGCAAGCAGAAAGTCGATCTCGTCGCTGGTGATATAGCCGGGTACTCCCGACTGCCATAAGCCGGCAGCGTTGACCAGGACATCAAGGCCGCCGAGCTCACTAACCGCACTGTTGAAAGCGGCATCGACCGCGTCGGCATCTCGAGCGTCACACTGCAGCCACGTCGCGGCTGCGGTGTCATCGGCTGGAGCAGTGCGGTGATATGTCGCGGCCACTCGCGCTCCCGCGGCGCCCAACACTTGTACCGCGGCGGCGCCGATCCCGGTGGCGCCGCCGGTAACCAGAATGCGCCGACCATCCAGCAACGAGTGCGGTACCGTCATGGCCGCGGAGTCTAGCTGTCCAGGTAAAACCAAGTCAGGTAACGGGCCATGTATTCGATGCGATTCGATATGCGCGCGCCCGATTTCGGGGCGTCAGCGGCCGACCTATACCAGGCCGCCGTCGACATGTGCGAATGGGCCGAGACGCGGGGCTGCCTCGCGGCGGTGATATGCGAGCACCGCGCTTCGCCGGTCCCCTCCTAGCCGCGCTTCAGAACGCTTCTGGATCGTGCTGTATTTCGAGCGGCACCGGATGGCCGTACAACCGTGATGCGTTCTCCCAGGTAATCTTTCGGATCAGGTCTGACGGCAAGCCGCCGATTTGCTGGTGAACCGTCTCTTGGGTGTGCGGCCAGGTCGAGTCGCAGTGCGGGTAGTCAGCTTCCAGCATGATGTTGCCCGCACCGATGCGTTCGTGCTGCACGAACGAGGACTTGTCTTCCACTGCACAGAACCAGAAGTTGCGGGTGAACACCTCTGCCGGTGTCAAGGGTTCCCCCAGCGCCGCCCACGTCCCATACATCGCGTGATAACTAAGCATGTGGTCGAGGCGATCGAGCAACCCGGCCACCCATCCGATACCACCTTCGGACAGGCAGATCTTCAAATCCGGTAATCTGCTTGGCAATCCGGAGTACAGCCAATCGACTGCCGCGGAGATGGCATAAGCGAAGAACAGGACGCCCTGCACATCCGGTGGCGCGTCGTCGGTGGTCGACGGCGACGAACCCGACGACCCGATGTGCAGATTGACCACCGTCCCGGTTTCCGCGCAGGCGGCCATCATCGGGTCCCAGTGGCCGGAGTGAATGCTGGGCAGTCCGAGCATCGCCGGGTTTTCGGTGAACGTGACGGCGTGAAATCCGCGCTCGGCGTTTTCACGGATCATCTGTGCGCCGAGTTCGGGATCCAATAGCCAGGGCAGCTGGCACGGGATGATCCGGCCGGGATGAGAACCAGCCCAGACATCGTGGTGCCAGTCATTCCATGCTCGCACGGACGCTAACGCGAGGTCGCGATCGGTTGTCACCTGCTGCAGGCGCTGGCCGGCGAAACCCGGCAGGAACGAGGGAAAGTTAAGCGAGGCGTAGACGCCGTTCAGGTCCATGTCTTTGACGCGTTCATGAATATCCCATGCGCCCCTGCGCATTTCATCGAAGCGAACCGGTTCGAAGCCGTACTCCGACACCGGCCGACCGACGACCGCATTGAAGCCGACGTTGGGCAACGCCTGATCGTCATAGACCCACGTCTGACCGCCGTTCGCCGTGTCAACGACTTTCGGGGCGCGATCGGCGAACCTCCGCGGCAGACGCCCGGTGAAAGTATCCGGCGGCTCGACGATGTGATCGTCCACCGAGATCAGCGTGTAGCGGCGCGGCGCCCTCGGCGGGTCAGGCAGAAATGTGACTGAACGGTCCGCGCCGGTCGTGGCGGTCGTGAAGCCCAGGTTGGCAGCCAGCGCGTCGATGGATTTCATGGCAGTTCGCTCAGCTCAGAACCGCGGGATCGGCTTTGATGGTTTGTCGCGCGGCCCCCGCCCAGTACACGTCGGCGGCCCGCTCGATCAGCGACCGCTGCATGCCCGCCATATCCGGCCAGTTCATCGCCACTGGTTCCTTGCCGGTGAGCAGGACGTCATAGGCCAGCTTGCAAACCCGCTCGATGGACGCGGCGCGGTAGACGGCCTCGGCCAGGTTGCGGCCCGTCGCGATGACGCCGTGGTTGGCCAGAATCGTCAGGTTAGCACTTCCAATCCTGGCCGCGAGATCGGCTGCGCGCGTTGAGCTGTCGACCTCGCCGTCGTACGAGTCCACCAGACACAGATCGTCCAGGAACAACGAGCCGGTCTGATGCACCAGCTCGGGCAGCCTGCCCAACGCGGCCAACACGCAGACATAGTAGGGATGGTTATGAATGACGACCCGCGCGTCGTCGCGGACACGATGCAGTTCGGTATGGACGTGGATCGCCGGAGTGACATCCCACCGACCGCGGACCAGCCGCGCATCGGCGTCGACGATGCAGACATCCGACGCGGTGATCTCCTGCCACCACAGACCCCACGGGTTGACGAACATGTCGGTCTGTTCATCGGGCTGCCAGGTGATGTGCCCGGCCATGTTCTCCGCGAAGCCGATGGCGGCAAGGTGACGAAACGCCACTGCGAGCGCCTGCTCGTTCGAAAGGTCAACTCCGATCGGCGGGACCACCGAAGGCGCCCACGCCTGTAGGCCACCTCGCCGAGCGTCAGGAACGTTCATGGTTAGCCTCCATCCTGGCTTGAATATCGGCGCGAAGCGGGCCTTTGGCGATCTTCCCGCCCGATGATCGCGGTAATTCGTCGACCACGATGAGTCGTTCAGGCCACAGCTCCTTAGAAACACCCGCCGCCAACAAATGCTCTACGAGTTCGGGCAGGTCGACGATTCGCGAATCGGCGAGTTCGGTGTAGAGGCAGACCTTTTCACCGAACACCGGATCGGGCATCGCGACCGCCGCCGCCACCGCGATCGCGGGGTGTGTGGTGGCTGCGTCCTCGACCTGCGCCGCGCTGATGTTCTTGCCGCCGCGCACGATGAAATCGGATGTTCGGCCGGTGACGCTCAGGTAGCCATCAAAGTCGATCTCGCAGATGTCGCCCATTCGCATCCATCCGTCGCGGGTGAACAACTGGTCGTGATCGGTTCCGCCGAGGTAGCCCAGGCTGGTCGCGGGACCTCGACAGGCGGGCTGGCCCCGGCCCGCCTCGGTGACGTCGTCGTCGCCGTTGAAGAGACGGACTGACATCTCGGGGACGATCCGACCAGCCGTGCGGAGCCGCCGCGGCTGTGAGTCGTCCACCGTGGTGGCACTGAGCAGCCCAGTCTCGTTCGAGCCGTAGAACTGCAGAATCTTTGCGCCGGTGAGCTCTTCGAATTCCGCTGCCGGCCGATACGGCAACGCTTCCCCACCGGTGAAAACCACACGCAACGAGCTCAGGTCGTGCTCGCGGGAAGCGCGATCGGCCATCAGCATCGTCAGTTGTGTGCTGACGCAGCACAATACGGTGATCTGATGTTCAGCTATCGCCGCGCACGTTGCCTTCGGGTTGAAGCGTTCCTGGATGACCGCGGTGGCGCCCAGATAGATCGGAGTGGTGTGGCTGGTCCATATTCCGAAGCCGAACGGGGTGGGTATGACCGGTAACAAAATATCGTCCGAAGTCAGGTGTCCGTTTGCGATCGCCTTCTGGTGAAAGTAGTACCAACGGTTCTGGGTGTGCACGACGCACTTGGGCAGCCCGGTGGTACCCGAGGTCGAATTGATCAAGAAGACGTCGTCGGGACCGAGTTGGCGGCCGGCGCTTAACGCCTTGGCCTGCGCGCGGATGTTCAGCCGTGGTGACCCGTCATCGTGTGTCAGCATCGCAAATTCAGCGATACCCGCCACGGTTTGGATCGCGGCGTCGCTGCGTTGGCGGTCGCTGATCAGCATCTTGGGGCGCGCGTTGTGCAGTATGGCGGTGACCTCGCGGGTACCCGCTCGCGCGCCGATGCCGACGACGACGGCACCGCAGCGTTCGATCGCGACGAACAGCACATGAATGGCGGCGGAGTCGCCGTGCCACACCGCGACCCGATCTCCACGCACTACCCCGACGCCGATCAACTGTTCAGCCAGAGATGTTGCAGCATAATCAAATTCACGCCAGGTGAGCGGCGCCCCAGGATAGTCGACGTAGGCGCGGTGGTCCGGGCGCTGCCCGGCGTTGTGGCGTACCGCGTCGGACAACGTCACATCCGACCACCAGCCGGCGGCGCGATACCGGGCCGACTCCTGGTCGGTGAACGGGGGCGAGCCCGCGGTATCCAGACCACCGGCGCTCATCCCCCGATGATATGGCGAGGGGTTCTGCCGCTGTCAGCATTACCGCGATGGCTCTTCGCGAGTTGGCGGCTACCAGGTGCGAAATCGGGTAGTGCACTACTCGTGCTCGCGGGTGAACGCCGACCATAAGTTCCCGTGTAACGACCGGCGGTTAAGCCGGTAATGAACCGCACGGGAGGCAGACGACATGGCCTACTTGCTATCGGCGCCCGCCGACACGGATGCCCGCGATGAGCGCACAACCCGGCCTCGCTCGGATGTGCTGATCTGCGAAAACGAGGTGCTTTTCGGTACCGCCGCTGCGCGGGTGCAGCGACAGGACGTGGGCCGCTTGCGGAGCCCGTCACGGCCACGGCGGGGGCAACAACGCCCGAAGCGATGCGAAATGGCTAAATTGTGAGCGCCGTGGTCGCGGTTGGCACCGCCGTGCTCCTGACCATGGCGTCGTTGGGACTCTACGACCTGCAGTCACACCTCGAGCGTTGGGACTATCAACGCCATTTTGACGACTGACCGCCACGTCGGGGTGCCCCAGCGCCGCGTGGTCAGCTCGGCTGACGGAGCGGCAGGCCGGCCGCGCGGTAGATCGCGTCGATGACGGTCATGGTCTCGACGGCATCTTCCGGCGTGGTCTTCACCGGTTCGCCGCGCAGCACTCCCGCGGCGAACGCGTCCAACTGATAGGCGTAGGACGGGCGGCGGGAAAAACGCTCGACACGCTTGCCGTCGGATGAGCGGACCGAAAGCCGGTGGATGAAATGCGGCGTCACGGGGTTGAACAATCTCAACTCACCCCGGTCGCCGACCACGCGCGCGCTGATCTCCAACAGACGCGACGACCACATCGAACAGCGGACCTGCCCGGTGTGACCCGCAGCGAACCGCAACTCGGCTGTCATCGCCCGGTCGATCTGGGGATCGCGCAGTTTGGCGTGCGCCGAAAGGATTTCCGGGGTCGACCCCCCGAAAGTGCGGGCCATGTGCACCGCATAACAACCCGCATCCATCAGCGCGCCACCGGCAAGCGGGTAGTTGTAACGGATGTCGGAGAATTTCGGCAGCGGAAAACACAAGGCGGCCTCTACCCGCTGGAGCTTCCCCAATTCACCGGAGCCGATGATCTGCTCGGCGCGTAACGTCAGCGGATGGTAGCGGTAGTGGAACGCCTCCATCACGACCCGATCCGACGCCGCCGCCAGGTCGGCGATCTCTCGGGCCTCGGCCGCGTTAGCGGTGAACGGCTTCTCGCACAGCACATGCTTACCGGCGGCTAACGCGGCGCGAGTCCACCTGCCGTGTAAGCCGTTCGGCAGCGGGTTGTAAACCCCATCGAGGTCCGGATCGGCGATCAGCGCCTCGTAGCTGTCGTGCACCCGCGCGATGCCGTGCTTGGCAGCAAACTCCTGCGCACGTGTGCTGTCGCGCGCCGCGATCGCGGCAACCACAATGTCGGCGTTGTCCTTGGCCGGCTTGATAAGCGCTGAGGGCGCGATACGAGCCGCTCCGAGCACGCCGATGCGGAGCGGGGATCCAGGTCCTGACACGGTCCGAAGCTAACACTCGGCCGCATTGTGAGCACGCGAAACTTCTCGATAGTCAATTTGTTTGGGCGGTCCCGGCTCACACAGCCGGGCCGGCAAGCTGAATGTTTCTCAGCGAGTCCACTCGATTTATTAATGTCGCACGCAGTAATCACGCTTACCGTCACCCTATGTCTGCGGTCGGTGAACTGGTGCAGTTCCCGTCGACCCATGGGGTGGTTGTGGCGCCGCTACGCTGCCCGCGCGGTCACCTCATGCGGGCCGGACGGTCACTAGTCAACAGTGCGGCATGTTCGTGCGGACGCCACCAAACGTGGCGATGTCACTGCGGCGCTAAGACATATGCGTCCGTAATGGGCGCGCAATGCGATGTGCATCGGCGGGCTTGACCGATGCGGGCCACGTCGCGACGCCGCGTAAGCGCCATGTCAAGGTCGCGTAAAAACGCCCAAAGCCCTCTCGCCGATCAGTCACCGGACTACGGACAGTTTCCATCTAGCATTGCCGGGCTTTCAGTCCGCTCTGCCCGAGGAGAAGATCATGATTCCCGTTGAGGCACGGCTCAAAGAAGAACTACGCACCTGCGCCGTTGAGTTACGGCAACTTGCTTACACGTTGCAAAACGGAGTCGGTGAGCACGATTTGCTTCGGTTGTCCGAGCGGATGCGCGCTGCAGCCGACGAGCCGATTCGCAGCGGGGCTTAGCGGCGATACGCGAAAATCAGTTACTGGGCGCGCCAGTCGGTTTCGCGGGGCGCCCCTCGCCGGTCAGGTATTTAGGGCAGTACGAGGCGGCCGCGACGAGGGTGAACTTGGCCGCTCCGTTTCCAGTGAACTGCGGGTTCTGCAACTGAAGGTTTTTGACGATTTCGGTATCCGGCGTTCCCTTGTCAACCAAGTCGCATACATCCTTGGCAACCGTGATCGCGGCACCCGGATCCTTAAAGCTGACACCTTCCGTTTTTAGGTCGTTGAGGAACGTGGCGTCCTTGTCGGAGGGAGGGTCGGCGGGGTCGGCGTATGCGGGCGCGGCCGTAGAGCATACGGCGGCAACGCATATCAGCATCAGCAGACGTTTCATGGTGGTCAATTCTTCCAAAGGTGCGACCAGGGCGCAGCCTGCGCTCGAACACTTCGGCCAGCAATCAGCACAAGTTCAGCCGGTGTTCACGACTATGTGGCTCCCCCGACGCTTTGCACGCTCTATTCAGACTCGTCGTCGCGCTGCGCGTCGGCCACCGTCAGAGGTAGAGCCAACTCTTCGAGCGGACGCTGTTCGGCCGCGACGCCGAGCCAAAGTTCCACCAGGCCCGCGACCGCCATGACGGCCGCACCTATCAGGAACGACCACATCACGTGGCCGCGCTGTCCGGAATCGATCAGCTGGCTGAACAGCAGCGGCCCGCTGATACCGCCGATCGCGGTACCTACGGCGTAGAAAAACGCGATGGCCAGCGCCCTGGTCTCCATCGGAAAGATCTCGCTGACGGTCAGATACGCGGCGCTCGCGCCTGCCGAGGCCAGGAAGAACGTCACGGCGAGTACGGCGATGAAGCCCCAGACGCCGCCGGCCTGGGTCACGAATACGACCGCTAGAACAACGGCCACCGCAGCAGAGCCGACGTAGGACAAGGTGATCATCGTCTTGCGGCCGACGGTGTCGAAGAACGGCCCGAGCGCCAACGGCCCGACAAAGTTACTCAGTGCCCACAGAATGTAGAACCGCGGCACCGTTGCGGCACTGACCCCGTAGAAGCTACTCAACAATGTGCCCAGGTTGAACGTCACGCCGTTGTAGAGAAACGCCTGCCCGATGAACAACGCCAGGCCGAGGACCGCGCGTCGCGGATAGAGCGTAAATGCGACCTTGGCGATTTCCAGAAATGAAATCGTCTCGCGCTGGCGAATTCTCAGCGGCGAGCCCTGCGGCTCGGGAAGCGGCTGGCCCGTCTGCCGCTCTACGTCTCCTTCTATCTTGGCGACGATCTGCTCAGCTTCCCGGTCACGCCCGTGAATGAATAACCAGCGTGGGCTTTCCGGAACGCTGCGCCGGACAAGAAGGACGAGAATGCCGAAAATGGCACCGATGCCGAAGGCGAGCCGCCACCCGATATTGGCCGGAAACGTCGACGTGTCCAGCAAGACCAGCGCACCGCCGGCGCCGGCTGCCGACCCGAGCCAAAACGTACCGTTGATCATCAGATCCACCCGACCGCGCACCCGCGCGGGGATCAACTCGTCGATGGCTGAATTGATGGCCGCATATTCGCCGCCGATACCGGAGCCGGTGAAGAACCTCGCGATGAAGAAGTACCACGGCGCGAACGCGAATGCCGTCGCAACGGTGGCGGTCAAATAGACGGCGAGGGTCAGGATGAACAGGTTGCGCCGTCCGAAGCGGTCCGTCAGATGGCCGAAGAACAACGCTCCCAAGCATGCCCCGGCGATGTAGAACGCCGCTGCTAAGCCGATGTCCGAGGGGGTGAGCCCGATGCCGCTGCCTCTCTCCGTGAGACGAGACGACACGTTGCCGACCATGGTGACCTCGAGCCCGTCAAGAATCCATACCCCGCCGAGTCCGACAACGACGCGCCAGTGAAAGCGCGACCACGGTAGCCGATCCAAACGTGCCGGAATACGGGTCGAGATGGTCCCGGTTTGCGCGCGTGAGCTCATGCTTCTCCGTTTCTGGCTAAACCCGAGGTTTACCCGCCACCGTGCATCGCAAGCATCGTCGAACGATTTTCATCGCCGCTGCTCTGCCGCGGCGAACGATCTCCTCCCCCTGGGACGTAACTGGCAGTCGCCGTAGCCAACCTCCCGGCTCGTGACGAACGGCCGCATGCCCCGCGTGATGTTAGGTTCGAACCGCGGTTGGAAGGAGCGAAATGCTGGGCACGGTTACGTGGGGTCTTCTGACGTTCATTGCCTTCTGTGTGGATCTGGTCTTGCTGTCGATCGCCTTTGTCTATGTGCGGCGGTTGGAGCGGCAACCCACTCTTCCGTTCAGCGAAGAGATCGGAGCTGCACCGCGAGTCATCCGCAAATTACGCAAACGTGAGTCCATGACGCCGGAGGAGTTCGAGTACGCCCAGCGCATTGTCGCGATACGTGGCAACCCGATGGCCTTAGCCATCCCCTTCACCTTGTTCACACTGGGGGGCTATTACATCCTCGGCAGTCTTGAATACCTGCAGGGAGCCACGCCGTCCGAGCGAACATTCATCGGGTTGATCCCCATGTTGACCTCGACAAACCTCGCCATTCAACTTCTGCGCGCGAGGCGACTCAAGGGACGTCTGCGAACCGCGCACGTGACGGCATGAGGTCGGATGGTCCGCGCTGCCGAGTGCGTTGGCAGGTGATACCGTTTCGCAAGTTGTAGTCGTGTCCGTTCAGTACCGGAAGCGTCTTG
>Ga0302326_10020984_pt1 | contig 13416 bp, 7 predicted proteins | sample Palsa_T0_3_FD_202264 | JGI IMG/M metagenome (GOLD analysis project Ga0302326, IMG submission 202264) | Peat permafrost microbial communities from Stordalen Mire near Abisko, Sweden - Palsa_T0_3 | ecosystem: Environmental > Terrestrial > Soil > Palsa > Peat permafrost | place: Sweden: Abisko... | reverse complement strand
CGGACCAACTAAGATCGTTGAAGTCGCCATTCATGGATTGCGCGATGCGCTTGTCCTGCTTGGTCTTGATGTCGTAGATCCAAAGTTGCTGGTCTTTGTCGCGATGGGCGAGCCAGTGGCCGTCGGGCGAAGGGATGCCATCCCAGCGAAAGACCTTGGCGTCATTGGTCCATTGTTCGGGCGCTGCCTCGCCGTTGGCGGCAAACTTCCAGAATTCCGTTTCGCCCGTAGACGTGGAGAGAGCGACGATGCTCTTGCCGTCGGGAAGGAAGCGGGCTTCGCGGAAGCGAGTGGCGGAGTCGCCAGCCACTTTGACGATGCGGCCGGTCTTGGCGGGGAGGGTGAAGATTTCGCCGCGCGCGGTGAAGACGGCGCTCGATCCATCGGGCGAGATATGCACGGCAGTGAGGTAGTCGAGCGGCTTTTTGACCCAGTGCTCGCGCATTTGGTCGAAGTCAGAGAGGAGGGTGATGGGGATGATTTCCTCGTGGCCGGATGCGAGGTCAAGCAGCCACAGGTCGGAGCCGCTGGCGTAGGCGATGCGGCCATCGAAGAGCGAAGCGGACTGCACATCGAAGATGTGCTGATGGCTTTCCTGCTTGACGTTGTGGCCTTGCGGGTCCATCGAATAGACATTCATGACGCCGTCGCGGTCAGAGAGGAAATAGATGCGGCCGCTCCAGAACATTGGATTGGTGGAGGTACCGGTCCAGTCCGCGGTGAGAGGCGCGGCTTCGTGCGCGCCGTCGAAGCTCCAGATGTTTTCCGCCGTGCCGCCTTTGTAGCGCTTGGTCGAACTTCCCTGGCTGAACCAGCGGGTGAAGAAAAGCGTGTGGCCGTCAGAGGAGTAGGCGCCCTGCGCGGCCTGGGCGAGGGGAACCATCTCGCGCGCGCCGTGATCGTCGACGAGGACCAGTTGGACGCTGGGCAGCGTGGAGTAGCGCTCGGTGGCTACGAGCAAGCGGCCGTCGGGAGCCCAGCCTTCGGGCTCGGAGTTGCCGTCCCAGGTGCGGCGCCGCGGCAGGCCGCCGTCAACGGGGATGGTGTAGACCTCGGAAGGTCCCTCGTAGTTGGCGCGGAAGGCTACGGTCTTTCCGTCGGGAGAGATGGTGGCCTTGTGCTCGTCTCCGGCGCCGGTGGTGAGGCGGTGCGCCTGACCGCCGTGAACGCTCACGGACCAGAGGTCGCCTTCGGAGGTGAAGATGAGGTTGTCGCCATGGAGCGCGGGGTCGGAGTAGTACCCGCGATGAAGGTCTGGTGTGTCAGCGGCGAAGAGGAGAGACGCGGAGGCGAGAAGGCAAAGAGAGGAAGCAACGGTCAGGCGGCGCAAGGCAGTGGAAGGAAGCATCTGCGGAGACTCCATTCTCGTTTGATTGGAAATCCGGGGAGTTTCTTGGAACGATGAAGATCAAGACTCAGGGGGATGACAGGTTTTCGAGAGCTGTTGGGCCGATGAGGAATAATACTATTCAACGCCGCAAACAGCGAACCCCCAATCGAAATTGGGGGGTTCGCTGTTTGCTGAGCGTGGGGAACTACGCGACGCGCTCGATGGTGACCGATTCGAGGACGACGGGCTTGTGCGGCTTGTCCTGGCCATTGCGCGGGACCTTGGAGATTTTGGTGACGATGTCCTGGCCTTCTACCACTTCACCGAAGATGGTGTGTTTGCCGGTGAGCCAGTCAGTATTGGCGACCGTAATAAAGATCTGGCAGCCGTTGGTGTTGGGGCCGGAGTTGGCCATGGCCAGCTTGCCGGGCTTGTCGAACTTGTGCGGCGAGCCTTTGGTCTCGTCCTGGAAGCGATAGCCGGGGCCACCCATGCCGGTGCCGGTGGGGTCGCCGCCCTGGATCATGAAGTCGGGAATGACGCGGTGGAAGATGGTGCCGTCAAAGAGCTTGCTGGTGGATTTGGTATGAGTGGTGGGGTGCGTCCATTCCTTTGAGCCTTCGGCCAGTTCAATGAAGTTCTTGACGGTGATGGGCGCGTCGGACTCAAAGAGACGAACGGTGATCTTGCCTTCGGTGGTTGAGAAGACGGCGTAGGTACCGGGTGCGAGGGACATGTGGACTCCTGAGATTTTGTGGGATGCCAGGTCTGAGAATCAAGACTTGGCATCCCCGTGTTTACTGTTGGGGCGCGGTGGCCGCCGTTATTTTGACAGCGGGCGGGGTTGGGACGGCAGGCGGCGGTGGAATCGGCCTGCCTTCAGGGACGATGGTGACCTTTTTGAGGATGACGGGAGTGAGCGGTTTGTCATTCGCGTCGCGCTGTACGCGGGCGATGGTCTGGACGACGGCAACGCTCGGATCGTCGCACTGACCAAAGAGGGTGTAGTGCTGGTTGAGCGAGTCATAGGCCGCTTCTGTGACGAAGAACTGGCCGCCGTTGGTGTTGGGTCCGGAGTTTGCCATGGCTAGCCGGCCGGGCTTGTCGAAGTTCAGATTGGGATCGAACTCGTCTTCAAAAGTGAAGCCGGGGTCGCCCTCGCCGGTGCCTGCTGGGTCGCCACCCTGAATCATGAACTCCGGAATGACGCGATGGAATGTGGTGTTGTCGTAATACGGTTTGTGATGCTGTTTCTTCTTGGTGGTTGGGTCTGTCCAGTCGATGGTGCCCTCAGCGAGACCGATGAAGTTGGCCACCGCCTTCGGGGCTTGCTTCTGGTAGAACTGGCAGGTGATGCGGCCCATCGAGGTATCCATCACGACGGTCGGGCCATTGGGATGAATCATGGCGGCCGCAGTGGCTTCGGGTGCATCGGGCAGGGCATCTGAAGGCTGGGCTGGCGCTGGTGGTGCAGCAGGCGGCGGAGTCGACTGCTGTGCGGCCAACGGGACGGCACAGGCAGCGGTCAGGGCGGAGAGGAGGAACGCGTGCAAGAGTTTCATGCCGTGTTTGAGGGTAAATCATGCGGCGGGGGGACTGCCAGAGGCAGGCGTAAACGATGTATCGTATTCACATGATCTTTGTCAGAATTACCCCCACCCTCCGGCAGATGGCCGTTGTAATGTGTGCCGCTGCTTTCCTTGGAATCTCGACTGCCAACTTGTGCGCTCAGCCGGAGAAAGAGTCGCCTCCCGGCGAAAAGGCCGGCGCGCCGGAGAAGCCGAATGCCGGCGATAAATCCGCAGCCGCTGATAAATCGACACTTCCTCCACTGCCGGCCGATGCGCACGTGCAGCAGTCGATGGAGCTGGCCGGCAAGACGCTGCACTATACCGTAACTGTCGGCGCATTGCCGGTGCGGGACAAGGATGGAAAAACCGCCGGCCAGGTGGTCTTCACGGCCTATACGGTGGACGGCCCCAACCGGCCTGTCACATTTGCCATGAACGGCGGCCCCGGCGCTTCGAGCGTATACCTCAACTTTGGCGCCATTGGCCCCAAGCACTTGCAGGCAGGAAATGAGGGCGACAGTCCGTCGGACCCGGCGGTGCTGACAGACAATCAGGGCACATGGCTGGATTTTACTGACTTGGTGTTTATTGATCCGGTCGGAACTGGGTTCAGCCGCGCCAGCGTGCCTGAGGCCGACGCAAAGAAATTGTTTTACTCCACGACGCCGGACATCGAGTATCTGTCACTCATCGTCTATGACTGGCTGGTAAAGAACGACCGGCTTACTTCGAAGAAGTACTTTGTGGGCGAGAGCTATGGCGGCTTCCGCGGCCCGCGCATCACGCACTACCTTCAGGCTCAGCTGGGCGTGGCGTTGAATGGCGTGGTGCTGGTGTCACCTTATTTGAACCCCTCCATCGAGGACGATGGCGATCTGTCGCCCGTGCCGTGGATCATGACGCTGCCTCCGATTACCGCAGCGCATCTGGAACGCGAGAAGAAGCTGACGCCGGATGCGATGGCGGATGTGATTGCTTATACCCGCGGCGAATATGCGACCGCGCTGCTGAAGGGCCGTTCCGATCCGGATGCAGAACAGAAAATGATTCAGCATGTAACGGAGTTGACGGGCCTGGACCCGGGGTTTGTGAAATACTCCGGCGGACGCCTCGACACCGGCGCCTACCTGCGCGAGGTGTGGCGCGAGCAGGGAAAGCTGGGGTCGGTGTATGACTCGAACGTGACGATGTACGATCCTTTTCCGTTTTCGTCCGATCAGAGAGCGAACGATCCTATCCTGGCCAGCATGATTGCGCCCGTGACCACGGCCATGGTGGATTTTGTGACGCGCGTTGTGGGGTGGAAGGTGGATGCGCGGTATAACGCGCTCTCCTACGATGTGGGCCGGCAGTGGGATCGCAGCGGCAATGATATTCGGCGTGGGGCCGTTCCGGATTTACGCGAAGCGGTTGCCGCCGATCCCAAGCTGCGCGTGCTTATCGTGCATGGTTGGAACGATCTTTCTTGCCCGTTCATGGGATCCATATTGACTGTCGATCAGATTCCCGTGATGGGCGACCCGACGCGGATTGCAGTGCACGAGTTCCCGGGCGGCCACATGTTCTATACGCGCGAATCGAGCCGGATGGAGTTGCGCAAGGACGTGATGGAGATGTACGCCAAGCATTGAGAGACAGGGGATAGGGAACAGGGATTAGGGAACAGGGACTGCGCGTTGGCTTGTTTCGCTGAGATTGTGGCTGCTTGCCTGCTGGCGGGCAGCCATTTTCATTTGATTTGAAGAATGTTATTGAAGATCGCTGAATTTTCCATTGACTCTCTACCCATAGATAAACTATATATCGATTCATGGCCAAGAAATCTGACCTTTTGCCTGGAACTCTGGACATGCTGATCCTGAAGACGCTGACGCGTGCGCCGCTGCACGGTTACTGGATTGCGCTGTCAATCAAACGACTCTCCGACGATGTGCTGACCGTGGAAGAAGGCTCGCTCTATCCGGCGCTGCAGCGCCTGCTGTTGCAGGGCTGGGTGAAAGCGGAATGGAAGATGACGGAGACAAATCGGCGCGCGCGCTTTTACACGCTGACGGCGGCGGGACGGAAGCAGCTGGGGTTGGAGCTCACGCAATTTGACCAGATAATCGCGGCCATCGGCCGTGTGCTGCAAGACGCGCAGGAGGCTTAGATGAATTCATTCAGCCAATTTGTGAAGAGGCTCGCTTTTCTGTTCGGCCGTAAGCGTTTTGCCGGCGACCTGGACGATGAAATGAACTTTCATCGCGAGCAAGCGGAGCGCGAATTCGTCGCGGGCGGAATGGCGCCGGAAGCTGCGAAATATGCCGCAATGCGGCAATTCGGCAACGCAACGCGGGTCAAAGAAAAGAGCCATGAGGTCGTCGGCTTTAGCTTCGAGTCCGTGGTGCAGGACGTGCGCTATGCACTGCGGCAGCTTGCGTCGCATCCAGGATTCACCGTTGTCATAACGCTCACGCTGGCATTGAGCATCGGCGCCAACAGCGCGATCTTCAGCGTGATCCAGGGTGTGTTGTTGAAGCCGCTTCCATATCCTCATGCGGAGCAAATCGTTCGACTCTTTCTGACGAGCGCTGAGTATCCGAAGTTCCCGCTGAATCCGTTTGATTTTCGAGACTTCAGAGCGCGCAACAAGTCGTTCGCGTCAATGGCGGCGTTCACGCGCGGAGATGTGCAGCTCTCCGGTTCCGGCGAGCCGGTGCAGCTTTCCGGATTCGGAATCACGTCCGGATATTTCCGCGTGCTGGGACTGAAGCCACAGCTGGGCCGGGAGTTCGATTGGAACGCCGAGATTCCGGGAAACGAGCAACAGGCGATTTTGAGCGACCGGCTTTGGCGGACACGCTTCGATGCGGCGCCGGACATTGTGGGCCGCAAGATCACGCTCAACATGAAGCCGTACACCGTGATCGGCGTGATGCCGCCGGGCACAGAGCATCCTGGGAACGACTATCACGCCCTTCCGTATGGCGAGAGTGTCGACGTGTGGTGGCCATTTGCATTCGCGGGTAATTCCGCCCAGCGCGGATCGCACTATGTTGAAGGCATCGCAAGGCTGAAAGCTGGCGTGAAGCCCGAACAAGCCAATGCTGAGATGAATGCGCTGATGGCGCAGCTGGCTCGTGAGCATCCCGGAGATGGCGGCTGGCAGGTGCTGGTGATTCCGCTGTATCGCGAAATTGTGGGAGCCAATCAGCGGATGCTGCTGGTGCTGCTGGGCGCTGTGGGCATGGTGCTGTTGATTGCCTGCGCAAATGCCGCAAACCTGCTGCTGGCGCGGGCGGCATCGCGGCAGCGCGAGGTTGCGGTGCGGTTGGCGCTGGGCGCGCCGCGACGGCGCTTGATTCGCCAGATGCTCACTGAAAGCCTCTTGATCGCGTTACTCGGTGGAGGGCTCGGAGCGGTTTTAGCCGAGTTTGGGGTGAGGGGGCTTGTATTCCTCTTACCGGCGGGCTTTCCCCGTGCGCATGACATTCATATCAATGCGTTGGTGTTTGCTTTCACGTTTTTGGTTTCCATCGCGACCGGAATTCTGTTTGGACTGGCGCCGGCTCTGCAGGCTTCGCGCATCGATCCCAAACGCGGTCTTTATGAAGGTGGACGGGGCGCAACTGGCAGCGCCCGTCAGCAACGACTTCGCAGCGCACTTGTCGTTGCCGAGGTAGGTCTTGCATGCGTTTTGCTGATAGGCGCTGGATTGATGTTGCGAAGTTTTCTGAATCAGCTCAATCTCGATCCGGGATTCAAAAAGGATCATGTGCTGACGGCAAGCTTGGCGTTGCCGAGGGCAAAGTACAACACCGATGCGGCTGTTGCACATTTCTACGGCGGCTTGATGACGGGGCTCAGCTCACTGCCTGGTGTGGAATACGCCGGAGCCGGGAGTGATTTGCCTTGGACGGGGTACGACGAAAACGCTGGTGGATTTGATATCGAAGGGAAAAAGCCTCCACCTCATGAGGAATTTCATGCGCGCTATCACGTGGCAACGGCGGACTATTTTCGCGCGCTCGGAACTCCGTTGGTGAGTGGACGCTTCTTTGCGCAGAGCGATACTCAAGATTCTCCTACAGTCCTGATCATCAATCGCACCATGGCAACGCGCTATTGGCCGAATGAAAACGTGGTTGGGAGACGGATCACCTTCAGCGATAGTCCCAAGGAAAAAGATTGGATGACAGTGGTCGGCGTAGTCGCCGATGTGAAAGACAAACCGAACAGCGCTGGGGCGGAGCCTGCCTTCTGGTTTGCATTTCAGCAAAACCCCAACGGGTTTGGACCCGCAGAATTGTCTTTGGTGATTCGGTCGGCTTCAGATCCGCGGTCTCTGGTGGATGCGATGCGGGATCAGGTGAAGCGGCTCGATCCTTCGCTGGCCGTGGCCGACATCAGGCTTTTGGATCAGGTTGCGGATCAATCGGTCGCGACGCCGCGTTTCTCATTCTTTTTGGTGGGATTGTTTGCGGGGCTGGCCGTTGTTCTCGCCGCTATCGGCACCTATGGAGTGATTTCGTATTCCGTAAGTCAGCGAATTCCTGAGTTCGGTTTGCGCCTGGCTCTTGGCGCTCCTCCAGCAGACCTTCTCCGCATGGTGCTTGTGCAGGCGGCAAGACTTGCGCTGGCGGGAGCGGCGATTGGCCTGGTGATTGCGCTAACCGCAGCTCGCGTGTTGAACAGCATGATCTACAACGTTAGCCCTTCAGACCCGCTCACATTTGCTTCCGTGGCGATCATGGTAATTGCAATCGCATTGCTGGCATGCTATCTGCCTGCACGACGCGCAGCCAGGGCTAATCCGATGACTGCTCTGCGTGCAGACTAGGAGATTGAATTGAATTTCATAACTCGCTTCGCGAAGCGGCTCTCGATTTTGCTTGGACGCAGGCGCTATGCAAACGACCTGGATGAAGAGATGCGCTTTCATCGCGAGCAGGCGGTGGGAGAACTGATCTCTTCAGGCATGCCAGCGGACGCCGCACGGTACGCGGCGATGCGGCAGTTTGGCAATTCGACGCGGATAAAAGAAAGGAGCCATGAAGTGGTCGGATTCAAAGCGGAGACGGTAGCGCAGGACCTGAAGTTTGCGTCGCGGCAGTTGCGGAAGAATCCGGGATTTGCCCTTACAGCTGTACTGATTCTTGCGCTGGGGATTGGAGCCAGCGTGGCCATCTTTGCGTTTGTGGACGCGGCGCTGATCAAGCCGCTGCCTTATCCAAATCCGACGCGGCTAATGGCTGTCAACGAAAGTTCAGCGGGCTTTGCGCGGAACAATCTCTCGTATCCGGATTATGTCGATTGGAAGCGGATGAACACGGTTTTCAGCTCGATGGAGATGTTTGTCGGCACCGGGTATGCGCTGAGTACGCCATCGGGGACGGAGCCTGTGCCGGGGGAACGGGTGAGTGCGGGGTTCTTCAGGACGCTGGGAATTCAGCCCGTGCTGGGCCGTGATTTTCGCGCGGGCGAGGATGTTGCGGGTGCAGCTCCGGTGGCTCTGCTGAGCTATGGAACATGGCAGAGAAGATATGGCGGCAGAAACGATGTTGTTGGGCAGTCCGTGAATCTAAGCGGCATTGCACACACGATTGTCGGCGTGCTGCCGCAGGATTTTCAGTTTGCTTTGCGTGACAACGCAGAGTTTTGGGAGCCGTTGCAACCGACGCATGATTGTGAGAAGCGGCGTAGCTGCCACAACCTTGACGGCGTGGGCAGATTGAAGGCTGGCGTCACAATGCAAAGCGCATCCGCAGAGATGAAGTCCATCGCAGCGCAGTTGGAGAAGCAATATCCAGATTCAAATCGCGGTAACAGCGCCAGCATCATCTCTTTGTCGGAAGCGATTGTCGGGGATATACGGCCGATTCTGCGTGTGCTGCTGGGTGGCGCGATATTGCTGCTGTTTATTGCCTGCGTAAACGTGTCGAGTTTGCTGCTGGTGCGTTCTGAGAGCCGCAGGCGCGAAATCGCAGTGCGCGGCGCGCTTGGTGCTTCGCGAAGGAGACTGAGCCGGCAGTTTGTGACTGAAGCGATGACGCTGGTGGCCGCGGGCGGTGCGATAGGCCTCGTTCTCGCGTATGGCGGGATGAAGATGCTGAGCGGCCTGATCTCGAAGGACATGATGATCGGGATGCCGTTTTTGCGTGGGCTGGGATTGAATGCGCATGTGCTCGTGTTTGCAGGATGCCTGGCGGCGCTCTCCGGCTTTCTATTTTCGATCACGCCGATTTTGCATTTCAGATTCTCGAATATGCGCGATGGGTTGACGGAGGGCGCGCGCGGATCGGCAGGAACCATGTGGCGGCGCATGGGGGCGAACCTGGTGGTGATTGAACTGGCGACTGCAGTGGTGTTGCTTACAGGCGCAGGTCTGCTGGGAAAGAGCCTGTACAACTTGCTGCACGTGGATCTCGGATTTCAAGCAGATCATCTGGCGACCATCAACATTGGTTTGCCGGATGCGGGGTACTCGAAGGATGAGCAGGTCGTCGCTTTTGCGCGGGCCGCGGTGGGGCGTGTCGACAGCTTGCCGGGAGTGGAATCGGCAGCGATCACCAGTGTGCTGCCGGTGGCGTGTAACTGCAATACGGACTGGGTGCGGTTTGTGGGAAGGCCGTATAACGGAATCCACAACGAGGTGAACGAGCGCGATGTGAGCGCGGGCTTCTTCACAACTCTTCATGCGAAATTGCTGCGCGGTCGCTATTTCAACGACGCGGAAGATGGCACCAAGCCGATGGTGGTGGTGGTCAATGAAGCGTTCGCGAGGAAGTACTTTCCTGGAGAAGATCCTATTGGGAAAAGGATGGGCGATACAGCGCTGACACCGAAGTCGATACGTGAGATTGTTGGCGTTGTGGCCGACTTCAAAGATGCTGGCCTCGACCAGGAGCAATGGCCGGCGGAGTACTTTCACTTTAATCAAAACACCGATACATACTTTTCGATGATGGTGCGCACGCGGCTGGATGAACAAGCGATTCTGCCGGTGCTGGCGGCGACGATTCATAAGGTGAGCCTGGATGCTGCCGTCGAAGAGGGAAGGACGATGACGCAGCAGATCAACAATTCGCAGACCGCTTATATCCATCGGTCGGCGGCTTACCTGGTGGGTGGCTTCGCTGCGCTTGCATTGGTGCTGGGCGTGGTGGGGTTGTACGGAGTGATTGCTTTCTCGGTGAGTCAGCGGACGCGCGAGATTGGCGTGCGCATGGCGTTGGGCGCACAGAGAAGTTCAGTGTATGAACTTATTCTGAAAGAAGCAGGCAAGTTGATTGGCCTGGGCGTGGTGCTGGGGCTTGCAGGTTCGGTTGGCGCGGCTCTACTGATGGGCAGGTTACTGTTTGGAGTGCAAGCCTGGGATGCGGGAACGCTGGTTGGCGTGACGTTGGTGCTGTCGGTTTCGGCTTTGCTGGCAAGCTATTTCCCGGCGCGGAGAGCGGCTTCCGTGAGCCCGACTGAGGCGCTGCGGGCAGAGTAGCTGTACGGGCTGGATACGACGTGGGGCGATGAACTCGATGCGGCGATTTACTTCGAAGCTGCGGCTCTTCTTCCGGCGCAAGCGCTTTGGCGCCGACCTGGACGAAGAGATGCGCTTTCATCGCGAGCAGGCGGAGAAGGAACTGATGTCTTCTGGCATGCTAGCGGAAGCCGCGCGGTACGCGGCGATGCGGCAGTTCGGCAATGCGACGCGGTTGAAGGAGAGGAGCCACGAAGTAGTGGCATTCAAACTGGAGACGATGTTGCAGGATCTGAAGTTTGCATTGCGGCAGTTGCGGAAGAATCCGGGATTTGCTCTCACCGCGATTCTGATTCTTGCGCTAGGGGTTGGCGCTAGCGTAGCGATCTTCGCCTTTGTCGATGCGGCGCTGATCAAGCCGCTGCCCTATCCAAATCCCACGCAGCTTGTTGACGTCAGTCAGAGTACCGCTCTGTCTTCTCGAGTCAATCTTTCGTACGCGGACTACGTCGACTGGAAGCGAATGAATACGGTTTTCAGTTCCATCGACGTGTATGCCTCCCACCGCTATGAGTTCAATACGCCGTCGGGTACCGACTCGGTGCACGGGGAACTGGTAAGCGCGGGTTTCTTTCGCACGCTTGGTGTTCATCCCGCGTTGGGCAGGGATTTTCAGTCGAATGAGGATGCACCCGGCGCGTCTCCGGTCTTGATCATCCGTTATGGGGCATGGCAAAGACGATTTGGCGGCAGGCCGGATGTATTGGGCAAGTCCGTAAATTTGAGCGGAGTCAATTACAACATTGTGGGGGTGCTGCCAGAGGGCTTTGAATTTGCGCCGCGTGAGATTGCCGAATTCTTTGCGCCGCTGCGCCCAGGTCCGGAGTGCGAGACGCAGCGAAACTGTCGCGATTTCGATAGTGTCGCCCGGTTGAAAGACGGCGTCACCGTTGAGGCGGCACGGGCGCAGATGAAGGCGATTGCGCTTCAGTTGGAGAAGCAGTATCCGGATTCCAATCGCGGCGTGGGGGCGAGCATCCTGCCTCTGTCGGCGGTGATTGTGGGAGACATCAAACTGATTTTGCTGGTGCTGCTGGGTGGCGCGGGCCTGCTGTCGGTAATTGCCTGCGTGAATGTTTCGAGCTTGCTGCTGGTGCGCGCGGAAAGCAGGAGACGGGAGATTGCAGTGCGCGGCGCGCTGGGGGCATCGCGCGTGCGACTTTCGCGGCAGTTTGTTACCGAGGCGCTTATGCTGGTTGCGGCCGGCAGTGCGATTGGCCTTGTGTTGGCGTATGGCGGCATCAAGGGATTGAGCGGGTTGATCTCGAAGAACTGGCTTGCGGGGATGCCTTTTTTGCGCGGGCTGGGGCTGAATCCGCGCGTGCTGCTTTTTACTGCGATCCTGTCTGTGCTTGCGGGCGCGCTGTTTTCTATCACAACTATTTTCCACTTCCGGCTGTCCGATATGCGCGATGGCCTGACTGAAGGTTCGCGCACTTCATCGGGAACGCTATGGCGGCGCATGGGTGCGAATCTGGTGGTGATCGAGCTGGCCACCGCGATGGTGCTGCTTGCCGGTGCGGGCTTGCTGGGCAAGAGCTTTTATAAACTGCTGCATGAGGATATTGGATTCGGGCCCGACCATCTGGCCACGGTTAATGTCAGTTTGCCATCTGTCGCGTTTCCGCAAGGCGAACAACAGGTTGCCTTCGCACATGCGCTGCTCGATCGCGCGGCCAGCATGCCCGGCGTGCAGTCGGCAGGCTTGACCAGCATGCTTCCGGTCAGCTGCAACTGCCCGATGGACCCGGTGCGAATTGTGGGCAGGCCTGACAACGTTGGGCAAAATGAAGTGAACGAGCGCACGGTCAGCGCGGGCCTGCTTCAAGTGCTTCAGGTCAAGCTGATGAGGGGGCGTTTTTTTACTGATGCGGACGACGCAGGCTCACCGAGAGTGGCGACCGTCAATCAAAGATTTGTGCAGAAATACTTTCCATCGGAAGATCCGATTGGAAGAAAAATTGGCGACCTTGAGCTTACACCGAATTCGATCCGTGAGATTGTTGGCGTGGTTGAAAACTTCAGGGATGCGGGTCTCGATGACGAGGAAATGCCGGCTGAGTATCAGCCCTTCAATCAAAATCCGGACGGGTATTTTTATGTTGCAGTGCGCACCTCGCAGGACGCGGCATCGATCCTCCCGTCGCTTGCTCCCATGATTCATTCTGTCAATCCCGGCGTGAGTGTCGATTGGCAGAACACAATGCAGATGCAAATTGACGACTCGCAGGCAGCTTATTTCCGCCGGTCGGCGGCTTACCTGGTGGGCGGCTTTGCTGCGCTGGCGCTGGTGCTGGGCGTGGTGGGGCTATATGGAGTGATTGCTTTCTCAGTCAGCCGGAGGACGCGCGAGATTGGCGTACGCATGGCGTTGGGCGCGCAGCGAAGCTCGGTGTATCGGCTCATTCTGAAAGAAGCCGGAAGATTGATTGGAGTGGGCGTGGTGCTGGGGCTTGCGGGCTCAGTGGGCGCGGCGATGCTGATGGGCAAGCTGCTGTTTGGCGTGCAGGCCTGGGATGCGGAGACGCTGGCTGGTGTAACGGTGGTGCTGGCGGTTTCAGCGTTAATGGCTAGCTATTTTCCGGCGCGGAGAGCGGCTTCGGTGAGTCCGACGGAGGCGTTGAGAGCGGAGTGAGATTTGAGGTTTCCCACACTCCTCCAAGAGAGGGATGCCGCATTGGACTTCGAACCGAACAGCAGGTCCTTCGACTCCGCTGCGCTCCGCATGACAGCATTTGTAAAGATATTGAGATGCCTGGCTAGACGATGTTCAGGAAGCGGTCTTGGCGGAGTTGAGCGCCGGGGAAGACGGTGTCGAGATTCCTGGCGCCGATGGATTTGGCGACGGCTTCGCCGAGCACATTACGGAAGTCGGTGGTTACGGTGAGGTCGCGGCCTTCATTGAGCTGGTCGTTGTTGAGGCCGGGCCAGCGGCCGTAGACCTTGCCGCCTTTTACGTTTCCGCCGAGCACAAACATCGCATTGGCATGGCCATGATCGGT
>Ga0302326_10020982_pt1 | contig 13416 bp, 6 predicted proteins | sample Palsa_T0_3_FD_202264 | JGI IMG/M metagenome (GOLD analysis project Ga0302326, IMG submission 202264) | Peat permafrost microbial communities from Stordalen Mire near Abisko, Sweden - Palsa_T0_3 | ecosystem: Environmental > Terrestrial > Soil > Palsa > Peat permafrost | place: Sweden: Abisko... | reverse complement strand
GGCGCGGTGGCGACGACCGCTGCCGGCGGCGCGTCGCTAGTAACGCCGACGATCTTCACCAGGTTATGATGCATCTCAAAGAAGGCGTCTTTGCCCTCGCAAAAGTGCTCCGACGACAGCGTGAGTTTCTCGCCTTCCGGAACGGTGATGAGGATGTCGGCGCGCGACATCGAGGTGAGCATCAACTTCGTCGTCGCCACGTAGGACGATAGCGGATGCGACGAGTCGCCGGAGACCGGAATGCCATCGAGCCCGACGAGATGCAGCGGAACGATCGTTCCCGAGGCATCACGCAGTTGCAGCGACGACGCCGAGTCCGACGTGCCGTTGACGATCCGCAGCAGTTGCTGGCGGCCGGCCGGAACCTGCATCGCGACCGGCGTGTCGGCGCCGTTCGCGGCGACCAGCACTTCGGATGCGTCTCCGTTGCAGCCGCTCGGATCGAGCGTCACGCCGCCGGCCGTCATGGGATAGGTTACCGGCCACGGCGGCGGCGACAGCGGATCGTACGGGATGGGAGGCGCGGGTTTGAGCGCCGCCTCGTGCTTCATGGCAACGTCGCCGATCGCGTCTTCGTCCGGCGCATAGGGATTGTCGGCAATGTACGGGATCCGGTATCGCAGCATGATCACGTGCTCGTCGGAGCGAGGCAACTGGGGTGTATCCGGTTCGACGATCCAGACGCCGTCGAGGCCCGCCGCCACTTCCGCGCCCGACGAGCCGTGTGCGTGCGGATGATACATGTAGGTGCCCGCTGGCTGCGTTGCGGGGATCGTGACGTGGTACTCGCAGGCGTGGAGCGGCGAGCTCAGCGTCGAGAGAAAGACGTTCTCCTCGGATGCCGGCCCCTCGTAACCGTGCAGATGAAGGTTGGTATCGAGCGCGCCGGTCGGCATAAAGCGATCGTCGATCGTATGATTGAGGTAGCCGACGTAGTGGGTGACCGGCGCGGCGGGCATCGGCATCGGCATGCAGGGCAGGATCTGGGTGGAGGCGAGCCGCGCGGCCTTGCTCGGGGCGCCGATTTCGTTCACAACCCGAATCGCGAAATGCTCGCCGCGCCGGACGCGGATCGTCGGCGCCACGGTCTGCTCGACGCCGTTCTCAACGTAGTGGTAGCAAAAGCGCTGGTTCAAACCTTGCCCGTCCGTATGAACCGTCAGGATCAGCTCGTGCTCGCCCGCAGCGTCGAGCGGGAGCGTCCAAGCGTCGACGTTGGGGGGCTCGACAAACTCATGCGAACCCGCCGGCGGTCCGCACACCACCGGAACCGGCTTCGGCGTCGCGGGCGCGCTCGCGGGCGACACCGCGCCGCCGAGCCATGCCAACAAGATCGCGAGGGCCGTCCACAAGGAGAGGCGGAGCTGCATAGCTCGGGCGCTTTCGCGCTCCGCGCCGCGATTCCTCAAAGGTTTTTTGCGTCCCGAGCCCCGATTATCGCCGCATGAAGCGTCTTGTTAGCGCGGCGGTCGCCGCATCGTTCGTTCTTTCGCCGCTCGTTACGCACGCGGCCGGCTCGTCGACGCCGGCGCAGCAGCTTATGAGCAAGCTGAGCTGGCGCAGCATCGGACCCTACATCGGCGGCCGTTCCGTCGCCGTGGCGGGCGTTCCGAGCCAGCCGAATCTCTTCTATTTCGGCGGCGTGCAAGGCGGCGTTTGGAAGAGCACCAACTACGGCTTGAGCTGGACGAACATCACCGACGGAAAGATTCCCGGCGTCGCCGATCCGATCGGCGCGATCGCCGTCGCTCCGTCGAATCCCAGCGTGATCTACATCGGCACCGGGGAGGCCGACATTCGCCAAGATTTCGATACCGGCGACGGCGTCTACAAGAGCAGCAATGCGGGCAAGACCTGGTCGTACGCCGGCCTGCGCGACACACACATGATTACCAAACTCGCGATCGATCCGCGCAACTCCAACGTGGTCTACGCCGCGTCGCTCGGGCACGTCTTCATGCCTAATGCCGAGCGCGGCATCTTCAAGACGACCGACGGCGGGGCGACCTGGCAGAAGGTTCTCTTCGTGGACGACAAGACCGGCGGCGTGGATCTCGTGATGGATCCGCGCGATCCCAACGTACTCTACGCGGCGATGTGGCAGGTGCAGCGCCAGCCGTGGAAGCTCACCAGCGGCGGCCCCGGCAGCGCGCTCTACAAAACCGTCGACGGCGGCGCCCACTGGACGAAGATCTCGACCAATCCCGGCTTTGCAACCGGCATTCTCGGCAAGATCGGCGTCTCGGTCGCCCCGACGAATCCGCGCGTCGTCTACGCGACCGTGCAGGCGCGCGACGGCGGCATCTACCGCTCCGCCGACGCAGGCACGACGTGGAAGCACGTCAACGGCGAGATGAAGCTGCGGCAGCGCGCGTTCTATTACACCGCTATTTTCGCCGATCCGACGAACGCAACGACCGCGTACGCGCCGGAAGTGGACGGCGTCTATCGCACGAAAGACGGCGGCAAGACCTGGACGCTCATCAACACGCCGCACGGCGACGATCACATCATTTGGGTCAATCCGCACAATCCGAAGATCATGCTCGAAGGCGACGACGGCGGCGGTACCGTCTCCGTGGACGGCGGCGACACGTGGAGCGACGATCACAATCAGCCGACCGGGCAGTTCTACCACGTCTCGATCGACGATCAGTTTCCGTTTCACGTTTTCGGCGCCAGCCAAGACGAGGGCGCCTATGAGGGGCCGAGCGCCGCCGTCGGACCGGGCATCGGTCCGGGCGAGTGGCACGCGGTCGCGCTCGGCGAAAGCACGTTCGTCGCGCCCGATCCCGACGACCCCGACGTCACCTACGGCAGCGGCTACTTCAGCTCGATGGCACAGTTCAATCGCAAGACGGGCAACGAGAAGAACGTTAGCCCCTGGCCGCGCTATATGGCCGGCGCATCGGCGGCCGAGACGGCCTACCGCTTCGGATGGACGCATCCGATCTTCTTCTCACCGGCGAATCCGCACGAGTTGCTCGTTGGCTCGCAAGTCGTCTTCTCCAGCATGGATCGCGGGCAAACATGGAAGATCATCAGCCCCGATCTCACGCGCAACGATCCCTCAACCGAAGGGCCGACGGGCGGTCCGGTGACGCTCGACCAAACCGGCGCCGAAACGTTCCCCGACATTTCGTCGCTCGCTGTCTCCCCGCTCGATGCCGACGTGCTCTGGGCGGGCTCGGCCGACGGCCTCGTGCACGTGACGACCGATCACGGCGCGCACTGGACGCTCGTGACGCCGGCGCAGCTCCCGGACTGGGCGCAGATCAGCTCGATCGAACCATCGCACACGCAGAAGGGAACGGCCTATCTCACCGCATCGCGCTATCAGTGGGACGACTATCGTCCCTATGTCTACGAGACGACCGACTACGGCGCGCATTGGACGACGCTGACCAACGGCATTCCGGCCGACCAGTACGCGCTGGTCGTACGCCAAGACCCGAGCGAGCCGAACCTGCTCTTCGCCGGAACCCGATCGACGGCGTACGTGAGCCTGAACGGCGGCGCGCAATGGCAGCCCCTGACGCTCAATCTGCCCGGCGTGCAGGTTCGCGATCTGGCCATCGACGTTCGTGAAGGCGAGCTCGTTGCCGCGACCCACGGGCGCGCCTTCTGGATTCTCGATAACATTTCGCTGCTCGAGCAGCTGGCGCGGGAGAGCGCGCTCTCAACCGCTGGCGCGCAACTCTTCACTCCGCAGACGGCGTGGCTCTCCAACGCTTACGGCGGGCCGGATTTCAGCATTCCCGACTTCGGCGACAATCCGCACTACGGCGCCGCCGTCTTCTTCAATCTGCCGGCAAACTATAACGGCTCGACGCCCGCGAGCATCACCGTCCTCGATGCCAACGGCGCGACCGTCCGCAGCTTCACGCTGCACCGCAAAGACAAGCACGAGCACAAGCTCACGCCCGAGCAAGAAGACAATCTCGATGCGGCGCAGCGGCGCCAGCGCGACGTGAGCGACCTCACCGCCGTCGAACCCGGCACCAACGTCTTCCGCTGGGATCTGCGCTACGCGCCGGCTTACGATGCGCCGACGTTCAAGCTCGTCCCGACCGACGATTGGCCCGACTCCGCCGATGGTCCGACCGTCGTGCCGGGCACGTATACCGCGGTGCTGCAGTACGGCAGCCAAACGCTGCGCGCGCCGGTGGTCGTCAAGCTCGATCCGCGCATCCACCCCGCCGCGGGCGATCTCGAGGCTCGCCTCGCGCTCGAGATGGAACTGCTCGGCGCGATCGATCGCTTGGACCGTTCGATCGCCGCCGCGATGAACGCACGCGGCATCGCCGCCTCGCAGCGCGTCCAAGTCGATGGCGCGATCGCAAACATGGTGATGCTCGACGTGCATTCCAGCGAAGCCGATGTGATGAAGCCGACCAAAATTCGCGAACAGTTGGCCTTCCTGTTGAACTCGCTGGAGGCGGCATACGCTCGGCCTACGGCGGCAGAGTACGCGACCGCTAAAGATCTCGAGGCGCTTGCGAGCGCGGGCGAGACGCAACTGCAGCAACTCACCACGCGCTAACGCTCGAAAGGCACAACGATGCGACTCGAACTCCGTTTCATCGCCGCCCTCGGCTCGATCGCGGCCGCGGCGTTGCCGAGTGCGTGCGCGCACGGCGGCGGTGCCACGGCCTCGCTGCCCGCACTGGTGACACCACAGCAGCGTATGCTGCCCGACCGAAAGCCGCCGAAATGCAAAGGTCAGCAGGACACCAAGCAGTACGCCGAACTGACCGAGACGCTCTCGACGTCGGGCGGCTCGCTCTGCATTCCCGAGTTCGGCGGGTTCGGCGGCAAGGTCGGGTACCCGGCGGTCGATCCGTCGGTCCAGCTCACGATCGTCTCGAGCACCACGAACTACAACGATCAGCCGCAGCTCGGCGAAGGCACGGCGATCTTCTACTTGCAGCTCGCACTTTCAGGCGGAACGACGTTCGCGCAGAACGCGCCGGCCGGCGGCGGACTCGTCTCCAAACACATCGAGCCCGGCGATCCGTATACCGCGTACGGCGAAGTCGACATCTCAGGTTTTAAAGTGAAGTTCGGTCCGTGCTATGCGGTGGCGACCAAGAGTAAGTATGGCGGTCAGCTTGGCGGGCTCGGCACGCTGCTCGAAGGCCGCAACGTACCGGAAGCGGCCAGCGGCGTCATCGAGATCTATGCCGGTCAGCAGACCAGCACCGAGTGCTAAGCGACCGCGCTCGGTAGGATGATGCCCGCGAGATTGAGCGGGTCGTAAGCACCAAGGCTCACCGCTTCGGCATCGCCGCCCGAGCGGCGGACGGCGCGCAACGCGTCGACCGCTTCGGGCAAGGCAAACTGTTCGCCGACGAAGCCGGCTACGAATCGTCCGCCGCGGATCTCCCCGCGCGACTCCATGCGCCGAAGCACCTGCAGCAACTCGCGCCACCGCGGTGCGAGGCTTTCGCGCGCGATGACGTCGCGAAAGACGACGCCCCAGCGTGCGAGCAGCCGGCGCGCGAACTCCTCGCGGTCGATTGCCGGCGTCGTTCCCTGCAGCAGCGTCCACCGTCCGCCCGACGAGCGCGGACGCGCGCGCAAGCCCTTTTCGCCTAAGCGACGCTTTGCATCGCTCAGCGACCGCAGCGCGTCGAAGCCGTCGGCGGTGACCAACCCGGCAGCGACGAGTTGCCAGAGCGCCTCTTCCACCTCGCTCGGCAGTCGCTTGGTGGCGCGCGCGATCTCGGCAAAGAACGGCGCGCGCAGCAGCTCGATCTGCTCGAGAACCTCGCGCGCCACGTGCGAGAGCGCTTCGGAATCGCCCTCGCGCCGCACGATCAGCGTGTCGGCGTTCGCGCGCAAAAAGACTGCAATCGGGGCGAGGCGCGTCGGACGCACCCGCGTTCGTTCCGGCGAAAAGCCCGCCTCGAGCGCAGGATGCGGCGTGAGCCGCCCCCACATCACGTCGCCGGCGTAGCAGAGCCGATCGAGCAGCTCCGGGCGATAGCCCGCGACGCGCGAGGGCAAAATGTGATCTTCCCACGCGAAGGCCGGAATCTCGTATCCTTCGAGCTGGCGCACGATCTGCAGCGCGCCGTCCAGGCCGTGCAGCCGCGTCGCGGGTGCGACGTGCTGCCAGCGGTGCAGAAACGTAACGTATTGCGCCGCGCTCACCGGCTCGATCTCGCGGCGCAGCGTACCGATCGTCAAGCGATGGATGCGCGCCAGCACGCGGCGATTGCACCATTCGTCGGCGCCCCCGGTGAAGCGCCCGCGCAGCACTTGCCCTTGCGCTTCGAGCCGCAGCAGTGCCGCGTCGACGTGCTCGAGCGGCACGTAGAGATCCTCGGCAATGCGCGCGCTCCTCGTGGGACCGCCGCATTCGAGCCAGCCGCGGACGATCTCCGTGACCGCAAGCTCGCGCGCCTCGGCGGCGTCGCCGTATGCCGCGCGCGCCAGGTCGAGGCGCTCCGCGCAGGCCCACACGTGCGCATCGCCGACGGCGAGCGACGTCGCGCGACGGTCTGCGACGAGCTCGTCAAACCAGTGCTGCCAGGCACTGACCGGCGGGAGCACGACGAGCGACGTGAGCGCATCGTGCAGCTCGTCGGCCTCGCGCACGACCGGCCAGGCATCCGACGCGACTTGCTCGATCGCCGCCGGATCGAGCACGCCCGCGCCGTCCACGTCGTCGCGCAGCGTTCGGCGAAGCTGCACGGCGCGCGCACGGCGCTCCTCCAGCGGCGCATCGTCGAGATACGCGTAGGGATTGGCGTTGAGAATCTCGTGGCAGAACGGCGAAGGTTCGGGCGTGTCGATCGCAACGGTGCGGATCGCTCCGCTTTCGACCGCGCGCAGCACCTCGAGGAAGCCATCGAGGTCCATCGCTTCGTGCAGACAGTTGCCGATCGTTTCGCGCACGAGCACGTGATCGGGAATCCGGATCGGGCCGGTGAGATTCTCGGGGCAGGCCGCTTGGTCCGGAAAGACGGCGGCAAGCAGATCGTCGGAGCGCATGCGCAGAAGCTGCGGCGGCACCTTGCGCCCGCCGCTAAAGCGCAGCACGGCCAGCGCCCGCGTCGCGTTCCAGCGCCAGCGCGCGCCGAACATCGGTGCGGGAAGCATCGCCTGCGTGAGCGTCTTCTCCGCGCTCTGCGACTTGACGAACTCGAAGACGGCGTCGAGCGGAAACGCGTGCTGGTCGCTGAGCGAGAGCACGAAGCCGTTATCGGTCGCGGCGGCCTGGAGCTCGAGATTGAACGACCGGCAGAACTTCTTGCGCAGCGCGAGGCCCCACGCGCGATTGATGCGTGCGCCGAACGGCGTATGCAATATCAGCTGCATGCCGCCGCCTTCGTCGAAGAAGCGCTCGGCGACGATCGTGCGATCGGTCGGTACGGTTCCGAGGATCGCCTTGCCGGCGCGGACGTACGCAACCGCCTGTTCCGCGCCCGCTCGATCGAGCGCGCACTCTCGCTCGAGCCACGCGTACCCCTGCTCGTCGTCGCGCTCGTCGATCGCGCCGCGCACCGCACATACCTCACGCGAGAGCTCGATGGTTCGACCCAGCCCTTCGCCGTTCCAAAACGGAATCGACGGCGGCGCGCCATGTGCGTCCTCGACGCGCACGACGCCGGCCTCGACGCGCCGGATCTTCCACGAGTTTGTTCCGAGCAAGAAAATATCGCCCGCCATGCTCTCGATCGCGAAATCCTCGTCGAGCGACCCGACGACGTGCCCCTCCGGCTCGACCACGACGTTGTAGTTGGCGGTGTCCGGAATCGCGCCGCCGCTCGTGATCGCCGCGAGCCGCGCGCCGCGCCGCGCGCGCAGCCGCCCGTTGACGCGATCGTAGTGCAAGAAGGTTCCGCTTCGCCCGCGCGACGTCGCGACGCCGTCGGCAAGCATCGTGAGCACCTCCTCGAACGCCTCGCGCGGCAGATCGCGGTAGGAGTATGCGCCGCGCACCATGTCGTAGAGCGCGTCGGCCGTCCACTCGTGCTGGGCGCATGTTGCGACGAGCTGCTGCGCGAGAATGTCGAGCGGCGCGACCGGAATCTTGAGCGCGTCGAGACCGCCGGTGCGGATCGCGCGCACGAGCGCGGCGCACTCCACGAGCTCGTCGCGCGTGGTGACGTAAAAGACGCCGTCGGGCTTTGCGCCGACCCAGTGGCCCGAGCGCCCGATGCGCTGCAAGGCGACGGCGATGGCGCGCGGCGACCCAAGCTGCACGACGAGGTCGACCGAGCCGATGTCGATGCCCAGCTCGAGCGATGCGGTCGCGACGACCGCGCGCAGTTCTCCCGCACGCAGCCGCCGCTCGACGTCGAAACGGATCTCACGTGCGAGGCTGCCGTGATGCGGCATCACGAATCCATCGCCGAGCCGCTCGTTGAGCGCAAACGCCACGCGCTCGCTCATGCGACGCGTGCCGACGAAGATCAGCGTCGTCCGATGCGCGCGGATCTGCTCGGCGACGCGATCGTAGATCTCCGCCCACATCTCGCCGCTGGCGACTGGGCCGAGCTCGTCGCTCGGCACGCGTACCGAGAGATCCATCTCGCGCCGGTGCCCGACGTTGACGATCGTCGCGCCGGGGCTCAAGAAACGCGCGACCTCCTCAAGGGGACGAACCGTCGCCGAGAGGCCGATGCGCTGCGGCTTGCGCCCGCCCTCGCGTTGCACGAGATCGTCGAGGCGCGCCAGCGTGAGCGCGAGGTGCGCGCCGCGCTTATCGGCGGCTACGGCGTGGATTTCGTCGACGATAACGGTCGTCACGCCGGAGAAGAGCCGCCGCGAACGTTCGGCCGTCAAGAGTATGTAGAGCGACTCGGGCGTGGTGACGAGCACGTGCGGCGGCGTGCGCAGCATCGCTTGTCGTTGCGCGGGCGTCGTATCGCCGGTGCGGACCGCGGTTCGAATCGGCTGCAGCGGCATGAGGCGCTCGTTGGCCAACGCGGTGAGCGCCGCGAGCGGCTTCTCCAGATTCTCGCGCACGTCGTTGGTGAGGGCTTTCAGCGGCGACACGTACACAGCGAGCGTCCGATCGGGCAGCGTGCCGTCGTTCGCGCGCCGGAAGAGATCGTCGAGCGTGAGAGTAAATGCCGCGAGCGTCTTGCCCGAGCCGGTGGGGGCGGAGATGAGGACGTCGTTCCCCGCGCGGATCGCCGGCCAGCCCCGCGCCTGAGGCTCCGTCGTCGCGCCAAACGACGCGGCGAACCACTGCCGGACCAGCGGATGGAAATCCCGCATATGCTGCGCTCAACACCTCACCGGTGCGGTCCGATGCGGGGTGGCCCCGTGCTTCGGCCGAACCCGGGTCGGATGCCTAGCCTCCTTTTGGCTGCGGTGCTTCAGATCGGGGATATGGCGCGCCTGGTCGACCTCGAGGAACCCGCGATAACGCCCAATGGCGCGCGGGTCGCGCTGATCGCGATCGACCAAGACGTCGCGCACGCCGCCTACGTGAACTCGCTGGTGCTCGTCGACGTGCGTACCGGACGAATTCGAACGCTCGTACGCGGCGGCGATGTCGCCGTGCCCCGCTGGTCGCCCGATGGAACGCGGCTGGCCTATCTCGCCCGCCCGAGCGCAAGCGGGATCCGGCAGCTCGTCGTCCGTTCGAGTTCCGGCCGCAGCCTGCAGCTCACGCATTCCCAGGGCGACGTCATCGACGCGGCCTGGAGTCCCGACGGTGCGATGCTTGCATACGTCGCCGAGGATCCGCCGGCACGAACGCCCTTCTTTTACGCCGGCGATAACGACTACACTCAAACCGCGCTGACGCCGGCGGACCACCTCTGGATCGTTCCGGCCGCCGGCGGTGCGCGACGCCGGATCACCGGCGGCACGTGGACGATCGCGCCGACCGATCCCGGCGGTATTTTCTCGCCGCAGATCGCATGGACGCGCGACGGACGGGACGTCACGTATACGCGCGTCGAGAACACGTTCAGCGGGGACAGCGAATACTCGACGCTTTGGCAAGTCGACGTCGCGACCCGCGCGACGCACAAGCTCACGGCGCATCCGGCGCTCGAGCTCAGTCCGTCCTATTCCCCCGACGGCGCGCAGTTGACGTATTGGTATCCGCTCGGCGCCGATTTTAATGCCGAGAATACGCTGCGGCTGGCCGGCGCGGATGACCGGCAGCTGCTCCCGGCGTTCGACCGGAACGTTGCGGGTTCGCTCTGGATGCCCGACGGCCGGCACGTGCTGTTCTGCGCGACCGACGGCACCGAAGAAGGCGTCTGGACCGCCGGCCTGACCGGCGCGGCGCAACGGCTTTCACTCGGCGACCTGCATGTGGTCTGCGATCCGTACTCGAGCAGCACCTTCGACGCCGGAATCGCGGCCGGCGTCGCTCGCGACGGCTCGATCGCGTTCCTGGCAACGACGGCGCGAAGCGCACGCGAACTCTACTACCTTCCCGCCGGCACGTCCACGCCACGGCAGTTGACGCACTTCAATTCGTTTCTCTCGAAGGTCCAGGTCGGCACGATGACCGAGCTGCGGTGGACCGGACCGGGCGGTTTCGCCGAAGACGGCGTCGTGACGTATCCGCCCTCGTTCGACGAGGATCGCAGCCGCGGCGTCAAGGATCCGGTCGTGCTGCTGATCCACGGCGGCCCCGGCCTTTCGAGCACGCGCGACTTCGTCTACGAACAATGGCCGCTCGCGCAGATGATTGCGTCGCGCGGCTACGTCGTGCTGCAGCCGAACTATCGCGGCAGCGATAATCTTGGCAACGCTTACATGACCGCGATCGTCGGCAATACGGTCGCCGGTCCCGGCAGCGACGTTCTCGCCGGGCTCGACGCACTCGGACGGCTCGGCACGGCCGACACGTCGCGCGTCGCGGTATCGGGATGGTCGTACGGCGGCGAGCTGACGTCGTGGCTGATCGGACACGATCACCGCTGGCGCGCGGCCGTCTCCGGCGCGGCGGTGAACAGCGAGTTCGACGAGTACAACCTATCGACGTCGAACGTGCAAGATCGTTATCCGCTGCTGGCCTCGCCGTATCGCGGCGACGGCTGGCGCATCTACAGCGAGAACTCGCCGATCACGTACTACGCGCAGATCACGACGCCGACGCTGATTTGGGGCACCACGCAGGACCCGGTTGTGCCGATCACCCAGTCGTACGCGCTCTATCACGCCCTTACCGAGAATCACGTCCCGGTGCGCTTCGCGGTCTTTCCGGCGACCACGCACGGTCCGGCCGACCCGCGCCAAACCGCCGCCCTAACGAAGCTCTGGCTCGATTGGCTCGACGGGCACCTGCGTTGAGCGCACCTCATCCGCAGACGCGCCTGGCGCGTTCTACGGTCATGAACCGTTCGATTGCCATCGCGATGCTGCTCGCCCTCAACCTCGCCGGCTCGGCGCCGGCGACGGCCGCCGCGCCCACGCCGCGCGTCGTCTTCGCCGGCGGCTGCTTTTGGGGAATGCAACTGGTCTTTTCCTCGCTCAAAGGCGTGAGCACGGCGGTCGCCGGTTACGCGGGCGGGAACGCCGACACGGCGCAATACGAGGTCGTGAGCACCGGGGCCACCGGACACGCGGAGTCCGTGCAAGTCACGTACGATCCGGCACGCATTTCGTTTAAGCAGCTGCTCGACGTCTACTTTCTCGTCGCCCACGACCCCACGCAGCTCAACCGCCAAGGACCCGATACCGGCACGCAGTATCGCTCCGAGATCTTCTACACGTCGGACCAACAACGCGCCGAAGCGCTCGCGTATATCGCCAGGCTGGGAACGCAGCACGTCTATTCGTCGAAGGTCGTCACGGTCGTCGCCCCGCTGCACGGCTTCTATCCCGCCGAGGCATACCATCAGGATTTCGCGATCCACAATCCGCAGAATCCCTACATCGTGTACAACGACATTCCCAAGATGACGAAGCTGCGCTCCGAGTTTCCGCAGCTCGTCAAGGCCGACGCGCCGTTTAAGGAATAGCGTGCTCTAAAGCGGCGCGTCCTCGGCGTGCCCCGCGTACGTTCGCGGGTCGAAATACCAGTCCGGCAGCGATGCCGGAAATGCAATATCGTTGAAATCGTAATCCACGGTCGCGTCGCGCCCGAGATACTCGGCGTCGGCTTGATAGGTCGGCGTGCCGTGAATGTGCGTGACGACCGGCATATTGTTCATCATGGTCAGCGTTACGGTGAAGAGCATAGGGTAGACGTGCTTCGTGCTCCCATCTTCGTCGTAGAGCTTGTCGGTCGCGATCACTTCCTGCAGTTCGAGAGTCTTGCGGTCGACGTAGAGCTCGCGCAAGCGATTGCGGTCCGGATCGCGGCGCGGCTGCAGGCTGACGTGAATCTGATCCCCTTCGTCTTGCACGCGAATCACGCGATAGTCGAACTCGCCCAGAACGTGGACGCTGGCGATCAGCGGCGGGAGGCTCCCGGTGGGCTCGGGGGTCGGCACGAACTCGCGCGGGTTGGAGTGCGGCCTCACCGGCGCCGGCTCGAAGAGATCGGCCGTCGGTGGACCCGGATCCCACGGCTCGTTGAACGACGGCCGCAGAAACTCGAGCGATCCGCGCGACGAGCCGCGATAGACGCGGCGTCCGAGCGCGGCGCGATCGTACGTGCGGCACCAGATATGGTACGTGTAGCTGTTGAGCAGATCGGGATATCCGTCGTCGAGCGTCTGCTTGCGCACGAGCGTATAGGTGACGTACGACGGCGGTGGGCGATGCGAGCGAAACTGCCGGCGGATCTGATAAAGCAGCTGTTCGGGCGACGGCAAAGCGACCGGCGTCGCCGTCGGTGCCGGGCGAGGGGCTGCATGCGTTGGCGCGATCGCAATGCTCACGGCGGCGAGCGCCAGCGCGACGATGAGCGCGGACTTCACGCCGTTGTGTTGGCTATGCCTGCGTGACGGCTCCTACCGCGGCGCCATACGAATCGCGCCGTCGAGACGTATCACCTCGCCGTTGATCATCTGATTCTCGGCGATGTGCCGCGCGAGCGCCGCATACTCCGCCGGCCTGCCCAACCGCGAAGGGAAAGGCACTTGCTTGCCGAGCGACTCGCGCGCCGCTTCCGGCAATCCGGCCAGCATCGGCGTATCGAAGATGCCCGGCGCAATGCTGGCGACGCGAATCTGATGCTGCGCGAACTCGCGCGCGACCGGAAGCGTCAAACCCACGACCCCACCTTTCGACGCCGCATATGCGGCTTGCCCGATCTGTCCGTCGTAGGCCGCGACCGACGCCGTGCAGATGATGACGCCGCGATCCTCGCCCGGTTCGACCGCGCGCTCGAGCATCTTCGCCGCCGCCAAACGGATCACGTTGAACGTGCCGATCAGGTTCACGGCAATCACTTTCGTGAAGTTCTCGAGCGGCAACGGACCGTTGCGTCCGATCACGCGCTCGGCGGTCGCGATGCCGGCGCAGTTGATCGCACCGTGCAGTCCC
>Ga0302326_10020981_pt1 | contig 13417 bp, 12 predicted proteins | sample Palsa_T0_3_FD_202264 | JGI IMG/M metagenome (GOLD analysis project Ga0302326, IMG submission 202264) | Peat permafrost microbial communities from Stordalen Mire near Abisko, Sweden - Palsa_T0_3 | ecosystem: Environmental > Terrestrial > Soil > Palsa > Peat permafrost | place: Sweden: Abisko... | reverse complement strand
CCCGTCACCGAGCGCCTGATGGTCTGCTTGTCGGCCAATCCGCACGGCAGCGGCGGCTTGCTGCGCAAAGCCTCGCGCGAGGCTGCGCGGCTGGACGCCGAATGGTTCGCGGTGCATATCGAGACGCCGTCGGAGTCGGTCAGCCGGGTCAGCACGGCCGACTTCCGCGAGCTGCTCGACAACATCAACCTCGCTGCCGATCTGGGCGCCGAGGTCGTATGGCTCAAATCCCCCGACGTCACTGCCGCGATTCTCGACTTCGCCCGCGAGCATCACGTCAACCGCATCCTTATCGGGCGGCGGGGACCGCGGCGCCTGAGTAACCTCTGGCGCCGTTCGATCACCGGTCGCCTGCTCGATCGCGCGTCAGATTTCGACGTTGAAGTGGTGGCTCGCGATGAAGAATGAATCGACCATGAAGCCCCCGACGCTCAGCAGCAGGGTTCGCAATCTCACCCTCATGATGCTGGCGCTGACGGTTGCGCTCGGCGTGCTGGCGATCCCGCAGGTCAGCCATCTAGGCGGCGCGATTCGCGAGACGCTCTACCGCAACTACATAAGCATCGAGGCCGCCCAGCATATGCAGGCCGCGATGGACAGCTTGCAACGCGCGGAATTGGCCGGGGACCTGCAATCGGCTATCCCTTCGCGGCGCCACGAATTCCAGCGCTGGATCGGCATCGAACTCCAGAACATCACCGAAGTCGGCGAGGACGGCCTGGCCCATCAGATCGACGATCTCGGAAATCATCTGATTAGCCAGCTGGCGACCGAGCGGGCCGGCGCTCCACGGCATGACGCCGATTTCACCGCGATTCGCCAGTTGCTCGATCGGCTAATCCTGATCAATCGCAACGCGATGTTCCGCGCCGACAGCCGCGCCAGCCGCATGAGCCGGCGGGTGGCTTACGAGTTCGGAATCGGCCTGGTACTCCTGCTGATACTTGGGATGGTGGTTTCGGTGGCGGCGGCCAGATCGATCGCGCGGCCGCTCGACGACCTTGCCGATCGCCTGCGCAGCCTTAACCTGCGCGCGCCTTCGCTGCGGATCGGTCCGCAGCGGCTGGCCGAGCTGCAATCGGTCGCCCTGGAATTCAACCGAATGGCCGAGCGGCTGGAGAAATTCGAACGTCTCAACGTCGATCGCCTGCTCTACGAAAAGCGCAAGACCGAGGCGATTATCGAGAGCCTTGAAGATGGCGTAGTGCTGATCGATCCGCGCGGCGTGGTCACGCATATCAACGAAATCGCGGCGATCATTCTCGGCGTCGGCCGTGAAGAGGCGCTCGGCAGCCAGTTCGAAGATCTCAACAGCAACCATCCGCACTATCTGCGCGTGCGCGCGGCGCTGCGCGACGCTGCCCCGGTCGACTATCAGCGGGTTGAAGTGGAGCTGCACGTGCGCGGCCGCGATCACACCTACGTGCTCAAGCGCCTGTCGCTCGCACCGGACGCCGAGGAGTCGCTCGGCACCATGCTCATCCTGCAGGACATCACCTACCTGCGCGACAAGGATCGCGCCCGCGTCAACCTGGTGGCGACGCTGTCCCACGAGCTGCGCACGCCGCTCACTTCACTGGCGATCGCGAGCGAGCTCCTGCAGCGCAATCATGACGGCCTTGCGGCCAAGCAGATCGAACTGGTCGACGCGATCGGCGAGGATGTCGATCGGATGCGCAACCTGGCCGATGATCTGCTCGATCTGGCGCGCGGCGAAACCGGCGCTATCGCGATTCACAACCGGCCGCTCGACCTGGTCGCGCTGGTCGCCGCCGTGACGAAAACCCTGACGTTGCAGGCGCAGCACAATCAGGTGCAGCTCGAGACCGACGTCACCGACACCCGCTTGCGGCTGCAAGGCGACCCCGTCAAGCTATCTTGGGTGCTCTCCAATCTGATCGGCAACGCGCTGCGCTACACGCCGGCGGGCGGCAAGATCGTCATCGGCGCCACGCGCACAGAAGACACCGTGCAGGTCACGGTGTCCGACACCGGGCCCGGCGTGCCCGAAGAATTGCGCGCCCATATCTTCGAGCGCTTCTCGCAATGGAATATCAACGGCTCCGAGGCTGGTAGCGCGGGGCTGGGACTGGCGATCGTCAAGGAGATTGTCGAGGCGCACGGCGGCCGTATTTTCGTCGAGAGCTCGCCGGCTGGCAGCCTCTTCCGAGTCGAGCTGCCGGCTGAAGGAGAGCGCTGATGTCGCGGCTGTTGATCGTCGACGACGAGAAGAACATCCGCCGCCACCTTGAGACCTTCTTCGTTTCATGCGGCCATGAAGTGCGGCTGGCCGAGAGCGGCGCCGAAGCGCTCAAGGAGATTGCGCAGGGCGGACCGCCGGACCTGATGCTCAGCGATTTCCGCATGGCCGAGATGAACGGCCTCGAGCTGCTCAGCGAAACCAAGCGCCGCCATCCCGAAACGCTGGTGGTTCTGATGACGGCGTTCGGCACTGTCGAAAACGCGGTGGCCGCGATGAAGGCCGGCGCATACGACTACCTGACCAAGCCGTTCACACTGGATCAGATTCGTCATGTGATCGACCGCGCGCTCGAGGTCAAGACGCTGCGCTCGGAGAATCGCCATCTGCGCGACGCGCTCGAAGACGCGCCGCTGGTCGAATCGAACAGTCCGCTGATGGCGTCGCTGCTCGAAACCGCGCGGCGCGCCGCGTCGAGCGAGGCGACGATACTTCTCACCGGCGAGAGTGGCACGGGAAAAAATGTGCTGGCGCGGCAGATTCACAGTTGGAGTCAGCGCCATCAGCGGCCTTTCGTGGTCGTCAATTGCACGACGCTGTCCGAGCATCTGCTGGAAAGCGAGCTTTTCGGCCATCTGCGCGGCGCCTTCACCGGCGCTATCAAGGACAAGCCCGGCCGGCTCGAAGCGGCCGACGGCGGCAGCGTGTTTATCGATGAGGTCGCGGACCTGTCGGTGGCGCTGCAGGTCAAGTTTTTGCGTTTCCTGCAGGACAAGCGCTTCGAGCGGATCGGCGGCCAGAATACGATCGAAGTCGACGCGCGGATTATTGCCGCCACCAACCGCGACCTGGCTGGCGAAGTCGCGGCAGGCCGCTTCCGCCCTGATCTCTATTACCGGCTCAACGTTATTTCGGTCCGCGTGCCGTCGCTGCGCGAGCGCCCCGAGGATATCGAAATCCTCGCCCAGCGATTTCTGACCGAAGCCTCCGCGCGCAATCGGCGGCCCGGTCTCAAATTCTCGCCCGCCGCGATAACCGCCCTGCAAGGATATCCGTGGCCCGGCAACGTGCGCGAGCTGCGCAACGCGATCGAGCGAGCGACCGTGTTGAGCCGCGGCGAAGTGATCGAGACCGAGGATCTACCCGACCCGATCTTCCGGGCGACGCCGACGCCGTCGGCCACTCCGGCGGAGAACTCGAAGGCTACTCTCGACGATATCGAACGCGACTACATCAAGCAGGTGCTGGCGAGCGCGACGACGCTCGAAGAGGCGGCCGACATGCTCGGTATCAGTGTTGCGACGCTATGGCGGCGGCGCAGGCGCTATGGAATCGACTAAGCCGCGCGGGCATCGGACTCGGCGGCCTTGAGCCATCCGGTCAGGTCTCGATCGATAAGGTGTGACAGCAGCTCGACGTCGACGGTGAAATGCTCGCGCAGTTCGTTGAGAAATTCGGGCCGCAACGTCCGCCGCACGGCCGGCGCGCCGGCGAAGCGCACCAGCGACGGACCCCATGGAACGCTGAGCCGCAGCCCGCTGGCTTTCTTGAGTTTGCCGGCTGTCGCGAGAAAATGGTTCCACGCACGCCATCGCGCAACCTTGTTTTCATTATGGATCGGAAAATCGACGCGACCGTCCGAAGGAACTTCGAGAAACGAAAGAACGCTTTCGTAAACGGCACGGGCGTCGGCGCGCAGATCGTCCATCACGATAATTTTGATCCGATCGCGTGGAACCATTCGAAACATCCGTTCGACCTGCGCGCCGAGCATGCAGCGCTCTGAGTACATCAGCTCCTTGGGCTCGCAGCACAAAAACGGCATTTCGCGGCCGCGCCTCCGTGCCTGCTGTTTGCGCCACGCGGCCTCGAAGTCCGGTTCGTTCTCGTAACAATCGAAAATATTCTGCGAATGCAGCGACGGCGCCATCTCGAGCGGCGTACGCACCATCACGAGAAACTTTGCCGCCGGTTCGAACTCCAGAATTCGCGGTACGGCGACGCGCGACGCGACGTACCATACGCTGCCCTCGCCAATCGCCAGATGGTCCCGGTGGGCGCCGCGGAAGAGCCGCAGGTATTCGCGTTCGGTCCATACCCGATTGTGCTCGTAATAATCGGTGGAAAAGAAATGCGGCTCCTTGGGATGGCAGAAGAGAATCCGCGGATGGGCCGCGAGATAGCGGCTGAGCGAGGTCGTCCCGCATTTGGCGGCGCCGACAAGAAAAAAGTTGGGCTTGGCTGGTTCCATGACTGAGGTTATCCGGGGTTAGGCGAGAGCCGTTCAGGAGGCCTCCAGCGGACCGCTCGGCGCGAGTCCGCCCACCGATGGGACGCCGCCGTCCGCGCCTGTCGACGCAGTCAGGATAAGTCCCGGCACGAAAATTCCAAGCATCACGCGCAGCGCTATACCGACCCCGCTGTGCGCAATCGACAGCGCCAGCAGGTCGGCTCTCGGTGCCATGCCGGCGAAGCCGAACACGATCGCCGCCTGCGACGTGCCGATTCCGACCGGCGTGATCGGCGTCCCGTTGGCGAGCACGATAATCGGCAGCGCCGCGACCATCTGCATCATGGTCACGGGCACAGCGAAGGCGCGGAACTCCAGGTAAAAGCCGGTCGCTTGCGTGAGAAAAATGGTGGCTCGAATCAGGCTCAGCCGCGCATAGTGCGACGGCCGTGCGATCCTGAAAGTCGCCAGCGATGGCCGGTTGTAAAGCCATCGGAGCAGCTTGGTCGGCGGCAGCCCGTTGATCCATAGAATCGCCATCAGCCACAGCGCAACGATCGGTGGAATCAGCACCGTCCACGGCAGGCGCAACGGAAAACTCGGCGCGAGTATCGCTCCCGCCAGCGCCATCAGCAGCAGCATGTGAATATCGATCAACGCCTGGAAAAGCAGGCTGAATCCGGTTCCGAGAAAGCCGACGCCCAGCCGACGGCTGACGGCGAGCGCAAAGACGCTCTCGCTGACGGCGCTGTTGAGTACCTGCAGGAAGCATCGGGCGGCATTTGGCCTGATCATCTCGGTGAGCGTCGCGTGGCCTTGAAAATATGAGAACAGGCGCGCGAACAGGTAGCATTCGCCGACAAAGAGGATCGAGAATTCGACGATCCGGACCGGCATGAACACGCCGATTTTCGCGTCGGTGAGGGCACCGGCGATCGCATGGAGCGGAACCTTGCTGGCAACCCACCATAGCAACGCAAGGCCGATCAAGTAGGCCAGTGCGGTGCGCACAATCGCCCGTTTCGTCATCGATACACTCGCCATCGATTCGACGCCTTTAGCTATACTTTGTAGTGGTTTCAAGGCGCTGAAAACAGCGGCGGACGGATACATCCGGCGGCGTCCGACCGTTGGATTCCGAACCTGTGAGGGGAAGTTGTCTTGTGGTAACCTTTGCTACGAGGAGCCTACCGATGAGCGCAATCTTACCGTCACCCGGAACGATGCCGGCCGATATCGCACGGCGCATCCGCATGCTCGATCGCAACGTCACGCCGGAGCTGATCCAGGCGGCGCAGGATCTTTATGTGCCGCTGCATGAAAAGCCGCCGTACGCGGGCGTCAAAATAACGCGCGACCATAAATATGGCCCCGCGCCACGCAACCGCCTCGATATATATGAGCCGGAACCGGCGGATCGCACGCCCAGGCCGATCCTGATGTTCGTTCACGGCGGTGGATTTGTCGCCGGCGACAAGTGGTTTGAAGGCACGCCTTATTACGACAACGTGGGCCTGTGGGCGGTACGCAACGGCTATATCGGCGTCACTATGACCCATCGTTTGGCGCCGGATGATCCGTGGCCGGCCGCCAACGAGGACCTTGCCGCCGCGATCGAATGGACGGCTAACGCAGCCGCGAGCCACGGCGGCGACGCCGAGCGGATTTTCCTGATGGGACAGTCGGCGGGCGCGGCTCACTCAGCCTCATATGTCGCGCATCCGGAATTCCACGGCCCAAGCGGCGTGCGGGTGTCGGGCGTGATCCTGCTTTCGGGACTTTACAACCTGACCACGATGGAAATGCGCCCTAATCTAGAGGCCTATTACGGCACCGATCCGGCGCTATACGCCGAGCGTTCGTCGATTACGGGACTGATGCATTCGAGTATCCCGCTGATGATCGTTATCGCGGAGATGGAGCCGACGTTTTTCCATACCCAGGGTATCGAGCTCCTCGGCGCGATCAGCCAGCGCGACCGCGCGTGCCCGCGATTCCTCACTCTAATCGGCCACAATCATCTGACTGAAATTTTTCACCTCAATAGCGGCGAGAATCTGCTCGGCAGCCAGATACGAGAGTTTATCCGCGTCGGCCGCTGAAGAATCGGGTTGCCGATTTGACGCGATACTCGCCTGAGGATAATCGATGCGAAACTTTATCTTGATGATGCGAGCCATGCGCATTGTCGTTGTGAGCGCGGTCATGATCGCGGCTCTCACGCTCGCAACTCGTAGTGCATATTGCGACGAATCTCTTTCCACGATGCTGCACGGCGATCAAAATAATGCCCAAAGTAACGTCGCCAATATCAAAAAAATCTACGTTCCCGAGCTCGTCCGGATGATCCATGACAAGACGCCGGGACTCATGATTTTCGATGCCAACGGCGAAGGCACCCGCGCCAAGTTTGGCGTCATACCCGGATCGCGCCTGCTCAGCTCCGCCGACGAATACGACGTTGCGACGGAACTGCCCGCCAACAAAAACGACGTGCTGGTTTTCTATTGCGCCGACCGCCATTGAAACGCCTCCGATGAGGCCGCCCGTCGGGCGGCGGCAGCCGGCTACAAGAACCTGTACGAGATGAAGGACGGAATAATCGGATGGGACGCTGCCAAGCAGCCGACCGTGCCGCTGTCGTCCTATCATGGTGCGGTCGCGGGCTGAGCACCGGTTGAGCAATTGATGGGAGTAATTGGCGGCGCCCAGGTTGCGGTCGTTTACGGTCGGCGTGCGCCTGCCGATACGGTAGTGAGCCTGCGCTCGGACAGGGCCGTCAGCCTGCGAATCAGCACCGAGCCCGGAATCCATCGCCGATAGGCGGTCGCCCATAGGATCAGCACCGACGTGCCGAGCAGCGCTGCAAACGGATAGTTGAACGTTGGCGACCGCATCACCATCGGGAGCAGCGCCACGGCCAGACCCGGCGGCAGATGCAAACCGAAGACGCGGAGCGCGCCGATTCCCCACGCCATCGCGACAAAAGCGCCGCCCGGCCCGGTACCTATCCACCGTATGGCCACTAATCCGCCGAATGCGGCAACGAACAGCAACAGCGGCATCCGCGTCATGCCGTCGGTCCACGGGCAGTCCGGGTCGGATAAAAGCTCGGTGCAAATGACGATGATCGGCGGGAACATGACGAAGCGCATGCCCGTGATCAGAACCAGGCCGTACTGCACCGTTATGAACGCGAACAGCACGGCGACCCACGGCAGCATCGACAGTGACGGCCGGCGGTTCTCTGCGCGCACAGCCGCAGCAAGACGATCATCTCCATTAACGGCCATCCGCGCCAGAAACGTCTGCCATCCGAGCACCAGCCCTACCAAAAGAAGCGACGCCAAGAGGATACCGCCAGGATAACCCCAGCTTGTGATGCCAACGACCAACGGCAGCAAGCCAGCCGAGATTGCCGGTACGATAGGCGATCCAGTCGCGATAATGATCACCAGGGCGCTGCCCACCGTCAGTAGAATCGAGGCAAACTCGTAAGGCATCATGCGGGTGATCACAGTGCCGACCAGCGCCGTCAGAAAGGGCGTAGTGGCAAGGTGAATTGGCGCGGAGGCCCATCGTCCGTACGGTCTCGTGATGGTTTCAAATGCGAGCGCACCCAACTCGGGAAAAAGGATATAGAACGCGCCCGTACCGTGGGCGATCGCCGCGATAACCGTGATATATGCCAGAGCGATCGCGCATGCGATCGCATCGCGAGTTCCGGGCGACTTCAGGAATCGAGGCGAATCCATGAGAATCCTGCAGACAATCTCCCGCGGGGCCTTTTGCGCTATCCGGACCCGCCGACCGATTACACTTTCGGTACTAAATACCGCCGTGGGCTCGATCGCAATGATGCTGATATTAATCGGGATGGACGTTGGTATCGGATGGTCTGCCGACGCGAATCGGACGCCGGTCGTCGTGACAGAAGTGATCGTCTTTCAGCCGCCACGGCCGTCCGGCGTCGTCCATGAGGGCCGATGCTGGACGGAATCGATCGCGGTCAGTCGCCCGGGCGCGTGGCGATGCATGGAAGACAACTCGATCAGCGATCCATGCTTCGAGGTTCGCGGTAATTTGGGCGAAGTCGTGTGTGACGCTAATCCCGCCGACGGTTCCGCGGGGTTTGTCATGAAGCTCACCGAGTCCCTGCCGAAACCCGAGGGCCATCCGAGTCCCGAGAGTCCCGCAAGTCCATGGATCATCGAGCTCGCGGACGGCACCTTATGTCAGGCGGCGACGGGTACGATGGCGGCGATCGGCGATCAGGCCGTGCGCTATCCGTGCGCGCCACCCGCGAGCGACGGCACAGCCGCGCATCAACCTGCGATCGAAGTTGGCGTACTCGACAATCTGAAGCCCGGAAAAATCTGGATCGCCGATGAGGTCTGGTTCACCGTCGAGGCGACTGCGAACAGTGGCAGTCCCTTCAAGCTGGTGAAGCGCAAGGCGGTATCCGTGCGCCGGGTCTGGGAATAAGAAGAATCCAGCAGCGAATTAACGCCACTAGTCTTTAGAGGACACGGGCGAAGATTCGTGAGCCACTTTGGATGCCATCCCGTTGGCATTGTTGACCGCACGCAGGTAGTTGAGCACATGTCGCCGCAGCTCGGCTTGGATCGCATCGACCGGCCGGCAGGCGTCGACGATTACGAAGCCGAACTCCTTGGCGAGCCGGTGATATTCCTCGATGAGCCGCGCCTGGTAGTGCTTGAACGAATCGAAAATGTCAGTGCCGAGGGCGAGATGCATCCCGGATTCCCAGTAGTCGATGCCCTTGCCCTGAATCACTCGCGGCACCAGCGTGTCGACGTCGATATCGAGCTGCAGGACGAGGTCGGGAATCAGCGCCATCTGAAACAGCTCGCGCGTCCAGGTTGGATCGGCGCCCATCACGGTGTCGCGGGCGAAGGCGGTGTACATATACCGATCTGCTATCACGATGAAACCCGCTTGCAGCGCCGGCAGAATCTCATGCTCGAGGCGATCGGCGAAGTCGGCCGCATAGAGCAGGCTGAACGTGGTCGGATTCAACTGATGTCCGGCCTTGGCCTCTTTGATCGTCGCCGAGAGCAGCGGCGATCGAGTCCATCCGGTATTGCTGACAGCGTAGCCCTCGAGTTCGAGCCACCGGCCCAGCAGTTCGATTTGAGTTGACCGGCCGACGCCGTCGGTGCCTTCGATAACGATCAGGTGGCCGGGCAACGGCTTGTCGCCGAGATAGGGCAGGCCGTGCCCGTACCATCGTTTGCTAGTGCCGTTGCGCATGGCCGTTCGCATTACCGTTCAAATGGTTCGCGCGCTCATGGTCGTAGTCGCGCAACGCTTCCTGCACCATCTGGCGGAAAGCTTTTTGCTGGGCCGGAATCTCGCCGATCGCATCGATAGTCCGCAGCCCGAACTCGGTCGTCAGTTCGTCATATATATTCAGGACGCGGCTCTGGAACATCCGGAAGCTTTCGACCGGATCGCCCGACAGTCCCAGGTCCATGCCGGCTTCGTGGTATTTGAGCTTGGCGCGCCCGGCGAGCAGCCGCTCGAGTGAAACTTCAATCGGCACGCGGAAATATAGCGTCAGGTCCGGACGGGGCGCGTGGCGATATACCGATCGCACCCATTCGGGATGCACACCGCGGGCGACGTCGCGCGCAAACGCGGTGAATACGTAGCGATCGGCCAGCACGATCATTCCAGCCTTCAGCGGCGGCAGAATCTGATAGGTGAATCGATCCGCAAAGTCCACCGCGTGGAGCAGGCTGAACGTGGTCGGCGTCAGCAAATTCTTCTGCTTGCCCCGTCTCAACGCGCGACGCACCAGACGCGAAGAGTTCCATTCGGTAAAGTGAACCGGGTAACCTTGGGCCCGGAGCCATCGCTCGAGCAATTGAAGCTGCGTCGACTTGCCGGACCCATCTATACCTTCGACCGCGATCAGGCGGCCCGGATAAGGATGGGGTATGTTGAGCGGATTTTTTGTCTTGACGGTCTGGCTGGTCGGAGCGTTGTCGGGGTTACGATGGACGTCGATGTTGCGCGGATGCTCGAATGCCAGAAACGATCCGTCGACCAGTGACGCCCCATTGGCGTGCCGATCTTCATGACCGTTGCCGTTATCGTGATCCTGAAAATTCATAAAGCGAGACCGGCTCTCCCTGCTCGCATTCCGCTCTCGGCTCGTTAATAAATTGTTGCGGAATAATGTAAATCATAACCGCGGGTTCGCTGTCACCCGATCCGCGTGGGGTTTTGGAGATGAATCAACAAAAGCATCAACAGGACTTCAACAGTTAGCGGAAACAACGTTTGCAGGCATCTTTCATACGAAGTGGATGTGAATGCCGTGCTACAGCGTAATGGCCATTAGCGAAACTTCGTGAAAAATTCGCTCCGCGCTGATAGATTTCATCGGGCCGATGGCTGATTCCGCGACCACCGCACTGCGCACCGACATTCCGGTCACGCCGGACTTCGATCCAGCCCATAAGTGGCTGATCGCGATTGCCGTGATGCTCGGCGCAACGCTCGAGATGCTCGACAGCTCGATCGTCAACGTATCGCTGCCGCATATGCAGGGATCGTTTTCCGCCAGCGTCGATCAGATTGCGTGGGTGCTGACCAGCTACCTCGTCGCCAACGGCATCATGATTCCGATGACCGCATGGATTTCCGGCCGGTTCGGCCGCAAGCGCTATTTCCTTACCTCGATGGCGTGCTTCGTCGGCGCCTCGATGCTGTGCGGGGCGGCGCGCTCGCTCGATCAGATCGTCCTGTTCCGCCTGCTCCAGGGTTTTGCCGGCGCCGCGATGATTCCGACCTCGCAGGCGATCCTGATGGAGACCTTTCCGCCCAGCGAGCAGCAGATGGCGATGGCGGTCTGGGGTATCGGCGTGCAGCTCGCGCCGGTCGCCGGCCCCACGATCGGCGGCTGGATAACCGACAATCTTAACTGGCGCTGGAATTTCTACATCAACGTGCCCGTTGGAATTATCGCTTTCCTGATGGCGTGGACGTTCCTCAAGGATCCGCCGTACCTGAGCCGCCAGCGCGCCAACAAGACGCCGGTCGATTGGGCGGGAATTATCTATCTCGCAGTCGGTCTTGGCCTGCTCGAATTAGTTGTCGATCGCGGGCAGCGCTCCGACTGGTTCGCCGCCGACTGGGTGCGTGTACTCAGCCTGGTTTCGGGCGGCGCGCTGATTATGATGGTTATCCGTGAGTTGCGCTTTCCCGCGCCGATCATCGACCTGCGCATCTTTCGTATCAGGGATTTCACCATCGCGGTGATCATGGGCACCGGCAATATCGCGGCACTCTATATAGTCAATCTTTTGAACCCGCTCTTCCTGCAGGAGCTGCTCGGATACACCGCCTGGAAGGCAGGTATGCTGATGATTCCGCGCGCGATCGGCACCCTCACCGGCATGGTGTTTATCGGCCAGATGGGGCGTAAGGCCTACGACACGCGGCCGGCCCTCGGAATCGGGTTCGTCATACTGGCGGCAGGCTTCTTTATGGCGACGAGCTGGGATCTGCAGGTCGATTCCCACGAAATCGCCAAGACCACGCTGGTCCAGGGTTTCGGAATGGGAGTCGTATTTCCGATCATGTCGGCCACCGCGCTTTCATGCGTGCCCCGCGAGCGGATGGGCAACGCCGCCAGCCTGTACAACATGGTGCGCAACACCGGCGCGGCGGTCAGCCTGGCGGGCGCGACCAATTCGTTGGTCAACCAGGAACAGATTCATCAGTCGCACTTGGTCGAGCATTTTTCGGTCTTTGACGCTTGGAGGATGAGCGACCAGTCATCGCGAACGCCGGGCGCGCAGAACTTTCGGTTTCTGCCACAGATCGAGGGCGGCCGCAAAGAGGGGATCGGGCGCGTCTACCAGGCGATCCAGGCGCAGGCCGCGATTATGTCATTCAATGACATCTATCGTCATCTTGCCTTCTGGATGCTCGTGCTGGCGCCTCTGTTCCTGCTGATTCGGCGCAGGCGCATTTCAGATGCGCCCGCTGGCCATTAAATTTCCACGCGCTCACATCCGCCGTTCCTCAGAGCACGCGAATCGCATTCAGCGGTGCGCACGCCATTGCTACCTGAGTCGAGGCAGCCTTACCCTTGAATAGACAATTTAACGGCAGAACAAGGGAGATATGATAATCGTGAAATACTCATTCAAGACGGCTGCGCTGGCTTTTGGTATTGCGGCGCTGCTCGGAAGCGCATCGATTGGATTCGCTGACAGTTCCGACACCAGCACCTCGACGACGACAACCGTGTCGCCTGCGCCGGCCCCCGTCGCCGTCGCGCCTATCGTCGTTGCGCCCGCTCCGATCGTCGCGGTCATACCCCCGCCGGCGATAGTCGTCGCGCCTGCCCCAATGGCGCCGTCAAGCTCGGGCAGCACCACGACTGAAAATAGCTCGACTACCACCAGCAACTAGGAACCAGGTTTCGTCGCGAAGCGGCAGACCCTGTGCGCTCGCTAACTGGTGTCGCGCCGGGACTGCCGCTTTCCGCTAAAGCCACCCGCTAAGAAATTGTTGATGCGCGCGCTAGCAAATCATTGAAGAAATAGTTCGCTCGAAGACTTTCCGCGCCGCCTCGTCATACAGCACTATCTCGACCCGTTCGATCGACGTGGAGCTGGCCAGGTGGCTGCGAATTTCGTCGAGCATCACCTTTGCGCAGCGGTCGAGCGGAAAGCCCGCTACACCGGTGCCGATTGCCGGAAACGCGATCGATCGCAGCCCTATCTCCGTCGCGCGCGTGAGCGAATTGATCGTTGCCGCGCGAAGATTCTCCTCTTCCGTCGGCTGCCCGAGGCACATGCTCGCGGCGTGAATGACGTGGCGCGCGGCGAGATTCCCGGCTCCGGTCACGGCAGCCTCGCCGAGCGGAATTGGTCCGATACGGTCGCATTCGGCTTGAATCGCCGGACCGCCCTTGCGGCGGATCGCTCCGGCTACGCCCGCGCCTA
>Ga0302326_10020980_pt1 | contig 13417 bp, 12 predicted proteins | sample Palsa_T0_3_FD_202264 | JGI IMG/M metagenome (GOLD analysis project Ga0302326, IMG submission 202264) | Peat permafrost microbial communities from Stordalen Mire near Abisko, Sweden - Palsa_T0_3 | ecosystem: Environmental > Terrestrial > Soil > Palsa > Peat permafrost | place: Sweden: Abisko... | reverse complement strand
TGGGGGCTCTGTGGGGGGGGGCCGTCCCCCGACTCGCCCGGGGGGGGGACGAGCCCACGGCCCTGCTTCCCGGTCGACTCGGCGAGCAGCTGCTCGACCCAGAGGCCGAAGCCGTTGCCCTCGGGCACGCAGATCTTGTCCCGGCCCTCACGCCAGCCCTCGCCGAGCGCGAGCCCGAGCTCGAGGCCGGGATTGCCCTGGTCGAAGTGGCAGGCCTCCGCCATCTCGCAGGCGCGGGCCAGGAGGAGCTCGATGTCGACGCCGAGCAGCGCCGCCGGCAGCAGCCCGAAGGGCGAGAGCGCCGAGTAGCGGCCCCCGATCGTCGGCTCGCCCGCGAGGATGGTGCGAAAGCCGCGCTCGCGCGCGATGCGCTCGAGCTCCGAGCCGGGGTCGGTGATCGCGGCCCACTGCTCCCCGCGCGGCGCCAGCTTCCAGAAGTACTCGGTGTGGGCGCGCGTCTCGAGCGTGCCGCCCGACTTCGACGCCGAGATGAAGAGCGTGCGGCCCAGGTCGAGGCGCGCCTCGAGCGCGCGGATCGCGCGGGGATGGGTCGTGTCGAGCACGTGGAAGCGCCCGTCGCCGAACGAGCGGCGCAGCACCTCGGGGGCGAGCGAGGAGCCGCCCATGCCGAGGAGCACGACGGCCTCGATGCCCGAGGCGGCCTCGCTCGCGAGCCGCAGGAGCAGCTCCGCGTCGGCGCGACGCCGCTCCGGCTCGTCGAGCCAGCCGAGCCAGCGCGCCTCGTCGGTACCCGTCCAGACGGTCGGATCGCGGGCCCAGATGCGAGCGACGAGCTCGCCGCCCTGGCCGCTCACCGCGCCACCAGCTCACCCCTCTTGGCCTCGATGCCCGCGATGAGCTCATCGAAGGAGTCGGCGAACTTGGCCACGCCCTCCCGCTCGAGCGTCTCGACGACATCGTCGTAGTCGACGCCCGCGTCGGCCAGCTCGGCGAGCAGGGCCTCGGCCTCGGGGAGCCCCTCGTTCACGGTGTCGCCGCGCACCTCGCCGTGATCGCGGAAGGCGGCGAGCGTCTCGGGAGGCATCGTGTTGACGGTGTCGCGGCCGATCAGCTCCTCGACGTACATGACGTCGCGGTAGGCGGGGTTCTTGGTGGAGGTGGAGGCCCAGAGCGGCCGCTGTGCGCGCGCGCCCGCCGCCGCGAGGCGATCCCAGCTCGGGCCGGCGAAGGCCTCCCGGAAGTGGGCGTAGGCGAGCCTCGCGTTGGCGATCCCGAGCCGTCCCGCGAGCTCGCTGCGGCCGAGCGCGGCGAGCCGGCGGTCGACCTCGGTGTCGACGCGCGAGACGAAGAAGGAGGCCACCGAGCTCACCGCCGCGGGGTCGCCGTCGGCGAGGAGCAGCCGCGAGAGCCCGCGCTGATAGGCGGCGGCGACCTCGCGGTGTCGGGCGAGCGAGAAGATCAGCGTCACGTTGATGGAGATGCCCAGCGCGACCGCGTCCTCGATCGCCTGCAGGCCCTCGCGCGTCGCCGGGATCTTGATGAACAGGTTCGGCCGCTCGACCCGCCCGTGCAGGTCGACCGCCTGGGCGAGGGTCGCCTCGGCGTCGCGGGCGAAGTCGGGGTCGACCTCGAGCGAGACGTACCCGTCCCCGCCGCCGCTCGCCGCGTAGACCGGCGCCAGGACGTCGCAGGCCGCGCGCACGTCGCCGATCGCGAGCTCGTGGAAGATCTCCCGGGGGTCATCGGTCCGCTCGAGGCACGCGACGATCGCCTCGTCGTAGTGGCCGCCCGAGATCGCCTTCTGGAAGATCGTCGGGTTCGACGTCAGACCGCTGACCGAGTCGTTCGCGACCATCGCGGCGAGCTCGCCCGAGGAGACGAACTCGCGCGAGAGCAGATCGATCCAGACCGATTGCCCCTGCGCGGCGAGCCGCGCCAGCCGTGAGTCAGGCATCCCTCATCCCCCTCTCCATCGCTGCCACCTTCTCCAACCGTGCCACGTAGCGCGCCCCGCCGTCGAAGCGCGCCGCGAGGAACACCGCCACGAGCTCGCGCGCCACGGCCGCGCCGATGATCTCCGAGCCGAGGCAGAGGACGTTGACGTCGTCGTGCTCGACGGCCTGATGGGCGCTGTAGAGATCGTGGCAGATCGCCGCGCGGATCCCGGTGAGCTTGCAGGCGGCGATCGCCGCGCCGGCGCCCGAGCCGCAGACGATGATGCCACGCTCGGCTTCGCCGGCCTGGATCGCCTCACCGACCTGGCGCGCCTTGTCGGGGTAGTCGATCCTGACGGCGGCGGTGTCGGTGCCGAGGTCGATGACCTCCTCGCCCGCCAGCGCCTCGAGGATCGCCTCACGCAGCGAGACACCCCGGTGGTCGAACGCAGCGGCGACCTTCATGGACAATCCTCCTTGGCTTCCCAGGCCCGGCCCGGGCGGCCCGGCCGGTATGCGGCAGGAAGATCATGCCACCTGCACGGCGGCTGCGGCGGCGCGCCCGCTTGAATGGATGCCGGTACATGGCGCTCCTGACCGCAGCCAACCTCCGCAAGGAGTTCTCGGGCACGCCGCTCTTCGATGGCGTCTCCTTCAAGGTCGAGCGCTCCGACCGGCTCGCGCTCGCCGGGATCAACGGATCGGGCAAGACGACGCTCCTGCGGGCGCTCGCGGGTGAGATCTCGCTCGACGGAGGAGAGCTCGCCTGGGAGAAGGGCATCCGCGTCGCGCTGCACGACCAGCGGCCGCCGGCGCTCAGCCCCCAGCCGCTCGGCGAGTACGTGCTCACGGGGACGGCCGACCTCGCCGGGCTCGAGCGCGAGCTGCGCGCGCTCGAGCAGCAGATGGTCGGCGGCGCGCACGACGCGCGCACGATGGCGCGCTACGCGCGCACCCAGGAGCGGCTCGAGCACGCGGGCGGCTACGACTGGCGCGAGCGTGCGAGCGCCGCCGCGCGCGGCCTCGGCTTCGGCGCGGCCGATCTGGAGCGGCCCCTCTCGAGCTTCTCGGGCGGCGAGCTGACGCGCGCCTCGCTCGCGCGCGCGCTCGCCTCCCAGCCGGATCTCCTCTTCCTCGACGAGCCGACCAACCACCTCGACATCGAGACGATCGAGTGGCTCGAGGGGTTGCTCGCGACGCTCGACGCGGGCGTCATCCTCGTCGCCCACGACCGCTGGTTCCTCGAGGCCGTCACCACGGCGGTGCTCGAGCTCGAGCGGGGACGCTCGGTGTTCTTCCCCGGCAAGTGGCACCTCTGGCGGCGGGAGCAGGCCGCCCGCGCCCAGCACCAGGCGCGCAGCGCCGCGCGCGACGCCGCGGCGATCGCGCGGCTCGAGCGTTTCGTCGAGCGCTTCGGCGCCAAGGCGACCAAGGCGGCCCAGGCGAAGTCCAAGCGCCGCCAGATCGACCGTCTGCGGGCCAACCAGACCGATGCGCGGCCGCGGGCGGCGTCGCTCGGATTCGAGTTCCTCACCCCCAAGCGTCCCGGGCGCGTCGTGCTCGAGGCCGAGGGGCTGGCGCTCGCGCCGGGCGGCCACGAGCTGCTCGCCGCGGCCTCGTTCGTCCTCGAGCGCGGCGAGCACGTCTCGCTCGTCGGCCCGAACGGCTCGGGCAAGACGACGCTGCTCGAGACGATCCTCGGCCGCCGCGCTCCCGAGGCCGGCAGCGTCAGGCTCGGCTACGGGGTCGAGGTGGCCTACTTCTCCCAGCACGAGGCGGAGCTCGACGAGCGCGGCTCGGTGCTCGAGGCAGCGATGGGCGCCACCGGGCTGCGCCGCCCCGACGCGCAGAAGCTGCTCGGGCGCTTCCTCTTCTCGGGCTGGGAGGAGCACGAGAAGGCCGTCAGCGCGCTCTCGGGCGGCGAGCGGCGCAGGCTCTCCCTCGCGATCGTCGTCGCGAGCGGCGCCAACCTGCTCGTCCTCGACGAGCCGACAAACCACCTCGACCTCGAGAGCCGCGAGGCGCTCGAGGCGGCGCTCGAGGCCTTCCCCGGCACCGTCCTCCTGGTCACCCACGACCGCGCGCTGCTCGATGCCGTCTCGGGACGCCTGCTCTCGATCGAGGAGGGGCGTCTCGTCTCCTACCCGGGCGGCTGGGCCGACTACCGGCGCGAGGAGCCCGCGCCCCCGCGGCGCTCGCCCGCGCCACCCCCGGCGCCGACGCGGCGGCCGAAGCCGGCGCCGGAGCGCCCCGGCCCCCTCGAGCTCGTCGAGCGCGAGATCACGCGCGCCGAGGAGCGTGTCGCCGAGCTCGAGGGGCGTCTCGCGGAGGACTGGACGAACGCCGATCTGGTCGCCGCCCACGGCGCGGCGCGGCGCGACCTGACCGGCCTGCTCGCCCGCTGGGAGCGGCTCTTCGAGGAAGCCCAGGCCTGAGCGCCGGCTCGCGGCGCCCCGGGGCCGCTCAGCGCTCGAGCGGCGCCAGCGTCAGCCCGTCGCCTTCGAGCTGCTCGTGGTAGAGCTCGGCCGGCTCGCGGTGGCCCGACCAGACGACGGCCTGGCCGGTGTTGTGGATCGTGGCCGCGAGCCGCATCCCCTTCTCGTAGTCGACCCCCGGGATCGTCTGGGCGAGCGCGAAGGCGACGCCCTCGTGGGTGTTGTGGTCGTCGTTGAGCACGATCACCCGCCAGGCGTCCCCGCTGCCGCCGCCCCGCCCGCGGCGCACACGCTCTCTCGGGGGCGTGGCGGTGGTCGTCATGACGGGCCCAGGGTATCAATCACGGCCTCGGCGATGACCCGCAGCGGCCGCCCCGAGACCTGGCTCGCCTTGCGCAGACGCGCGAACGCATCCGCCTCCGAGAGCTTGTCCTTCACCATCAGCAGCCCCTTCGCCCGCTCGATCGCCTTGCGCGCGACGAGCGCCTCGGAGAGCGAGTCGGCCTCGGCCCTCGCGGCCACGAGCTCCTCGTGCCGGGCGCGGGCGGTCTCGATCGCCGGGACGATGTCCTGCTCGCGAAAGGGCTTGACGAGGTAGCCGTAGACCCCCGCCTCGGCCGCGCGGTCGATCAGCTCCTTCTGGCCGAACGCGGTGAGCATCACGATCGGAATCGGTCGCTCCTCGAGCATCTTGCGCGCCGCGTCGATCCCGTCGAGCCGCGGCATCTTGACGTCCATCACCGCCAGGTCGGGCTGGTGGGTGCGGGCGAGGGCGACCGCCTCCTCGCCGTCGCGCGCCTCGGCGACCACCTCGTAGCCCGCGCGCTCGAGCAGATCGCGCAGATCGAGGCGGATGATCGTCTCGTCCTCGGCGAGCAGAATGCGCATCAGCGCGAGTCTACGGGCGCGCGCGCGCGCCCGCTCTCAGGCGGGGAAGCGGACCTCGGCCCGCGTGCCGCCCTCGACGAGCAGCGAGAGCGTTCCGCGCAGCTCGTCGCGAACCAGCGCCCGTACGATCGACAGGCCGGTCCCGTTGACGCGGTCGGCCGCGAACCCGGGGCCGTCGTCGGCGATCGCGAGCACGAGCTCGCCCTCGACGCGGTGCAGGTCGACCTGCACGCGCGTGCCGCCGTGCTCGAAGGCATTGCCGAGCAGCTCGGAGAAGACGAGCGCGAGCGCTGTCGCGCGGTGGCCCGCGAGCGAGATCGGCTCGAGCTGCGCGCTGACCTCACGCCCGGCGCCGACGCTCTGGGTGAGCATCGCGCGCAGCCGATCGAGCAGCTCGGCCAGGTCGATCTCCTCGTCTCGCTGCTCGGTCAGCACCTCGTGCACCGCCGCGATCGCGAGGATGCGGTTGACGGAGTCCTCGAGCGCCTTGCGCGGCTCGACGTTCGGCTCGCGCGCCTGCAGGCGCAGCAGCGAGGCCACCGTCTGGAGATTGTTCTTCACCCGGTGGTGGATCTCCTGGGCGAGCACCCCGCGCATCACCGCGCGCCCGTGCTCGAGCGCGACCGCCGCCTGCTGGGCGATCGAGGCGAGCAGCTCGCGGTCGTAGGGGGTGAACGGCGAGGAGCGATCGGCGACGAGCTCTCCGATCTGCCGCCCGCGCCAGCGCAGCGGCTGGCGGATCGCGTGCGCGTCGGCACGGCCCTCCGGCCAGGCGATCGCGCCGTCCTCGAGCACGAGCGCGGCGCCGCTCGCCGCGAGCGCGTCCATCGTCGTCTTCACGATCGCCTCGAGCGACTCCTCGAGGTAGAGCGACTCCGACACCGCCTCGGAGATGCGGGCGAGCGCCTCGAGCTCGTGCACCCGCCGCTGGGCCTCCTCGTAGAGCTTGGCGTGCTCGATCGACTGGGCGACCTGGGCCGCGATCGCGAGCAGGAGCTCGATCTCGTCCTCGCTGAACTCGCGCGGCTGGCGCGTGCGGATGTTGAGCGCGCCCTCGAGCCGCTCGCCGCGGGCGAGGATCGGCACCGCCAGGATCGACTCGTACTCGTCCTCGGGGAGGTTCGCGAAGCTCTTGAAGCGCGGGTCGACGTTCGCGTGCGTGGCGATCATGACCGGCCCGCGGTCCCTGGCCGCCGAGCCGGTGATCCCCTCTCCGGTGCGCATGCGCGGCCGCTGGGTCATCGTCTCGACGCTCGTCCCGTAGGTCGCCCGGAGCACGAGCTCGCCCGCCCGCTCGTCGAAGAGGTAGACGAAGCAGGCATCGGCGCCGAGGGCGTCGGCGACCTTGGTCGCGACCTGCGAGAGCACCTGCTCGAGGTCGAGCGTCGAGTTCACCGCCTCGATCGTGTCGGTGAGCAGCTTGAGGTGACGTTCCCGGCGATCCATCCCGCCCAAGCGTACGCGGCGCCGGACGCCGCGCTCCCCCGGCCGGCAGTAGCGCATGCGGGCCGGCCGGTGCGCGTTCTTACGAAGTTCTTACCGGGAGGCGCGGGTTTGCCCACCTGCGGGCGCGTAGCGTCCCAGGCATGGCCAGGACCGGGATCGACCTGCGCGAGACGATCGGCTACCTCGTCGCCGACGCGCGCGGACGGATCGTCGGACGCGTCGAGTGCGCGATGTTCGGGAGCTCGCCCGAGGTCCCCGACGCGCTCTCGGTGCGCTCGGGCTTCCTCGCCCGCCGCCGCCTCGTCCCGGCCGAGTCGATCGAGCAGATCGACGGCCGCACGCGGGTGATCGGCCTGCGCGTCGAGCGCGACGCGATCCGCAGCTTTCTCTGAGCCGACACGGTTGCACGCGCGCGCTCGCGCGGCTAACGTTGCACCCAGACGCGGCGTCCGAGGACGCGCGGAGGCAACGGAGCCTCACGACGCACCAGGGTCGTGGGGCTTTTTCATTGGACCAATCCGCGGGAGGACCGGCATGTCGGAAGAGAAGCAGTACCTGTCGAATGGTTCGGACGCGGGCGCCCACTCCCCGGGCGACGCACTCGAGTTCGCCCGTGCGCGCGGCGCGCGCATCGTCGATCTCAGGTTCACCGACCTGCTCGGAACCTGGCAGCACGTCTCGCTGCCGATCTCGGCGATCGACGAGGCCGACTTCGAGGAAGGGCTCGGCTTCGACGGCTCGTCCATCCGCGGCTGGAAGGGCATCTCCGAGTCGGACATGCTGCTCATCCCCGACCCCGACACGGCGGTCATCGACCCCTTCATGGCGGAGCCGACGCTGGCGCTCCTGTGCGGGATCATCGATCCGCTCACGCGCGAGCCCTACGAGCGCGACCCGCGGCTGATCGCCAGGCGCGCCGAGGCCTACCTGCGCGAGACGGGCATCGCCGATGCGGCCTACTTCGGCCCCGAGGCGGAGTTCTTCGTCTTCGACGACGTCTGCTTCGAGCTGAGCGCCAACCGTGCCTTCTACGAGGTCGACTCGAGCGAGGGCTACTGGAACTCGGGCACACCCGGGCTCGGCTACACGATCCGCGAGAAGCACGGCTACTTCCCCGCCCCTCCCCACGACACCCTGCACGACCTGCGTAGCGAGATGGTGCTGACGCTCGAGCGCCTCGGCGTCGCCTGCGAGTACCACCACCACGAGGTCGCGACCGCCGGCCAGTGCGAGATCGACATGCGCTTCACGACCCTGACCCGGATGGCCGACCAGCTGATGACCTACAAGTACGTCGCCCGCAACGTCGCCAAGCGGGCGGGCAAGAGCGCGACCTTCATGCCCAAGCCGCTCTTCGGCGACAACGGCTCCGGCATGCACTGCCACCAGTCGCTGTGGAAGGACGGCCAGACGCTGATGGCCGACGAGTCGGGCTACGCCGGGCTCTCGGCGACCGCCCGCGCCTACGTCGGCGGCCTGCTCGCCCACGCCCCGGCGCTGCTCGCGTTCGCCGCGCCGACGACCAACTCCTACCGCCGGCTCGTCCCGGGCTTCGAGGCGCCGGTCAACCTCGTCTACTCGCAGCGCAACCGCTCGGCCTGCATCCGCATCCCCGTCTACTCCGCCTCGCCCAAGGCCAAGCGGATCGAGTTCCGCTGCCCCGACGCGACGGCGAACCCCTATCTCGCCTTCCCGGCGATGCTGCTCGCGGGCCTCGACGGGATCGAGCGGGGCCTCGACCCGGGGGCGCCCTCCGACTACGACCTCTTCGAGGAGGCGGGCGTCGAGGTGCCCCAGGTGCCGGGATCGCTCGCCGAGACGCTCGACGCGCTCGAGGCCGATCACGCGTTCCTGCTCAAGGGCGGCGTCTTCAGCGAGGGCCTGGTCAGCACCTGGATCGACTGGAAGCGCGAGCAGGAGGTCGACCCGCTGCGGCTGCGGCCCCACCCGCTCGAGTTCGCGCTGTACTACGACGCGTAGGGGTCGCGGACGCCGCGGCGCCACGGCGAGCCCGCCGCGCGCGGGGCCGGCGCGAGCCCGCGGCGGGCCGGGTGTCAGGCGACCGCGGGAGCGGCCAGGTGGGGCGAGAGGTAGCGCTCCCAGCGCTGCGGGACCTTCGGCGCCGCGAGCCGGATGAAGAGCGCCGGCGCCGGCGGCCGCGGCGGCTGGGCGAGCTCCATCTGCACCTCGTGGGGCATCCGGTTTCCCTTGCGCAGGTTGCACGGGGCACACGAGGTCACGACGTTCTCCCAGACCGAGCCGCCGCCGCGGGAGCGGGGGATGACGTGGTCGAGCGTCAGCCGGCCGCTCGCGCTGCCGCAGTAGACGCAGCGCCAGCCGTCGCGGGCAAAGAGCGCACGGCGGGAGATCTTGCGCTGCACGATCCGCGGCACGCGCACGTAACTCACAAGCCGGATGACGTGCGGCCACGGAAATCTCGCCGTCGCCGAGCAGAGTGGTCGGTCGAGTTCCTCGACCACCTCCGCCTTGCCCTTGTGCACGAGCACGTGCGCACGGCGCACGGAGCACACATTGAGCGGCTCGTAGCTCGCATTGAGGACGAGGACCTGCTGCACGCTCCTGAAAGGTAGCCGCCGCGACGGCCGGCTCGCGCGCCCTTTCGGCGCGTGGGAGCTGCTCCCCCGCGAGGGACGAGGCGGACGGCCCCGCGGCCCCCGCGGCGGCGCCCTCGACTCAGCCGAGCGCCGCGCGCTGGGCCGGCGCGAGCGGGTAGGAGCGCGTCGCGCGCGGGGGGAGGATGTAGTTGGCGCGCTTGAGGACGAAGATGAACTGGTTGATGCCGTTGTTGAGCGTGTCGCCGATCGCCGGGTTGAGGAACGAGGCGTTGGCGGCGTTCATCGCCGTGCGCGTCGTCACGAAGTCCGCGATCGAGCGCTGGATCGAGACGAAGTGGAGGCCGGCCAGGCCGCCGTCGACGGTGTCGAAGTCCCTGCGGATGATGCGCGGCCGCCCGTGAACGCGAGCGCGCGCCGAGGTCTGGGCGTGCCCGACGACGCCGTAGCGTCGAGCGGCGTAGGCATACCTCTCGGGGTCGCTCGGCGCGTCGGTCGTGAAGCGCGCGACCTGCGCGGCGGTGACCTCGGGCGCGTACATGCGCGCAACGCGCTCCTCCTCGTTCAGGAGCGTGTACCAGCTCTGCAGCCGCAGGCGCATGTAGCTCACCTGCATCGTCGTCCCCCCGGCGAAGGGCCCCGCGGTGATCGTGACGTCGTCCTCGGTCGCCTGGTTCTTGGTGAGGCCCGACTTGAAGCCCATGAACAGCGGCGCGCTCGCCGGCACCGGATCGCCCGCCGGAATGCCGTTGACCCTCTGGTGGGCGGCGGGGAGCCCCGCACCGGTGAAGCCGGTCCGCGTCTCGCGCCAGCGCAGGCTGCCGCTCAGATCGAGCGGCCCGGCGGCGGGCAGCGGGCGGCCGTGCACGAGCGCGAGCTCGACCTCGGCGAGTCGCTGCTCCTCGTCGCTCGCGAGATGGAGGCACAGGTCGTAGTCGTCGAAGCTGGGAAGCTCGAAGGCGGAGAGCTCCTTGGGGGGCGGGATCGGGGAGGCGACACCGAGGACGTGCGCGAAGTAGTGCGGCCCCCAGCCGGCGGTGAAGAGGAGCCCCTCGGGGCCCCAGCGGTAGGCGCGCTCGAGGCCGCGCAGTGACGCTTCGAGCACCCGCACGTCACGCTCGCCCGGAGGCTTGACGACATCGAAGAACAGCAGGCGGTCGAAGCGCGGGGCGATCGCGTTGCCGTGGGCGTCCCTGGCGAGCGTCGCCTCCCAGGCGTGCTGGCGCTCCGGGAGCGCGGCGGGCTGTGTGCCGAGCGGGACGAGCCGCTCACGCTCCGTCGTCGAGGCGAGCCCCGGCCCGACGACGCCCCCGCTCGCGAGGATGCCCGCGGCGGTGGCGAGGAAGCGGCGGCGGCTCAGTGCGCGGCGAGGCCCGTCGTCGCTCATCGCCGGCGCCGCGGCCGGGAGGTCGAGGGTGTTTGCGTCGTCGGGACCCATGGTGCCGCAGATCATCTCGTGCCGCAGATCGTGTGCCGCAGATCGTGTGCCGCAGATCGTGTGCCGCAGATCGTGTGCCGCAGATCATCGGCGCGAGCGGCGGGCTCCACCGCGGCCCGTCCGCGCCAATGGTAGCGCCGCCGCGCGCGCCTCTCGGGCGGATGCCCGGCTTCGGCGGCCCGCGATCGGCCCCGCGCTCGGGGCGACGTCGCATGCAACCGCCGCGGCGAGGCTGTCGAGCGCGAGCCGCGGCTGGTCGGCCATCCGGAAGGGGCAGCCCCGGCGCCCAGGGCGTCGAGCGGCGCGCCGGAGGGGGCGAGCTAGCGGCCCATCGCCCGCTCGACCGCCTCCTGCTCCTCGGGGGAGAGCGCGATCGCGGGCTTTCCCCGCTCGAGCTCCTTCATGTAGATGCGGGCATAGTCGCGGCCCTGGATGGCCGTGACCACGACGCCCGTCCGCGCGCCGTCGAGCAGTGCCAGCGAGGCCGACTGATGTCCGCCTGTGTCCTCGTAGGCGTCGTAGCGGACGATCGCGCTGTTGCCCAGCGTGTCGCCGACGCGGCGGTCCACACGCGCGAGCCCCGAGGCGATCTCGTCGACGGCCCGGTGGAGATCGTCGATTCGGGCCTGGAGGGAGACGGCGAACTCGACCAGGTCGCGGCGGCCGCCCCCGATCAGGGTGCGCTGGGCGTCCCGCAGGCGCCTGACGCGCACCCAGACGGTCGCGGCGGCCGCGAGCCCGGCGGCCGCGAGCACGACCCCGACGAGAGCGACCGCGACGGCGAGGTTCCCGGAGACGTGCACGCCGCCGGCTCAGGCTCCGGGCAGGGAGAAGATCACGTTGTAGCTCGCGGTGTTGTTGGCGAGGTTCGTCTCGCCGCACACCCCCGCGACGTTGACGGTCACCGTCGTCTGGGAGTCGAAGGGCACCTGACCGAGATCACCGAACAGGACGGACTGGTCATCGCCCGGATCGATCAGCTGCACCGTCGAGGTGCGGTTGATCGGCCCACCCTGCTGCTGGGGGCCGCCGATCGTCAGCTGCACCTTGATCTGCACCTCCTGGAAGTTGCCGCCGTCGTGGATCGTCACCCGGAAGACGAGGCTCGAGCTCGTGGTCACCGTGTTGAGCTTGCCGGCTCTCAGGATCTGCGGGGCGCCGCCCGAGCCGTTGAGCGCCTCCACCGAGACGAGGTTCGTCCCGTGGAGGCCGGCGCAGGAGCCCTTCGTCGTCGCCGCGGCGATGATGCGCGTCACGACGAGCGCCATCTCCCTGGGCGTCACGATCAGGTTGGGATCGGCGAGGAAGCTCGACTCGGGAACGTTCACGCCGCTGACCCCGGCCTTGCTGAGCTCGGTGAGCGCGGGCTTCTGGAACAGGTCGTCCCAGACGACGTCGCTGGCGAGCAACCGGTAGGCCTGCCCGGAGAGCGCGGTCGCCTCGGCCGAGGCCGGGCTCTTGGTCGCGGCGGCCCGCTGGAACACCGTGGCCAGGCCGTCGATGCCGAGCACGCGCAGCTGCAGGGCCTGGACGAGCGCCGCGTTCTCGGGCCGCAGGCGACCGGGCGGCGACAGGCTCTCGGCGGCCTGGACGTTCTGCTGCTCGGCGGCCGCGAGGCTCTGCAGCTTCCCCACCATCGCGGGGACGCTCAGGCCGGCCGTGGTGAGCACGCTCACCGTCCCGGCCCCGTCGGCGCTCGACTGCTGCGCGATCGTGTTGACCTCGCGCATGTAGCCCGCATAGGCCGCGTGACGCGACTGACCCGCGCACGAGGTGATCAGCAGGACGAAGACGAGCACCAGGAAGACGACGAAGAACACGAGCGCCGCCAGGCGCAGGAGCCCGGCGAGCGGAACCGGCGTCCTCGGCGGCCCTGAGCCCCGCCGGGGGAGGCGCCCGCGCAGCCCCTGGGGGGCCTCGACCGGAACCGGGTCCTCGTCAAAGAAGTCGAAGGAGAAGTTGTCGTCGGGCGAATCCATACCGAGGCGCCGAATCTACAACCCCTGATTCGCGGCAGAAAGGAGTTCTCCTCGGCGCGAAGTAGAACCTCCCGTGGCTTCCTCTGCGCTCGCCCCCGACCTCATCCTCGGACGTTACCGTCCGCTGCGCCCGCTCGGCTCAGGTGGGATGGGCCACGTCTGGCTGGCGCGCGACGAACGCACCGGGCTCGACGTCTCCCTCAAGATGGTCGCGCGCGAGGGCAAGAGCGCGGAGCGCGCCGAGCGCGAGGCGCGGGCCGCCGCGGCGCTGCGCCATCCGCGCTGCCAGCGCATCTACGCGCTCGCCCGCGATGAGGGCCACGTGTACATCGCCTACGAGTACGTGCCCGGACGGACGATGCGACAGGCGCTCGCCGCCGGTGAGCTCGGCGAGCGCGACTCGCTCGAGGTCGCCGCGCAGGTGCTCGACGCGCTCACCCACGCCCACTCACGCGGCATCGTGCACCGCGACGTCAAGCCCTCCAACGTGCTGCTCGGCGAGGCCGAGACGATCGACGTGCGGCTGCTCGACTTCGGTCTCGCACAGATGGCCGAGTTCGAGACACTGACCGCGATCGGCGACGTGCCCGGCACCCTCGCCTACGTCTCGCCCGAGCGGCTCGCGGGCGAGACGGCGACCGCCGCGGCCGATATCTGGGCCGTCGGGGTCATGCTCTGGGAGGCGCTCGCGGGCCACCACCCCTTCCGCTGCGAGAGCGCCGAGGGGACATCCCGCCGCATCCGCGCCGGCGCGCCGCCGATC
>Ga0302326_10020979_pt1 | contig 13417 bp, 7 predicted proteins | sample Palsa_T0_3_FD_202264 | JGI IMG/M metagenome (GOLD analysis project Ga0302326, IMG submission 202264) | Peat permafrost microbial communities from Stordalen Mire near Abisko, Sweden - Palsa_T0_3 | ecosystem: Environmental > Terrestrial > Soil > Palsa > Peat permafrost | place: Sweden: Abisko... | reverse complement strand
TGTTTCCCTGAGTAGTTGGAAGTCTATCGCCGACATCCTGCTTGGCGCGCATGGCGAGGCGTGTTATTTTCAAAAGTGACTCAGATGAAGAACCGGACACACCAGATCCTTCCCACGGGTGAAGGACTGGCAGAGGAGCGCCCAGGGCCGCGACGGAGCGCATTCCTTGTATTGGTCTTGTGGGTGATTGCCCTCACAGCGCAGGGGCAATCCAACGAAAACCAGGTTCCGCTTGAAAACGCGCATGCCAATGCCAGCGTGGTGGAAAACAATCCGCTGAATCTAAAGACGAATCTTCAGGATTCGCTGACCGAGCGCGGCTCCTACAATTTCAGCGACATGGGTTCATGGATTTGGGGGGCCAAGACGATGGACCGGCAAACGTGCCGATTCTGGAAGTCATTTGAGATTCCCGAAGGGGCCAAAGTGGCGCGGGCGCGGCTGCGGATCACGGGGGACAATGAGTACACTTTGTTTTTGGACGGACGCGAATTGGGGAGGGACGCCGAGTGGCGGCATCTTTACGAATATGACATCACGGCCTTGTTGTCGCCGGGACAGCACATTCTGGCGGTGGAAGATTACAACAGCTTCAAAGAGGCGGGCATGATTCTTGGGTTGCAAATCGGCCTGGCCGATGGGCGCAAAGTTTCCGTCAAATCCGACCCAAGCTGGGTGGTCGGTTGCGACGGCGTGCCTGGCTGGGAAAATGTGAGGGATTGGCAAAAAATGTCCGAGCCGCCTCCGTCCTGGCCGCCGGGCACCATTATAGCCGCCTGCGGGTCAGGCCCGTGGGCCGTTTCACCTTGGTTCATTGAAATCGTGCCGCCGTTGAATTGCAACGTGATTCCATTCTGGCAAACCGGCTGGTTTCAAATCACGGTGCTGGCAGTGTTGGTCATGTTGGCGCTGGTAACTTTATGGGTCCTGACCCAACTGGCATTACGCACGAAGGAACAGCGGTTGCTCCAGCGCGAGCGCGCCCGCATCGCGCGGGACATCCACGACGACCTTGGCATGAGGATGACGCAATTGGTGCTGCAAGGCGAAGTGGCGGTGAGCGAAGTGCCGGCCCAGTCGGGACTGCACTCGCAACTGAGCCAGATTTGTGAAGATGCCCGCGGAGCGCTCAGGGCGATGGACGAGGTTCTTTGGGCCATTAATCCACGCCGCGACAACTTGCGCGAATTCACCACCTACGTTTGCCGTTACGCGCAGACTTTTCTAAAGGACGCTTCCATTCAATGCACACTGGATGTGGAGCCGGAAATGTCCTCCGCCGCCTTCAATCTGCCGCTGCGCCGCAACCTGTTGATGGCGGTCAAGGAAGCCTTGCACAACGCCGCCAAACATTCCCACGCATCGGAATTGAGCTTGCGGATTCGCTGCCAGGGTCAGGCGTTGCACGTCGTGGTGCAGGACAACGGCCGGGGCTTCGAACCAGGCCTCGCCAGCCCGGACCGCAATGGCCTGACCAACATGAGCCAGCGCATGAATGAACTGGGCGGCCGCTGTCTTATCAAAAGCCAGCCCGGCCAAGGTTGCAGCGTGGAAATGTTCATGCCGCTGGTCAACAGCCGGCGCAATCTGCTGCGTCCGAACTGGTTCCGAAAATTCAGCGCCCTGATGACCAGGAAATCAAATCAACCGCCCCTGGCCGTTTCCCAAGAGACACCCATATTGCATGACCAAGCCAATCAAACCCTCCGCCAAGAACCCGTTGAAGATCGCGCTGATTGAGGACCAGCCCAAGGCCCGCGACAACTGGTGCCGCCTCATCAATTCGTTTCCCGACCTGTCCTGCATCTGCGCCTGCAAATCCGGCGAGGAAGCGTTGCGCACCATTCCTGAAGTCCCGCCCGACGTGATTCTGATGGACATTTTTTTGCCGCGCATGTCCGGCATTGAATGCACGGCCCAATTGAAAGCGATGTTGCCGCAAACACCCATCATCATCCTGACCGCCATGGATGATGAGGAGTTGATATTCATGGCTCTTGAAGCCGGAGCGGATGGCTACCTGCTGAAACGCACGAAACCAGCCGATTTGCGGGCCGCTTTGCTGGAGGTGCTGGACGGCGGAGCGCCCATGTCCAGCGAGATCGCCCGCCGCGTCATCACCTCCTTTCGCACCAAGGCAAAAACCCGCGATAAATCCCTGCACCTGTCCACGAGGGAAGAGCAGATCCTGTTGCTTTTGACCAAGGGTTGCTCCAACAAAATGATCGCGGATCGTTTGGATTTGAGCGTCGTCACCATCAGCCATCATCTCAAGCACGTCTTCGAAAAAATGCACGTCAGTTGCCGCACCGAGGCGGCCATCCGTTACATGAGTTTGCACAATCCACAGGACTGAAGCTCTTTCCAAAGCATCCTCCATTTAGAGGATGGCGCAGCTATCCAGAATGGGTATGGACGGAAATATTCGATTGCGGCAAGGTGTGGGCATGACCCAACAAGTCCTGATCACTCAATCGCCAGCGCGAAAAACGAACTCGTTCCGCGACGGTCATTGAGAACATTAAACAGAAAAACATCATGATCCACCACTCCATGAATACATCCATCCGTTTCAATCCCATGCGGGCCGCGGTTGTGCTGCTGCTCGTGTTTCTGGCCTCCGCCCAATTGGCGCGGGCGCAAACTCTGTCTTTGCAATTAAAGGCGGCCAATTACAATGCGACCACCGGCCTTTGGACAGCCACCGTCGGCCCCAATGCGCAGGCAGGAGGCACCTTTCCTACGCTCAACGCCAGCGCCAGCCCAAATGGCGCTCCGGCTGTGGTCTTTAACGGGGCCAATTACCTGACGCTGGCATCCTCCATTCCCAACGCCAACGGCTACACCGCCTTTGCCTACATCCAACCGGCCACGGGTGCGGGACCGTATGGCTTGTTCGGGGGCTCCGCCGGTTCCTTTGAGTATCGCATTTACAACAGCAAACAGGATGCCCTGCGGCAGCAACAGGTCGATCTCGGCTCGGAAAGCACGACCCTGTCCACCAGCGCTTTCAGCCTGATTGATTGCACCGTGACCAATGTTGGGGGAGGCAGCTTTCGTCTCAACGGCGTGGCCGACGGCAACAATTCGGCCAGTTCTTTTACCGAACCCCTCACCGCTGTCGGCGCGAGGTCCAGCGGCACGGGCGTGGAAAATTTCAGCGGGTCTATCTGTGAAATTGATATTTACACCGGTGTGCTGACACTCTCTCAAATTACCAATATTGAGGCCGCTTTGACGGCGGCTTATGTCACGCCCCCGCCGACCGCGCCGGTGCTGGTGGCCAATACCGCGGCCAACCCCGCCGTGGCCACCGTTGGCGGCAGCGACACCTTGTCGGCCGCCTTCACCGGAGCCGCGCCGATCAGCTACCAATGGCGGGTGAGCGCCAATGCCTCCGGCAGCGGGGCCGTCAACATTCCTGGAGCGACCAATACCACATTGGTGTTGAACAATCTTCAACTAAGCAACTCCGGCAGTTATTACAGTTTGCTGGCTTCGAACGCTGTGGCGCCCTATGTCAGCAATAGCAGTTGGCTGCAATTGGAGGTAGTGCCTTTGACCGCCTCGGTGCAACTGGCCGCCACCAATTACAATCCGGCCACCGGCGTGTGGACGGATTCCAGCGGAAACAATAACAATGCCACGTATTCCGGAGGATATACCCCCACTTTGGTTTCCTTTGTCACGCCCAATGGCGGCTCGGCGGTGAATATTACCGCCAACGAGGGCCAATATTTTCTCCTCAGTTCTTCGCTGGCCTACACCAACGGTTATACCGTATTCGCTTATGTCATGCCCAGCGCCGTGAACGACGGCAATCGGCATTCCCTGACCGGGGGATCCGCCTCGGACGCGCTGGAATATGATTTTTACAGCAGTCATCAAGATTACTTACTGGAGTATGTGGCGGATGAAGGCCACGGAACGGCCACCATTCCCACCACGAGCTTCAGCTTGGTGGACTTGGCCGTAAACTCTTCCGGAGCCGCCTTTAGATTCAATGGAGCGTCCGATGGTAACGTGGCAGGGGTGGCGTTTGGTGCACCCCTCGCGCGCATCGGAAATAATCACGGCGGCGGTGATGGATATTATGGGGACATCGCTGAAATTGACATCTACACCGGCGTGTTGAGTTCCAACCAAATCAGCACGATTGAAGCCCAGTTGACGGCCAAATATGTCACCGCCGGCAGCATTGCCATCGGGGCGGCGGCTGTCGCGCCCACCAATAACACGTATGCCGGCAACGCCGTCACGCTCTCTGCGCCTGTAGTGGGGGCGACGGCAACCACCTCTTTTGTCTGGCAGACGGACAATGGAACCGGCGGCGTCAGCTTTGCAAATATCAGTGGCGCCACCAACACCAACTATGTGTTGAACACCACCAGCTTGCTGGGAACTTATGAGTATCAATTGATCGGCACTCCGTTCGGCGGCAGTTCCGTCACCAGCGCGCCGGTGAGTTTAGCCGTGCAGTCCGCCAGCGCGCCCGTGGTCTTGGCGGACACCAGCCCCAATCCAGCCACCGCCACGGTTGGCGGCAATGAAACTTTCTCGGCCTCCTTCACAGGCAACCTGCCGATTGGCTACCAGTGGCAGGTCAGCGCCAACCCGTCCGGCAGCGGGGCCGTCAACATTCCTGGAGCGACCAACACCACCTTGCTGTTGACTAATCTTCAACTCACCAACTCCGGTAATTATTACAGCCTGCGGGCCACAAATAATATTTCCCCTTATGTCGCCAACAGCAGTTGGGCGCAGCTGACCGTGGTGCCCTTGACGGCTTTGGTGCAGTTGATTGCCACCAATTACGAGCCAAACGGCGGCTTTTGGGCCGATTCCAGCGGCAACGGCAACAACGCATATTATGTAGGGACATCCACCCCCACTTTGACTTTTTTTGTCACTTCGAATGGAGCCGCGGCCGTGGATGTTGCCGTCGGGGGAGGCAGCTTCCTCCTTAGTTCACCGCTTGATCCGAGCAGCGGCTATACCGTGTTCGCTTATGTGATGCCGAGCGTCGTGTCGGACGGAGCGCGACATGCCCTGACAGGCGGTTCCTCCTCCGGGGCGCTGGAATATGATTTTTATGCCGGTCACCAGGATTACTTGCGGGAGTATTTGCAGGATGTCGGCAGCGGGACGGCGACCATCGCCACCAACAGCTTCAGTCTGGTGGACCTGGCCGTCAACTCATCCGGCGCCGCCTTCAGATTAAATGGGGAGCCCGACGCCACCGTGGCGGGGGCCACCTTCAGTTCAGCCCTCGCGCGGATCGGCAACAATGAAGGCAGCGGCGATTCATTCTTGGGAGACATTGCTGAAATTGACATCTACAACGGCGTCTTGAGTTCCAATCAAATCAGCTTGGTTGAAGCGCAATTTATTGCCAATTATGTGACCGTCAGCAGCATCGTCATCGGGGCGGCCGAAGTCGAGCCGACCAACAGCATCTATGCGGGCACCTCCGTCACACTCTCCGCGCCGATCATTGGGCCGACTGGAACGGCGGCTTTTAATTGGCAGACCGACAACGCAACCGGCGGTGCCAGCTTCTCGAATATCCCCGGCGCCACCAACACCAACTATGTGTTGAACACCTCCAACTTGCTGGGAACTTATGAGTATCAATTGGTCGGCACCCCCTTCGGCGGCAGTTCCGTCACCAGCGCGCCTGTAACTTTGACTGTGCAGGCTGCCAGCGCGCCGATGCTCGTGACCGACATCACCCCCAATCCCGCCACCGCCACCATTAGCGGCAACGAAACCTTCTCAGCCTCCTTCACCGGCACCCTGCCGATCGGCTATCAATGGCAGGTCAGCGCCAATTCGTCCGGCAGCGGGTCCGTTAATATCACGGGAGCGACCAACACAACGTTGTTGTTGACTGATCTTCAGATCAGCAATTCCGGCAATTATTACAGCCTGCAGGCCTCGAATAATGTTTCACCTTTTGTCGCCAACAGCAGTTGGGCGCAGTTGACCGTGGTACCCTTGGTGGCTGCGGTACAATTGGTAGCCAGCAATTACGATCCGGTTGGCGGCGTTTGGACCGATTCCAGCGGCAATGGCAATGACGCCACTTATTCGGGCGCATACAATCCCAGCTTGGCTACCTTTGTGACGCCGAGCGGTTCCTCGGCGGTGGATTTTGTCTCCGGGGATGGCAGTTTCCTGCTTAATTCGCCACTTGACCCAAGCATCGGCTATACCGTGTTTGCCTATGTCGAACCTGCCGGCACGTCAGGGCGGCTTGCCCTCACCGGCGGATCCTCGAGTGGAGCGCTGGAATATGACATTGACAACGGCAAGCAGGATTACTTGAGGGAATACTTGCAGGATGTTGGCAGCGGAAATGCCTCCATCCCCACCGCCAGCTTCAGCATGATTGATTTGGCCGTTAATTCTTCAGGCGGCGCCTTCAGGTTCGATGGAGCCTCCGACGGAACCGTGGCCGGCGCCACTTTTACCTCGCCTATCACGCGCATCGGCAACAACGAAGGCGGTGGTGATGGGTTTGTTGGGCAATTGGCTGAAATTGACATTTACAGCGGGGCCTTGAGTTCCATTCAAATTAGCAATCTCGAGGCTCAGTTGAAGGCGGCTTATGGCGCCACCGGCGTGCCCACCAACTCGCCCATCATCACAGCCTCGGGCTCCGGCGGCCAGTTGTATCTGTCCTGGCCGGCGGATCACATTGGCTGGACCTTGGAAGTGCAGACAAACCACCCGGCTCAGGGAGTCAGTACGAATGCAAGCGACTGGATGAGGGTTCCCGGCTCGGCGTCAATCTCTGAAACAAACTTCACGATAGGCCCCACGCCGCAGGCGGAATTCTACCGTTTGGTTTACCCTTGAGGATTTGACAAACTGTTGGATGCCGGCCCCCGGAATTTTTGAACTGAACACAGTTATTGTGCGAAAGGCGCAGCTTTTCAGCTTATTGGTTGCATGCATTGTTCTGGCGGTTTATCCGATCCAGGGCCGAATTCTTGCAACCAACCTAAGATGCGGATTCCTGTTGAATCCTCTGGGTGTGGATGACACTATGCCGCGACTAAGCTGGCAGTTGCAAACGGCCAAAGTCGGCGAACGCGGCCAGTCGCAAACAGCGTTTCAAATCCTCGTCGCAACTTCGTCGAACTCGCTCTCCAAAGATCAGGGCGATCTTTGGGACAGCGGAAAAATTGTCTCCGGTGAGCCGACCGCTTCTTATGGCGGCAGCCCCCTGGTTTCCGAGCAACAAACATGTTGGAAAGTGCGTGTTTGGGATCGTGATGGGCTAGCTTCTGATTGGAGTTCGGTGGCGACATGGACCATGGGATTGCTGCATTCACCGGACTGGCGCGGCCAATGGATTTGCGCTTCACTTACCGATGGCAGCCTGCCGGTTTTCCGACGGGAGTTTGCTGTCGAACCAGGATTGCGGCGCGCCGTAATTTATATTTGCGGGCTGGGTCAATACGAGCTTTCAGCCAACGGTTTGAAAGTGGGCGACGCCTTGCTCGCTCCGGGTTGGTCCAAATACGACAAAACCTGTCTCTACGACACGCTTGATCTGACCTCCTATCTGACCAATGGCAACAACGTCCTGGGCGTGATGCTCGGCAACGGGATGTACCATGTGCCGGCGAGTTCGCATTACGCGAAGTTTACCGGTTCGTTCGGCGTTCCCAAAATCATGGCGCAGATCCACTTTTATTACACGAACGGCACAAGCGTTGTCATGGCGACCGATTCTAAATGGCTCAAAGCGCCCGGCCCGATCACCTTCTCCAGCGTCTATGGCGGCGAGGAACACGATGCCCGGCTCGAACGCCCCGGCTGGAACCAAGCTGGTTTCAACGCCCCCATTTGGTCGCCCGCCATGGTGACGAACAGCCCTGGCGGAATCTTGCGGGGAACGTCTCATGCCGCGCCTCCGATCAAGGCCATCGAAATATTTTCGCCGATTCAAACCAGTGTGTTGTCATCCGGCAAAATGATCGTTGATTTCGGTCAGAATGCTTCCCTTATTCCGCGTCTGACGGTGCATGGCGAGAGTGGGGCGATGGTACGCCTCATTCCTGCCGAACTGACCAACTCGAACGGTTCGGTCAATCGCAGCACTGTCGGCGGCGGAGTCTGTCGCTGGCAATTTACTTTGGCTGGCAGAGGAAAGGAGACTTGGTCCCCGCGCTTTTTTTATCACGGCTGCCGATACATGCAGGTGGAATTGTTCCCGGCGCCTGGTTCCTCGCAATTGCCCGTAATGGACGACTTGCAAGGCGTCGTCATTCAAAATTCCGCCGCGCCCGCGGGCCAATTTGCCTGCTCGAACGATTTGTTCAACCGAGTCCATAAACTGATCCGATGGGCGCAACGCAACAACATGGCGAGCGTCATCACCGATTGTCCACACCGCGAACGCCTCGGCTGGCTGGAGCAATATCATCTGCACGGCCCTTCCTTGCGCTACGAATTTGATCTCGCGCAATTGTATGCCAAAACCATGGATGATATGGCGGACTCGCAGCTTGCCAGCGGACTCGTGCCAGACATCGCGCCCGAATATCCGGTCTTCAGCGGCGGTTTTCGCGACTCACCCGAGTGGGGCAGCTCAAGCGTGATTGTGCCGTGGCAGCAGTACCAATTCACTGGCGATGACACCCTGCTGCGGCGCTATTATCCCAACATGTCCCGCTATCTCGGCTATCTTCAAAATCAAGCCTCCGGCTATATCCTGAATCATGGATTGGGGGATTGGTATGATCTAGGCCCCAATCCACCAGGGTATGCGCAATTGACACCCGTGTCTCTGACCGCCACAGCTTATTTTTACCAAGACGCGGAAATCCTCGCGCAAACCGCGCTGCTGCTGGGCAAAACGAACGACGCAAGCCAGTTTAAAACGCTGGCCGACGACATTCGCACCGCGTTCAACAAATCGTTTTACTCGGCCGCCAACGGTTTTTACGCCACCGGATCCCAGACCGCGCAATCAATGCCTTTGGTCCTCGGCCTGGTTGACGCCTCCAATCGGGCTTCGGTCACGGCCGCGCTCGTCGCCAATCTTCGTTCGCACGGATTAACCGCCGGTGACATCGGCCATCGCTACCTCTTGCGCGCCCTGGCTGACGCCGGCCGCTCTGATGTGATTTTCGATTTGCACAGCCAAACCAACAAACCAGGCTACGGATATATTCTCGGCCAGGGCGCCACCGCGCTGACGGAAGGATGGGATGGCAGCAATTCGCAGGATCATTTCATGCTGGGTCACATTATGGAATGGTTTTACGCCGATCTGGCGGGTATCGCCTGCGATCCGACCGGCCCCGGTTTTAGAAAAATCATCATCCGACCGCAACCTGTGGGTGACGTAACATGGGTGAAAGCCGCCTATAATTCGGCCGCCGGACGCATTGCCAGCGACTGGAAAATAGTGGACGGCAAATTTGCCATTCATATGGAGATACCCGTCAACACCACCGCCATCTTGTATTTGCCCGCAAAAAATCGCGAGGAAGTTTGCGAAAACGGCAAAAGCGCCGCCACGGCGCCCTGCGTGCGTTTTGTCAGGCAGGAAAACAACCGCCTGGTTTATGAAGTCAAGTCTGGCACTTATGACTTTGTTTCTCTTTTAGGAGAATAAAGTGTGTTGAAAATGAACTGTGATATGCAGAAGACAAAAATTGCGGCCCTGGTCCAACGGCGCCCTTGTCCCATCGTTCGCGTCGGCCTTTTTGGCATTGGCTTGGATGCTTACTGGCCGCAGTTCCCGGGCCTGAAGCGACGGCTGGAGGAGTATCTTGGCGTGGTAGAAACTCAATTGAAACGGCCGGCCATTAAAGTGGTCAATCTAGGGCTGATTGATACGCCCGCCAAAGCGCTGGAAGCCGGACACCGATTTCGACGCGAGGATGTGGACCTAATTTTCCTGCATGTGACCACTTATGCGCTCTCCTCCACCGTGTTGCCCGTCGTGCAGCGAGCAAAGGTGCCGGTCATCGTTCTCAATTTGCAACCCGCGCCTGCCATTAATTACTCCAGATTCAATAAAATGGTAGATCGCACTAAAATGACCTCTGAATGGCTGGCTCACTGCGCCTCCTGTCCCGTGCCCGAAATAGCCAATGTCTTTCGCCGTTGCGGCATCCGCTTTCACCAAGTAACCGGCATGCTGCGCCATGATCCTCAATGCTGGAGCGAAGTCGAGGCTTGGCTCGAGGCCGCCCGAGTGGCCAGCATCATGTCCCATAATCGCCTGGGCGTGATGGGACATTATTACGGCGGCATGCTCGATATTTATTCGGACCTAACCCTGCAATGCGCTGTGTTCGGCGGCCACGTGGAAATGATCGAGGTGGATGAACTGACGGCCTTGCGACGCCATGTGACATTGCGCCAGATCAAAGAGCGCGTCGCGGAATTTTTCCGTATATTTGATGTGCAACCGGATTGTTCGAGCGAGGAGTTGCGACGGGCGGCCCGCACCTCGGTTGCGCTGGATCGGCTGGCGCTGGAGCATGACCTGGGTTCGTTGGCCTATTATTACATGGGGACGGGCAGCGTGGATAACGAAGACGCCATTTCCTCGATCATTCTCGGCAATTCAATTCTGACCGCTCACGGCATTCCGGTTGCGGGCGAATGCGAGATTAAAAACGCCCAGGCCATGAAGATACTCGACAGTTTTGGCGCGGGCGGCTCCTTCACTGAATACTACGCCATGGACTTCAACGATGATGTGGTCTTGATGGGCCACGACGGCCCCGGCCATATTGACATCGCCGAGGGCAAAACTAAGGTTCGCCCATTGCATTTGTATCATTGCAAGGTGGGGCGCGGTCTTTCCGTGGAAATGTCAGTCAAACACGGGCCGGTTACGCTTCTTTCGGTGGTGGAAAACGGCGAAGGCCGGCTGAAGTTTTTATACGCCCACGCCGAATCCGTCCCAGGGCCGATCTTGGAAATCGGCAATACCAACAGCCGCTATCGTTTCTCGCTCGGAGCGCGGGAATTTGTGAATCAGTGGAATTCCCATGGACCCGCCCACCATTGCGCGGCCGGCATTGGACATCTTGGTGACAAAATCAACAAACTCGCTTAATTACTCGGCATCGAATCGGTGCAAGTTTGTTGAATCAAAGTGCTAAAAAAAGCTTGGATGCTCACCATGATTTGGGAGGATCTAAAGTCCAAAAGCATCCTCTATTTAGGGGATGGCAGCGCTATCATGACTGACCATAGACGGAAGTGTCCAGACGCTGCATTTTATGATCATGATCCATGTCCGAACAATTCAGTCAACCGCCCGGAAACCGAAGTCGTTTCGGTGTCGCCGAAGAGAACGATTAATGGAAGAAGTATTCTAACTCACGACTTTATGTTTACGTCCATTCGAGCAAATCCGATGCGACCCGCTGTTGTGTCATTGCCGAACCCAATTTATGAGAAGCGCGATTGAACCAAAGTTAAGATGTCGAAGATCCTGAGGGTTCACTTTGATCGAGTTGTTGGTCGTCATCTCCATTATCGCTATCTTGGCGGCGTTGCTGCTGCCCGCTCTGGCCAAGGCCAAGCAGCAAGCGCTCAAGGCCCAATGCTCCAGCAATCTCAAGCAGTGGGGTGCCGCAGTCACCATGTATGCGGGCGATTTCAACACTTTCTACCCGCCCAACACCATCCCCGCTGGGCAGTCAGCCGACCGTTCATGGATGAGCGACTCCTACAACGTCATTTTTTATCCACCCTATCTCTACAAAAATTTGCCCGGCACGGCTACAACCGGCCAGCGCAATCTGGCTGACATCCTTTATTGCCCGACGGATGGATGGCATCGCCTCTACGAAGAAGCCAGCGGCGTGACAAATTTGATCGGCTACGATTGGTTGCCCGCGCGGGAGGAGAGCGCCGAATACGATTACTTTGGGCTCGGGCAATGGTATTATCGGACAAAGCTTGGACAGCAGTACTTTAAAGCTTCGGTCATGACCGATAACATGGACACGTATGACAGTCCCACCAGTTGGACGGCCACCTTCACAGGCAGTTTTAGTTACAGTGGCCCTGCGGGGAACCACCCCGGCAAAAATAATGTACCCACAGGCGGCCATATGCTTTACGAAGACGGCAGCGTGGTGTGGACACCCTTCAACGGAAACACCAATTTCGTCTCCCCGTCTGCCGAGGGCAACGGCAACGGCGATGTCTATTACAATAAACCGACCTCCATCGGCGATGGTCCGTGGTAGATGGGAACAAGTCCACGTCCGCCAACGGCTCTTAACTCATTCTCCACATCCCCGCCAAACATTGCCATTTGTCTGTCGGGCAAAAACCCACGTCAGACGAGGGTCCCTCATTGTTAACCGACGGCTTTGGTGGATCGAAGGAGAGTCATGCCCGCGCTTCACTTCCCCGAGTTTGCCGAGCCGGGCGCCGCCAGGCGCCGCAACGCCTCATCGAGCAATGTCTCGGTTTTGCTCAATTTGCCGGCTGCAGAAGCGGCTTAAGCCTTTCCTCGACATAACTGCCAATCGGCCCCGGATCGCGGGGTGCCGCCTGCCAAGCCCTGATACCCTCCCGAACCGACACCATCTTGCGCTGCACGCGCAACTGCGGGGTGTCGGTAGCCGGCTTTTCTCGCAGGGGTTCTCTCGCCAAACAGATAACGGGCATGATGGATCGATTCCTCCAACCGCTCGTCAAACCTCTGGCGAGAGAAACCTGGTTCGGCGGTGGTCGGTGTTGGTGTTGCGGACATGCTGTGCCCGCCGATTTAAAGGGGGGTCCACAACGAAAAACTTGCACCCGACTTGTAACCCGGTTCTAGAATTTGGGATTACATGAGATGTCATGAGATGACGTCGCAAACCAAACAATCACCAATAGAATCAAGGCTTTTGCGATGGTTGCTCATCAAAGCTGATGCGGGCCAAAAATAGCTAAAACTGGCGGTTTTAAGGTGTGAAGGTAATGCTCTACCACTGAGCTAAGCGCGCAACTTGCTTATGATAAAGGCGTTACAGATTTTTTTAAACGAGCGTCATTTCCGACTTGTCACCCGCTTTTGCACCTGCATCGCCTCAATTCAGCATCCGAAGAATATACCGCCGTCCGTATCGCGGCAAGCGATTTCGCCGACCAAGATGGCGTCAAGACTCCGCTACTTTCGCATAAGACTTTGATTATTAATGTCTTGGCATCACCCTCTCCCGACACCGCCTCGTTTCGAGACGTGGCGTTAGGTGGACATTTGTGCCACGCCGAGCGGCATCGAATTCACATCGGCTTACCGCAAAAAAGTAATGCTCTACCAAAGAGCTTCCTAACCCCTGATATGAGGGTTCGATTCCCTTCACCCGCTCCAATAAATACGGGCTATTTCTTGCTTTCACCATGTTTTAGTGCCAGTTTAGTGCCAAACTTTTGA
>Ga0302326_10020978_pt1 | contig 13417 bp, 10 predicted proteins | sample Palsa_T0_3_FD_202264 | JGI IMG/M metagenome (GOLD analysis project Ga0302326, IMG submission 202264) | Peat permafrost microbial communities from Stordalen Mire near Abisko, Sweden - Palsa_T0_3 | ecosystem: Environmental > Terrestrial > Soil > Palsa > Peat permafrost | place: Sweden: Abisko... | reverse complement strand
GCCCCGGCGTGAAATCGACGATGCGTTTATGGTGTGCCGGCAGGATCGCGTGCATTTTCCGTTGAACAACACCATTCTCTCAGAAGGCCATGGCTGGCGCGAGCGATCATAAGGCGCGCAGCGGCGCGGATTTACCAGCTAACTTAGTGGTATTAGATCGGAACATCCTTTTGAGATGGGGCGAGAGAATCGACGCCTGCGGCGTCATGTGCGAAGGAGTTTCGAACTCGAGTTCGACCTCGGCTCGACTGAGCTCGCCGAAGTCAACCGTCGCAAGACAGCCCGCCTCGTCCAACCTCCGCTAGAGTATGAAGAAAACGCGAGAAATTCGATTCCCCGGCGAGGTCGGGCAAGCGGGCGTCGCTCTGGACGGTTGAGGGCGAGCATGTGCTCGAAACTCCTCACTAATTGCCACCGAAGGCGGGAACTCTATTGGCGGTATGCCGAAGGATGATGTGAACGATGACAGGCCCACCAGGCCCGCTTGAATCGGCAACCGGTGAATTTATTCGAGCCAATGACCTTGTTCGGCAGAGTAACGTCAACCGATCAAACTGATTTGAAATGAAAATCCCAATAGGCGAAGGCAACCAGATTGTTCGGCCTCACGCAGCGTTCTTCATCCGGTTCACTGACGCCGGCGAGAACGTCTCCGGTGGAATCCGCACACCCGCGTTCTCCAGTTTATGCATGAACGCCGGCCGCAATCCGCACGGCATCAGGCACCCTTCCACCTTCGCCCCCGCCGCCGCCCCGGGAACTTCCTTGAACTTGAACAACTCCTGCATCAGCACGCGGTCCCCTTCCATACCGGCGATCTCCGTCACGCTGGTCACCTTTCTCGACCCGTCGCGCATGCGCGACTGCTGCACCATCACCTGGATCGCCGAGCCGATCTGCTCGCGGATCACGCGGATCGGGAAATCGATCCCCGCCATCAGCGACATCGTCTCGATACGCGAAATCGCGTCCCTCGGGCTATTCGCATGCAGCGTCGTCAGCGAGCCGTCGTGACCTGTGTTCATCGCCTGCAGCATGTCCAGCGCCTCGGATCCGCGGCACTCGCCCACCACGATCCGCTCCGGACGCATGCGCAGCGCGTTGCGCACCAGTTCGCGAATCGTCACCTCCGCGCCGCTGTCCGTGCCCGACTTCTTCGCTTCCAGCGTGATCACATGGTCCTGGCTGAGCTGCAGTTCCGCCGCGTCTTCGATCGTAACGATGCGTTCATCCGGTCCGATGCAACTCGACAGCACGTTGAGCAGCGTCGTCTTCCCCGAACCGGTCCCGCCGCACACCACGATGTTCAATCTCGCCTGCACGCATCCCTGCAGAAAGTCGGCGATCGGCTTGGTGATCGATCCGAATTTGATCAGATCTTCCATCCCCAGGCGCTTGCGGCTGAATTTGCGGATCGTGATGCACGACCCCGCGATCGCCACCGGGGGAATCACCACGTTCACGCGCGACCCATCCGGCAAGCGCGCATCCACCAGAGGGTTGGTGGAATCCAGCTTCTTCCCCAGCGGCTTCATGATCCGTTCGATCACCTGCCGGACATGCGCATCATCATCAAACGTAATATCCGTGCGCATCGGCTTGCCGTTGCGCTCCACGTACACCCGGTCGGCGCGGTTGACCATCACTTCTGTGACGGTCGGATCATCCAGCAGCGGTTGAATCGGCCCGAAGCCGTACAGCTCGTGGATCACCGCTTGAACGATCTCCTGCCGCACATTCTCCGGCAGGTGCGCATCGGACGCGCGCAGCGCATGCGGAAGCTCTTCCTCAATCTTCTTCCGAGCGGCGGCGTCGGCAACGGGATCGGCCGTCACCTGCGCCTGCGCGAAGAAATGCTCCGCCAAACGCTTCCGTATTTTGCTCAGGGCTTCCTTCTCCGCACGTCCTCCAGGAGTCACCGTTGGCGCATTAGATTCAGGCATGCAGTGTGTATCGGCACCTTCCCCCCAGGTCATAACCATCGCCCAGCTCGCCACAATTGATTGGTTATCAGACGTGAAAAAATGGAAACAGCCTGAAAATTCCCCGCGCCAAGCGCGCGCTGATTTTCACGCCATCGGAGAATGAGGTGCCGTGGAAATTCTTGAGGAATCCGGCAGAACGGGCAAACTCCCGCGGCGGGCATCAACGGCGGCGAATTCATGCGAAATATCGCAATTCTCGCAATCCGGAACGATGCACTGCGGGGTGAGGGCGACGCCTTTCTTGTGGTTTGAGCAGGATCGGCGAGCGAGGAAATAGGAGCCGAGTACCAGGGCGGCCGCCAGCACTTGGGCGCCGATGGTTTCCCAGTTGGGATAGATTGAAAACCAGGTGCCGGCCCAATCCGGAACGTGAATATTGATGTTGTGGGTGGAAATCCAGTTGGCCTGCTGCATCTCTTGCACCTGCTCGCCGACCATCACCAGCAGAACGACGCCGAGCATAGCGCCGGTGAGCACCAGCATGCGCTTGTAGGGAAGGCGATAGTGGACGACGAAGGTGAGCATGGCGACGATGAGTGTGAGTGCGACGCCGCAGATGACGCCTTCGAGAACGACATGGGAACCGACCTGGAGGCGGATGGATTGGAGGAAGAGAACGACTTCAAATCCTTCGCGATAGACGGATGTGAAGCCGATGAGCATCAAGCCGCGGAATATTGCCGAGGGCCGGCGGTCCGGGCTTTCCATGAGGTCGCGCTTGCGGCGATTGTGATGGGTGATCCATCCCGTCCAGTAGACCTTATGGAAAAACCAGTTCATGATGACCAGGAGTACGATGATCGCCAGCAGACCGGTGGCCGCCTGGAGGTGCAGGGCCGTTGCGCTGAGGCTGGAAAGAATGGCAACCACGATGAACCAGGTGGCGACGCTGGCCATGAAGGACATGCCGGCGCCGAGGGCGACGGGTTTCCAGAAGCCCTCCTCGGTGCGGACGAGGCTTGCGGTCAGGGCCGCGAGCACCAGGATCGCTTCGAGTCCTTCGCGGAATACGAGTATTCCAGTATCGACGACGGCGGCGACTTGCTTGGTGCCCGAGACAGTGGGGTCTGGATTCCCCGCTGAAGTGAACGCCTGCCAGACCAGAAGCGACACGATCAATATGGCCGCGGCAGCCACACCCAGTTTCCACAGCAACCGTCCGGAACGATTAACGATGCGCCCGGTGACAATCGGGGAAATATGCCGCCGACTGTCTTCAAGTCCGTCTATGACCAGGTTACTCATCGAGCGCGCTCCGTGCGGGACCTTTCATCGACTTATATAACGTATAGCCAATGCTTTTATTCGTCAATTGAGATTGAGTATCAACCGCAAGATTTTCAGAACACTGATTATTTTTAAGCGCATTTTCTGTTGCCACAGACAGTTATGTACTAAAACTGCTTCAAGAACCGCACGTCGTTTTCGACGAATAGGCGGATGTTGTTAATGCCGTACTTCCGCATGGCGATGCGCTCGATCCCAAAGCCGAAAGCCCACCCTGTGTACTGCTCGGGATCGATCCCGACGGCCTTGAAGACGTTGGGATGAACCATCCCGCACCCGCCGAATTCCACCCACCGGCTCTTTCCGCCGGGAAGGTCGAACCAAATATCCACCTCCGCGGACGGCTCTGTGAACGGGAAGAAGCTCGGCCGAAACCGAATTTTGGTATCAGCCCCGAAATAGGCATGAACGAACTGCAGGATCGTGCTTTTGAGATCCACCATCGTCACGTTTTTGTCCACCACCAGCGCTTCGAGTTGATGAAACATCGACAAATGCGTGTCATCGTGCGTATCGGGGCGATAGACCCGGCCCGGAATCACAACACGGATGGGAGGTTTTTGCGTTTCCATCACGCGAATCTGCACCGTGCTGGTCTGCGTGCGCAGAAGCATGAGGTTTTCCCCCCCCGCGCGATCCAGCGCTGTTGCCTGCCCTTCCCCGGTGTCCCCCGCGAGATAAAAATTATCCAGCGGGTCGCGCGCCGGATGGCTCGCGGGAATGTTCAGAGCGATGAAGTTGTGGAACTCGTCCTCCACCTCGGGCCCCGACGCCAGCGCGAATCCCATCCGTCCGAAAAGCTCTGTCAGTTCGCTGGACACCTTCATCAGAATATGCCGATTGCCGATCCGCGGCCGCTCTCCCGGTTCGGTGACATCCGCCGCAAAAGACGCGCTCGGCGCCGATTCGAATTCCGCCTTGCGCGCTTCGAACCCGGCATTCACCCGATCCTGCAAAGAATTGATTTTCTGCCCCACCGCCGGTTTCTGCTCCTTGGGAATCTGGCCAAGCAATTTCATCAACCCGCGAATGCTTCCCTTGACCCCCAGGAATTTGATCCGGAACTGCTCCAACTGTGCGGAATTACGCACCCCGCCCAGTTCCAGGTCCGCCTGCCGGGAAACCTCCTCGATCTGCTGAAGCGCATCCGCCATGAAATTCTTTCCGTATGGGTCCGTCTTTGTCAGGGAATTGAACCTGTGGTTCGTGCTCTTTACATTGTGTTGGTGAGAAGTGTAAATGCAAGCTGCACATTGCACTCGTAACTCGCAACTATTCCTATGGACCTCTCCAAACTCCCCAAGCTGTCGAACACCGCTTCGGCCCAGCCGCCCCCGGCCGATACTCCCGCAGAACCTGTCCCAATAAAAGTAGTTGAAGTCCGTTACGTACCCGCCGCCAGCTCCATCGGATTTGCTGAAGCCTGGATCAGCATGGCCATCGGATTACTTCTCCTGTTTATTTTTCCCAACACGATTCACTTCGCGCTTTCCCCGGCAAGCTTCAATCAGAACAACGCCGCGATCGATGGATCGGGCAATACAATCCCGTATTCTCAAAGCGCATTTTTCTGGACCGATCTGGGCGTAACCGTCTTCGCCGCCGCTCTGATTCTCGAAGGAATCGCCCTGGCCGCGCTGCGCAAACCCGCCCTTCTCTGGATCGCGCTTGCCGTAACGGTGGCGGCGGGATTGTTTAACATCATCGTTATCATTCACGCGCAGCCGCTCACCGGCTTCCCCATCATCTGCGGACTCGGCGTCGCAGTCCTGGGATACATGGCCTTCACCCAATGGCGCTTAATCGAAGCACTCAAACCATCGAAAGGTCCCTAACTATTTAGCGGCGGTGCGAAGCACCGCGCTTTTACAAATAAAAAAATGCCTCGAACGCGGGGAGGTGCGTTCGAGGCTCAGGGGAGGGAAAGATTTAGCTGAGTTATTTGGCTTTGCCGAGGTATTTCACCTCAGCAACGCCGTCACAAAAGAAATGCGCCGGCCCAAAAAAAGTCTCAAAAAAATGTTGATTTTTCAGGAAACAGTCCAGCGGACCGCCCACCGCCGGCGGCCGAACGGGTCGATCTTCCCCGCCGAGTCATCGCTGATACTCCGGTCAACTTCGTCGAACCGCCCCGTGGTCGGCTCGACCGCGAAATGCCGCTGCCCCGCCCACCCGCCGCTGTTGATCCAAACGCCCCAAAACGCGGGCACGCCGTCATCCGATTCATATTCGATGCGCAGGCTGCGTTTGCGGGTGGGATAATCGACGAGAAACGGCCTGCTGATCGGCTCGGTTGAAAATATCTTCCACCCGCGCTTGGGCGGCAAAAAATTCGGCCGGGAAAGATTTTCCTCCGCGCCAAGCTGCGGCCAGGTGAACGCCACATCCTGCCGCCGCCCCTCCGCATCATGACTCCATCGAAATGACGCTTGATCGACGCTCAGTTCCACCGGCTGCGCGACCGACATCAGGCTGTGCATCGCCCAGACAAATCGAAATTCAAACGGCGCCAGATTCGTCAGGTCATATTCCGCCACGATCGAATTTTCCTGTAAATATAACTTGCGCGTTAAACGATACCCAAAACGCAAACCGTTCCAGACGGTCGTGATTCCATCGCGGGTGGGAACGGCCGTCGTCGTGGGAATGCCCCACAACTCGCCGTGATCCGGCACACCGATGCCGGTGTAGGGATGAAGCGGATACGCCCCGGGCGCAACCGCCGGAAAACATTCATCCCATCCGCTGTACCAATGGTCCCCGTACGGCGCATTGTAATGCGGCTGATCCGGCAACTCCGCCGGATAGGTGAAAAGCATCTCGAAGTGATCCGATTTGTCGATGATGCTGGAAACCTTCCCGCCGATCTGCGGCCAGACCTCCATCCGAAAAGCATCGTTCTCAATCGTGACGGGATGCATGTCGAACGACAGGGATATCGGGGGAAGTTGCAACTTGCAACTAATATCCAACTTGCACTTGCGACTTGCAATTTCTTCAGGGCTGCGTTGCGGGAACCGACATCGGCGACGGTTGCGTGGCCGCGTTGCTCTTTCGCAGCAGGATGACGGCATCCACTGGCAAAAGAGGCTGGGGCTGAGCCTCGGCTTTCAAATTGCTGACCTCAAACATACCGGATGGCTCCGTCGTTGCACCGGCAGATGCGGCAGGCGCTTTGTCCGCCTCCAAGCTTGGCTGCGTTGCAGGGCCAAGCATTAATTTGGCTTCGCCGTTCTGGGCAACCGCCGCGCTGGGCTGTGTCGTCGCAAGGCCCTGGGCGGATTGCACGCTCACCTGAACCTGGGATCCATTGGTGGAACCCGTCAGCGTTTGCCGCAGCGCATCGGCTTGCTGCGGGGTGAGGCCGCGCGCGATAAACAAATCGCCCGCAGGCGCGCTGCCGGCGTCGCGCAGCTTATCCAAAATCAGGTTGCTCGCCGCCGCCTGCGCGGAGAAATTCACACCACCCGGCATCGTGGTGGGAGATGCGCTCGCTTGCGCTTCCGAGGGAACCGGGCTGAGCGTAATACCTGTATTGCTGTTAAAAAACTGTGCGATCTGCACCTTGGTCGATGGAACGTTGCTGCTGTCCACGACGACCAGCATCGGGCCCGGCGTGTTCTGGTCGTTATGGATGCCAATCCCGGAATTCTCCAGGCGGCGGCGAATCGAATCAAAATCCGGCTTCTGCATCGCTACCGCGGTCTGCGGAATGGCCGGCTGTATTGACGGGGTTACCGACGCGGCCCGATCAATCGCCTCAAGCTGGCGCGAAAGAACTACGGCACTGTCGGCAACAGTGCCGGGCTGTGTCGCCGCGGGACCCCCCATCATCGGCGTCGCGAAGGATTGCTCAGGAAGCGCCATTTCCGAAGAATGACTGCCGACGATGTTCTGTGTAAACACGGGTGGCCTCAGCGTCGGACCCAACGTGCGAATCACGATGAAGCAGAGCGATGCCACCAGCAGAAAAATCGCCGCGATGCCGAAGAACTGCGGCCAGCGATCCACGCGCTGGCGCGCCGGCGCAACCGATGCCGAATCCAGCAGCATCGAGCGCTCCACCTTCTGCCGCAACGAATCTCCCACATCCATCGGCGCCTGCGCACGCGGCAAGCCGCGCACCAGGTCGCGCATCGTTTTCAACTCCTCGAGCAATTTCCGATGCTGCGGATGATCCTTGAGATGCTTTTCGATCTGCGCGCGGCCGGTCGCATCGAGGTCCCCTTCCACGTACGCACAGAGCATGGCTTCTATGTTTTCCATTGCCTTTAGCCTGCTTTCCAATCCATCCCGGTCATCGCGATTTTTTTCGCTCCCGCAGATAAGGCGCCAGCTCATCCTTCAGCGCCATTCGCGCGCGAAATAGCCGGCTTTTCAGCGTGCCCAGCGGCAGCGAAAGCACGTCCGCCATCTGCTGATAATCGAATCCTTCCACATCCCGCATCACCAGCACCGCGCGATATTCCGCATCGATCCGGCCCAGCGCATCCAGCACCACCTGGTGCAATTCATTGCGCTCCGCCGCCTGGTCGGGTGAATCGCCCCGCGCGGAGGCGACGCGGTCGATCAGCGCCGCCGCCTGGTCGCGCCGGCGCGATGAGCCGCTGGATGAGCCCTGGGGCGAACCATTGCCGGTGTGATCCGTCCCATCAAGCGAAAACATCCGCACGCGCTGCGAGCGTCGGAGATTGCTGATCGCCAGGTTCATTCCGATGCGAAAGAGCCAGGTATAAGGCGATGCCTCGCCGCGAAAGGTTTCGATTTTTTCCAGCCCGCGCGCGAAAGATTCCTGCGTCAGTTCGCGGGCTTCCTCCGGTTCACCGACCATTCTCAGCAGCGCGTTGAAGAGCCGGTCCTGGTACAGGACAACGATTTGACCATAAGCCGAGCGATCGCCGGTTCGGGCCTTCTGCATCAGCGCGACCTCGCGGTCGCGAGTCTGCACCCCAGGCGGAAGGGTCGCTGGCCCCTTGCGCGGAAGGTCGGCCTCATATTGCGCGCCGCTCACGCTCGACATGGATTTAGATGCGGGAGAGTCCAAAAAGTTCCCTCTATTTCGGCTGGGAAGCTCAATCAGCCGCCGGCCATCCATGACCGGTGTTCAAGACCGATCTATCATGCCATCTAAAATGCGAATTGCAACTATCGGCCTATCAACGACTATCAGAATTTTTTTACCGCGAAGGCGCGAAGAGCGCGAAGAAATTCTTAGGAAATTTCTCTGAATGCAATTGAATTTCTTCGCAACCTTCGCGCCTTCGCGGTGAACGTTCTTCCATTCAGACTGGCAGGCTGTGCCGTGCTGCCTTAACCTTGTCGTCTATGCCCTCGGAGACCCTTTCAGATTTTCTGGCGCTGCTCGAAGGCGAAGGCGAACTGGCCCGCATCTCGGCGCGCGTCGATCCGAAACTGGAGATCGCCGCCGTTTGCGATCGCGTCTGCAAGACTCCTGCTCCGCACGGACATCGCGAGTTGGATAAATCTCCGGCCGCTTCGCTCGGTGGCAAGGCGTTGCTGTTTGAGAATGTCGTAGGGTCCGAGATTCCCGTCGCGATCAACACGTTCGGATCATATTGGCGCGTGAACCAGGCGCTCGGCACCGGGACGCTGGGCGAACTCGCCGAGCGCGTGCAGGCGCTGGTGAAGCCGGAGATTCCCACGACGCTGATGGAGAAGATGAAAAAACTTCCCGATCTTTTGAAGCTCGGAAGCTATCCGCCGCGATCCGTCCGGAGTGGAATCTGTCAGCAGGTCATTCTGGAGGGGGACAAGGCCGATTTGAATCGGCTCCCGCTGATTCAATGCTGGCCGCTGGATGGAGACCTGGACAGCGGGCAGGTGACCGACCCGCAGGCATGCGCGAAAATCTCCCAGCGCGGAACCGGACGATACATCACCCTCGGCGGAATCTTCACGAAGAATCCCGACACCGGCGACCGCAACATCGGAATGTACCGCGTGCAGCAGTTTGAGCCGCGCAAATGCGCCATGCATTGGCATATGCACCATGACGGGGCGCGGCATTTTCGGATGTATCAGAAACGGGGCGAGAAGATGCCACTGGCGATCGTGCTGGGCGGATCGAGCGTATTGCCGTATGCCGCCACCGCCCCGCTGCCCCCGGGGATCGAGGAGCTGCTTTTCGCCGGGTTTTTAAACGGCGGCGGCATCGAGCTCGTTCCCTGCCGCACCATTCCGCTCGAAGTGCCCGCCAATGCCGAGATCGTCATCGAAGGGTTTGTCGATCCGAATGAGAAATTGATGGAAGGCCCCTTCGGCGATCACACCGGTTTTTACAGCTTGGCCGATTGGTATCCCGCATTCAACGTCACGGCCATCACGCATCGGAAAAATCCGATTTATCCGACGACGATCGTCGGCAAGCCGCCGATGGAGGATTATTTCCTCGGCAAGGCGACGGAGCGGATTTTTCTGCCGCTACTGCGGACGCTGGTGCCGGACATCGTCGATTACAGCCTTCCCATCAGCGGCGTCTTCCACAACTGCGCATTCATCAAGATTCACAAGGAATATCCCTGGCACGCCCGCCGGGTAATGCACGCGATCTGGGGCGCGGGGCAGATGTCGTTCACAAAATTCATCATCGTCGTGGACGATCACGTGAACGTTCACGATGAGCAGGATGTTCTCTTCCACCTCTTCAGCAACTGCGATCCCGAGCGCGACAGCGAAATCGTGCACGGCCCCGTGGACATTCTCGACCACGCCAGCCCCGCCCACGGCGCGGGAAGCAAAATCGGCTTCGACGCAACCGCGAAATGGGCCGGCGAAGGGAAGGTGCGGGCATGGCCTAAAGAATTGGAAATGGATTCGAAAACAAAGGAACTGGTGGAGCGGCGGTGGAAGGAATACGGGTTCTGATGTCGAGAGATACATATATGCTCGACATGGCGAAACATGGCGCTCCACATATTGATCGTTACCGGCGCGGAAACAATATCGGGCGCTATCGTCTAGATGGCACTCCCATTATGCACTTTGGAGTGAATCCTCCACCGATTCCGCACGCCGATCGAGAACGATTTGCTGCCGAGGTTGCAAAGGCGAATAGACCCAACACTCGCCGAGACAATCAGTATAGAATATAATAAGTATCCGATGAGAATCCCGCTCGTCATCCCCCCAAAGACACTTGTTCGGCTAAGCCGATACGATGAATCCACCCCAGGCTGGCGAAAACAAATCGGGCGTGAATTTCGTGTTGGTTACTATTCACCGCAGGATGGCCTCGATTGTATTTGGCTTGTCAATGGTTCGGGAGATTACGAGCAAACCACGGATCGCAAGCGACTGCTCATGTACTTCGATCTCATCAAGCTATCGCGGGAGACCGATTACTTCGGCGAAAAGGCCGCTCCGCTCGGACCTAGAAAACAACGGCGAAAAGCGGTGGCTTAAATAGGTCCCGTCTCGCGCTCGACGGCTTCGCGCAGGGCCCGGTGCAATTTCAACGTGACCGGGCCGGCGCCACCCGATCCCACGGCCCGCCCGTTCCACGATTTCACCCAGGAAATCTCGCGCGTGGAGCTGGTGATGAACATCTCGTCGGCGGCGACGGCTTCGGATTCCGTGGGGCCGCGCTCTTCAACCTTGATCGCCAGTTGACCCGCCAAACGCAGGAGATATTCGCGGGTGATTCCGGGCAAAACCTTCGGGCCGACGGGATGGGTGATCAGCCGCTGATTGCGGATGAAGAAGATATTGCTGGCGGCACACTCGCTGACAATTCCGTTTTCGACGAAAACGGCCTCATCCGCGCCGGCGGCAAGTGCCTGGTTTTTCGCAAGGACGTTGGGCAGCAGCGCGATCGACTTGATCCAGCATCGTCGCCAGCGCTCATCGATCACGGAGCGCAGCGCCACCCCCTCGCTCTTTTCGGGATCGGGCAGCGGCGGGAGGGTGCGCGTGTAAAAAAGGATCGTCGGCTTGCACGCCGGAAATGCATGATTGCGCGGCGCATCGCCCCGTGTCACCTGAAGATAAATCATCCCATCACGCAGCGGATTGCGCTCGAGAAATCGGGCGATCTCGGCAGCCAGGAAACCGGCGCCCCCGGGCAACGGCAGTTGGATCCCGTGTGCCGACCTTTCCAGCCGACTGAGGTGCGCGGCCATCGCGAATGGTTTGCCGCTGTAGAGCCGGATGACTTCATAAATACCATCCGCGAACTGGAAGCCGCGATCTTCCACGCCGATACGGGCCTCGGCCAGGGGAACGATCTCTCCATTGAGCCAGATATTTTCCATGATACGGCTCTCCATTTCCTACTTCAGCCGCGACATCATCCCGCGGCGTGTCTGTCACAACCGACAATCTGACGGATCATCATATCGCCCGTGGAAAATTGTTGTCAGCGAGCTGATCAAAGGAACGCTGCGCAACTGCATGATGAACGGCGATTTACATAGCCATCGGCGAAATTGGAATGTCCGGCCCAATATTATCGGCATACTACTTGCATAACTCCCACTCGTCCGGCATGCGAGTTTGTGTTGTTGTATGTCGGGCCTTTGAAAACTTAGTCCATTCTTCCCCCGATGTGAAGGGTGTATTCGGTTCTCGATCGAATCTCCCTTCTTCAGCCCCATTCGAAGCCGACCTTGCCCGGGTCGGCTTTTTTATTGCGCCTTCACTGCATCAAACCGGACCCTTTTCGAATTGGGCGCACCAGTTTCCCCACATCTCTCGATAGGCGTTTTCCATCGCCGTGGCGAAGGATTGCGCGTCCATAAGGGGCGAATTGACAACTCGCTGCCGCAGGTGGGTGCGAAGTTCTATGAGACGGTCGCTGTCCCGGGCGAGGTCCACTGCCAGCCTGACGAATCGGTCCTGCGAATCGCCCACCAATTCGCCCAGACTCGCGGCGGTGAGAATGCTCGCGCCCGCGCGGCTCGCGGCGGTGAGGCCGGTTTGCGTCATCACCGGCACTCCCATCCAGAGCGCATCGCACGTCGTGGTAATACCGTTGTAGGGCCACGGGTCCAGGCAGATATCGATGCGATCGTATTGCCGAAGATAATCCTCGCGCGAGCTCGTGCCGGTAAATTCAATTCGCGGACCCTTGATTTGCATCTCATCGAAAATTCGGCGGATTTGCACGCGATGCTGCTCCGACACACACAGCAAAAGCAGGCGCGATTCAGGAACATCGCGCATGATCCGGCCCCACACACGCAGCGTGCGCGGGTTGATTTTGCAGGGATTGTTCAGCGAGCCGAACGTGATCGGGCCGGTTTGCTCGGGCGGGCGCGGCGGCTGGTCGCCCAGCGGATCGTAACAGACCCAGCACCCGGGCAGGCGAATCGATTTTTCGCGGTAGATCGTCTCGTCCCGGTTGGGCGGATCCATCACGGCATCGGTCAGGCGGTAATCCATCGTCGCCAGGCCCGAGCTGCCCGGATACGCCAGCCATGTCACCTGCACGGGGGCCGGCTTGCGGGCGAAAGCGAGAAGGCGATTTTCACCCATGTGCATGGAAAGATCGACCAGCACGTCGATGTGCGTATCGAGGATTCGCTTGGCGAGGGCGGCATCATCGTCCCGTCGTACATCGTGCCACACATCAGCCGCAGCGCGATGGCGGTCGGTAACGGCGTCCAGGTTTCTCGTGCTGGAAAAACAGTGAACTTCCACGGCGTCCCGGTGATGCGCCTCCAGCAGCGGCAGGAGAAAATGCGCTTCCGCATGCCCGCGAAAATGCGGCGAGACATATCCCACCTTCAGCCGGCGATCGCGCACGGAATAATTCGGATGCGTCTGGATATCTTTTCCCAGCGGGGCCGCGTAGGCCTGGTCCCACCGCTGCAGTTCCATCGCGACGGCGCGCGATTCGTAATCCTGATGAAATTGCAGCAGATAAATCAGGTCGCTGTGAATGACGTTCTGCGGCTTGATCGCCAGTGAGCGGCGATAGCATGTGACCGCTTCATCGAGTCGGCCCGAATCCTTCAGCGCGCCGGCGTAATTGCCCGCGATCTCCGGAACCTGCGGGCGAAGGTCGGCGGCGCGCTTGAACCACTGCGTCGCCTCGTCCATCTTCTTTTCCCGCAGCAGCGCCGACCCCAGGTTGCTCATGGCCTCGGCATAATCGGGCTGGCACTGGACGGCCCGCTCAAACGCGG
>Ga0302326_10020977_pt1 | contig 13417 bp, 13 predicted proteins | sample Palsa_T0_3_FD_202264 | JGI IMG/M metagenome (GOLD analysis project Ga0302326, IMG submission 202264) | Peat permafrost microbial communities from Stordalen Mire near Abisko, Sweden - Palsa_T0_3 | ecosystem: Environmental > Terrestrial > Soil > Palsa > Peat permafrost | place: Sweden: Abisko... | reverse complement strand
GAGCGTATTGCGGTTGATGCCGAGGAAATCCGCGGCTTTGGTTTTGACGCCGCCGCATTTCGCCAGTGCCCGATCGATCAGCGCGTGTTCGACCTGATCGATCACCAACTGATAAATCTCCCCCTCGCGCAATTCATAATCGGCGATGGCCTGGTCCGCCAATCGGCGGGTCAGCGTTTCGATCGATTCGCTGGATTGCGTCGTGCGGCGCTGGGCGGCGAACATCCGCACGCTCAGCGGAAGCAGCTCTTCGTGGAAATCTTCATCGTTGCTGAGGACAACCGCCCGCTCGATCGCGTTTTCCAGTTCGCGCACGTTGCCCGGCCAGGGATAGCGCATCAGCACGTTCAGCATTTCCCGATTGATCCGCCGCAGCTTGCGGTCGTTTTGCACGTTGTATTTGTCGAGGAAAAAATCGATCAGCCGGGGAATATCCTCGCGGCGGTTCCGCAGCGGCGGCAAATAGATGGGCACCACGTTCAAACGGTAGAACAAATCCTCGCGGAAATTACCCTTGGCGACTTCCTCCTGAAGATCGACATTGGTGGCCGCGATCACGCGCACATCCACTTTGACGGTTTGGGTATCGCCAACGCGCTCAAATTCGCGCTCCTGCAAAACGCGCAGCAACTTCACCTGCAATTCAGGCTCCAGCGTGCCGATCTCATCGAGGAAGATTGTTCCGGCATCCGCCGCTTCAAATCGGCCCTGCTTGTCCCTGATCGCGCCGGTGAAAGAGCCTTTCACATGGCCGAACAATTCGCTTTCCAGCAGGGTGCCCGTCAGCGCGCCGCAATTGACGCGGACAAAACTCTTGTCGCGCCGAGGCGAGTTGTAGTGGATCGCCTTGGCGATCATCTCTTTTCCCGTGCCGGTTTCCCCCAGCAGCAGCACCGTCGCCCGGCTGTTGGCGACCTGCCCCACCACGGCGAACACCTCGTGCATCGCCGGTGAGTCGCCGATGATGTTCTCAAACCGATACCGATCGCGCACCTGCGCCCGCAACTGGGCGTTCTCCTCCAGAAGTTCTTCCTTCTGCCGCAGGACCATTCGATTGATCTGAATCGCCTGCGCCAGGAACGCCGCGACGATTTCCAGAAACGACTGGGCTTCACGCAGCACCTGATCCGAGTCGAACGGCTTATCAACCGACAGCGCCCCGGCCGTCCGGTTCTCGATCCGGATCGGAACGCAAAGAAAGCTGATGGCCTGGTTCGCCGTCTTCGCCGTCAGCCGGCCCGTGCGATTCAGAAAATCCGGCTCGGCGCGCACATCCGGAATAATCCTGGCTCGGCCGGTGGCAACCACGTTTCCGGTGATGCCTTCCCCCAACGCATATTTTCCGCGCTCGATTTCCTCGGGGGTTAACCCCACTGCCGCCTCCGTGCGCAGACGACCCGTTGATTCATCCAGCAAAACCAGCGACCCCCTTCGCATATCTAGTTTTTCAGAAATGATTTGCATCATTTTTTGAAACGATTCACGAAGATCAAGGGTGGAGGAAAGAATCCGCCCGATCTCCATCAGGATGGCTAACTCTTGGTCAGCTCCGAGTCGTCCTGCTTGCGGAATAGGCGGCGGGCTGAGGTCCATGGCCATAATGTACGCGACCGACAGGTGGAGTCAATCCGTCGCCGACCTCTCGCATAGCAATAAGCTTGAAATTTGTCGGGAATTCAGTCGGCGTCTCGCTGAGCCGATACGGATTGTGACGGTTGTACGGGATGCGCCGGTTCCGACGAAGACGGGTGCGGCTATGTGGCCAGTTTGGTTGTTCGCGACGCTGTCTCTGATCGCGGCGGTTTTGGGCATTTTGATCTATCTCACGCGGCCCTTGCGCGTGCAGGCCGCGTCCCGTGACGTCCTGGCCGAGCGCACCGCGACGGTTGATCGGCTCCTCGATTTCTCCCAGACAATTCAGGGCGCCGGAAAGCCCGATCAGGTCTTCGCGACCCTCAGCTATTTCCTTCGCACCGAACTGGGCCTTTCGGGTTTGGCGATCCTTACCACCGAACCCGAGGTCGTCCCCTCCGTTCAACTCCGCACCGCCTTTCCCGATAATCTGGTGGCTGGTCAACTGGCTGAATTGGACACGGCCACCTGCCCATGTTTGCGGCAGAACCTTCCTCGCGCCTTTCGTCCCGAAGGTTCGCCCCTCCGCTGCTCCATCGATTCCATTTTAAACCTTCCGACGGGCCACCCCGCCTACTGCATTCCCTTCAACATCGGCCGCAAGATGCAGGTGCTCGTTCACATGCTGCTGGATCCCGGATCGGAATGGACCGACAAAACGCGCCAACTGGCCCAAACGTACACCAACACCGCCCAATCCGTTCTGACGACGCTCAATCTTCTGGCCGAGGCGGAAAAGCAATCGATGACGGATGCCCTGACCGGCCTGTACAACCGCCGGTCGATGGATCAACTCCTCGAGCGCGAGATGGCACTGTGCGAACGGCATAGCCATTCGCTCTCCCTCGTCATGATTGACCTGGATCATTTCAAGGAGATCAACGACAACCACGGCCACGCCGCGGGCGATCACATGCTCCGGGCCTTGGCCGATTGTGTGCGGATCACGCTGCGAAAAACTGATTTGGCGTTCCGATATGGCGGAGATGAATTCGTGATCGCCCTGCCTCAGACCCCGCTAATCCAGGCCCAGCAGGTGGTGCAGAAGCTGCGTCAGGCATTCCTGTCGGTGGATTTTTCCCACGCGATTACTCATCTCGACAAGCCGCCGACGTTAAGCATCGGCGTCGCCGAGCGAAGCAAGTCCGCCAACATTCTCACGCTGGCCACGCTGCTCGCCGCCGCCGATCAGGCGTTATACGCCGCCAAGAACAGCACCCGAAACTGCATCCGCGTGTTCGAACCGCCGCAAGCGGCATGACCGCGGTTATTCCAATTACCGTGAAAATCCGGCCGAGCGGATCGATGTTTGGCTTGTCGTGTATGAATTGGCGGTCTCTCCCGCCTGCATGTCGGACAGATAGTCCGTCAATTGCGTCTCAATATCCCGGCTGCTCCTGGGATCAGCCAGAAATCTAAGCTCATCCGCCTTGCCGGACCGGAGAAGTCGCAGCACGAGAAGGGGATGAGCTTTCACGCTCTCAATAGTCCATCCGCGGGCGTCGACATAGGTATCCTCCAGCCCCAGGCGGTTTTTGGGAACGATGACGAGTTTTGATTCCTGCGGATTACCGGCATCGGGAACCCGCACGATATGCACGCAAAGCGCCGCGACGGCCCAGCCGCCGAGACACAACACCACGCCGATCAAATTGATCAATGACTTCAAGCTCGATCCCTCCTGGTGGGTCTTTCGGCAAAGCCGATCCACCCCTTACGGATCGTACGGATCGGTTAATGAGTATATCCCTCTTTCAGACTTTACAGTGAATAATGCGTGTAATTCAGGCTTGAAGATTCCGCTTATTCCGTCTTCGCGACTTGGAGGGGCTGGTGGGCTTCACCGCCTCTTCTTTCTGCTCGCCGGGCGGGCCCGCGGTTGGGCCGGGTTGCGCATATCCATCACCGTTATCGGCATGATACATGGACTGGGTATCAGCGCCTTCGGCTTCCGGAGCAGCACTGATCAGGGAATCCAGGTCCAGATCAACCGGTTCCGGATTGGCATAGTTCACCACGTTCGAGTCAAGCTCAACCGCGTCGGGAATCGGACCATTAATCTCCGGCATCACACTTGCGCCGTCCGCGGTATCCGCGGCCGGATCGTTCCGCTCGGCGTATTCCGGGACGGGCTGGCTCAATGTTTCGGCGCCCGGATCAACCACGTTCGGATCTGAAGTATTCACTTCGGTCCTGGCATTTTCGCTACCCGGCTCGTCCGCGGCGAGATCGTGCCGCTCTGCGTGCTCCGGGGCCGGCTGGCTCAATGTTTCGGCGCCCGGATCAACCGCGTTCGGATCTGAAGTATTCACTTCGCTCATGGCATTTTCGCTACCCGGCTCGTCCGCGGCGAGATCGTGCCGCTCTCCGTGCTCCGGGACCGGCTGGCTCATTGTTTCCGTGCCCTGACCGCCCGCTTCGGGATCTGAACCGTTCACCTCCGTCACGGAATTTTCGCCACTCGAATTATCCGGCGCCATCTCGCTCTGCTCAGCATGCTCCTGGGTCGGCTGGTCCATCGTTTCCGGGCTGTTCGCTTCGGGAGTTGAAATTGTCATCGCGGTCTCGTCGCCGGCGGTCCCTGGACCGGCATCGTTTTGCTCGGCAATCTCGTGTGCCGGGTGCGTGGCCGAGTCGGCATGCGGTCGAACCTCCGGCATCCGCATGAAGCTGGTGTAGAAGCCTACGGCAAAATAACCCTGCTGCTGCTGGTAAGGGAGATTAATCAAATCGCAAAACTCCCTCAGCAGCGCCTGCGCCGCGGGGTCGGCCCGCTCCGCGTTCTGGACCGACAGTTGCTGCTTGCGATCCCGGAAACGCATTATCTGAACAAACCGGCCTGAATTATCTCCGGAACTCCAATTGGGTCCGGTCTGTTCGTAAACCTCGAAATGATCGCACCCCAGCCGCAGTAAAGTCTGCCGAAATCGCCGCAGAAGCCGGGCGTGTTCCACGCGCTTCTCTCGGGGGACAACATAGCTATTGGTTTGCAGCAGCATCAGCCCAATCCTGGTTCATGTGGCGACGATGATTCCATTGTGCCACAAGGAAGGGCCGCATTCAAACGTGCAATCCCCACTAACAGGGTGGGTGGATCGGGCCGGACATGAAATCGCAAATGGTAAGCTGGGAAGACCACACCGCTTGTCGCGCGCTCAGGCGGCGATCGGCGCTCCACCGAAGGGATTGCCCTTTATCGCGCGGACTCGAACCAGACCCAAAAGTTCGTTGGCATCAATCGGCGTGGAAATCGTTCGCTGAATCGCACCGCTGTGAAAACTATTCACGAAAAGGGCAAGGTCCGAGTAAACTGCGATGAGTATTCTTCGTGCATTCGGACGCAACTTTTGAGCCGCCTCCAGCAATTCCAGGGCCCTGCATCCGCGAAGGTTTTGAGCAATCACGACAGCACTGATGGTCGCGTCATTCTCCAGCCAGGACAACGCCTGTTTCGGAACAGCGGTTGCCAGCACAACATGCGTGGGATCCAGAATAATGCGGATGCGATTCAGGGTCCGCTCATCATCATCCACGGCAACGATACTTTGCGATTTAATACCCATTCCGCTTGATTCACCTTTCGGAAAACATTCTGTTCCATTGGGTAATGCGAATTACCTCAGGCCCTGCCGCCTGCTTATCGTTCGCCGACTGCATTCACTTGAAAATATCTTGCCGAATTCAGGACGTAACCGTTTAACGAACTGCATCTTATAACAACGGTGTGCTATGAAGGATCGACCCGGGCTCGTTATCGGCCCCTATCGCGGAAAAATTCCGCGGTAATTTCGTGTAATTCCCGCGCGATCACTTGCTCCGCCACGATGCTCTGACTCGCTCCCCGGCGCAGCGCTTCCAGACCGGTCGACGTGAACGAGCAGCGGGCGATAATATGCGCCGTCGAATTCGCCCGCCGGACGTGAACGATCGAAGCCAACACCACTTCATCGTTGGGAACCATCAGCGCGATCAGCGAGGCCCGCTCGATCTCCGCCTGGTGCAAAACCTGAGGATCGGTCGCGCTGCCCGAAATGATGCGCACTCCCCCCGCCGCGGCGCGCTCACACACTTGCGCATTCAACTCGATGACCCTGTATTCGATATGTTCACGGACAAGAAACTCGACGAGCAACCGGCCAGGCAATCCAAAGCCAGCCACCACAACATACGGTTCCCGCCCTGAGACGCCGGGCAGCGTTGGTTGGTCCATTGATCGAGCAATTCTCCAGCGACCATCGCGCTTGTGTCAATACAATCTTGCGTCCCGTCCGGGTTTTTGCGTTTCGCCGCCGTTTAGCGCAATTGCCCTTTGCAGCGGGATGGCCGCGGCTCTTGACGCCGCTTCCCCTTGCAAACCCCGCAACCCGTCGCTAAAACCCTGCTGCAACGGGCGTCACTGGTGAAATTCAATCTGATTGACAGGATCGAAGAAGTCTCCGACACCCGTCTCGTGGCGTTGAAGAACGTCTGTCTGGCCGAGGAATATCTCGCCGATCATTTTCCCACGTTCCCGGTGCTTCCGGGCGTTCTCATGCTCGAAGCCATGACCCAGGCGGCGGCGTGGCTGCTGCACCGCAACAGCGGATTTTCCAAATCGATCGCCGTCCTTAAGGAAGCTCGCAACGTCAAGTACGGCGCATTTGTCGCCCCCGGAAACGCCCTCCGCATCGAGGTGGAAACCGTCAAGCTCTCCGAAACCGGCGGTACCTTCAAGGCCTCCGGAACGGTCAACGGCAACAACGCCGTCTCCGCCCGTTTGGAAATGACGTATTTCAACCTGACCGAGCGGCAAGCCGGCGTGGACGCCGGAGTGGACCGCAAATTGATCGAGCACAATCGAGCGCGCTGGGCGCTCTTGAATCCATCGCGCGGTCCGGCGCTGATGTGACAATCTATGGAAGGATTCAACCATGCCAATGTCTCGAGATGAGATTTACGCAAAAGTTCAGGGAGTTCTCGTGGATGCCCTTGGCGTCGATGCAGAAGAGGTCACGCCAAAAGCGACCCTCCGCGAAGACCTCGGAGCGGAAAGCATCGACTTTCTCGACATCGTCTTCCGCCTTGAAAAGGCTTTCACCGTTGATCCCGCCAAGCCGTTCAAAATTCCCCGCGGCGAGCTGTTTCCCGACGACCTGCCCGCCCTGATGAACGATGAACGCTACGTCAACGACGGCAAGATCACCCCCGAGGGACTGGCCGAGCTGAAAAAGCGGATGCCCTTTTCCGACTTCACGGAATTTGACAAGAACCCCTCGATGGAAACCGCCTCGTCACTATTGACCGTGGATACCGTTGTCAATTACATGCAGTCCAAGATCGGCCGGTAGTCGCGTTCATGCGTTGGATCTGGATCGACAAGTTCATCGAATTCACGCCCCGGACATCGGCCACCGCGGTGAAGAACGTTTCGCTGGCCGAGGAGCATCTGCACGATCTTTATCCGGATTTCCCGATCATGCCGCACAGCCTGATCGTGGAGGGAATGGCCCAGACGGCGGGAATTCTCGTGGGCGAAGCCCGCAACTTTTCCGAGAAGGTCATTCTCGCCAAGATCGGCCGCGCCACCTTCCACCGGCTCGTGCGGCCGGGGGATACGCTCTATTACTTCGCCCGCATCAGTCAGCTCAACGAAGCGGGCGCTTCAATCGAAGGCGTCGTCCGCGCCGGACCGGATTCTTCCTCCCCACTCGTCGCTGAGATCGAGCTGATGTTCAGCCATATCGACAAAAATCTCGCAGGCGCCGCGTTCCCCGAGCACAACTTCGTTTTCACCGATCAGTTCCGCGATTTGCTCAAGACCTATCGCTCCGGGGCTGAAATTCCGTTATAGAAGTCTTATGCGGCGCGTGGCTGTCACCGGCATCGGCATCATTTCGCCCCTGGGAATCGGGAGCAGCCAGCATTGGGAATCGCTGCTGACCGGGCGGGTCGCGGTTCAGCGCATCTCGCTTTTTGACGCCGGCGGATTTCCCTGCCGGATCGCCGGTCAAGTCCCTCCCTACAAAATCGGAGATTTTGTCCCGCGCGCCTATCGCAAGGCAACCAAAGTCATGGCCCGCGATATTGAACTGGCTATCGTCGCCGCCGACGACGCTTTCAAGGATGCCGGACTCCAATCTCTGGCCTACACCGAAAAGCCCAACTTCGACGGCACCCGATTCGGCTGCAATATCGGCGCGGGTCTCATCAACACGGAATTGAACGAACTCACCGCCGCCATGACCACGGCCCGAAACGAATCCGAGCGTAATCGCCTCGATCTGCGCCGCTGGGGAAACGAAGGCATGACCCAGCTAACGCCGCTTTGGCTCCTGAAATATCTCCCCAACATGCTCGCCTGCCACGTCACCATCATTCACCAGTTGAAAGGGCCCAGCAACACCATCACCTGCGCTGATGCCAGCAGCCATCTGGCCATCGGCGAGGCATTCCGCACCATCCAGCGCGGCAGCGCCGACCTGGCCATCTGCGGCGGCGCCGAAAGCAAGGTCAACCAAATGGGCATGATGCGCCACGGATTGCTCAAGCGATTGAGCGAGTCTCACAACGATTCTCCCGCCCAGGCCGTGCGCCCCTTCGACGCCGACGCCACCGGAACCGCCTTGGCTGAAGGGGGTGGATTGCTCATCCTCGAGGAACTCGAAGCCGCCAAATCCCGCGGGGCGAAAATCCATGCTGAACTGGTAGGCTTCGCCGCCTCCCAGGACACCTATAAAATCACCGAACCCGACCCCACCGGCCGCAGTTACGCCCGCGCGATCACCGGCGCTCTCAAAGACGCCGGCCTCACCGCCGACGATGTAAGCCTCATAATCCCCAACGGGCTAGGAATCCCCCCTCACGATCGCGCCGAGTTGGCCGGACTGAGAACCGTATTCGGCAAGCGAATGCCCGAAGTCCCGATGGCCCTCACCAAAGCCCAAACCGGCAGCCTGGCCGCCGGTTCGGGCGTCGAAGCCGGAACCGCCGTACTGGCCCTCAACGCCGGGAAAATTCCGCCATCGGTGAATACCATTAAGCCCATGGATTCAAACCGCCTGAACGTATCGCCCGAATCGAGAGATGCGCATGTTAATGTGAGCATCAGCAGCGTCTACAGCCTCGGCGGCCAAAACGCCGCGTTAGTATTCAAACGCGCCTGACATGAAAAAGATTCTGATTAATTCCCGACCCCGTTTAGCCGCCTCGCTTGCGAGGCGTTCTCCCCCAGCCCACAACCGAAAGAGATTGCCATGAACCGCGTCGTCATTACAGGAATGGGCTGGGTCACACCGATGGGTCATTCCATCGAATCGGTCTGGAAGCGCCTGGTCGCGGGAGAATCCGGCATTTCACGGACGACGATCTTCGACGCCGCGACATTCCCCACCAGCATCTCCGGCGAAGTGAAGGATTACCGCCTCTCCGATTTCATCGCGGATTTGGAACAGCACACCGGTGCCGGCCGGAACACCCAATTTGCCCTGGGCGCGTGCCGGCAGGCCTGGATGGCGGCGGGCCTGGATCAAAGCGCACTCGATCTCGATCGCGTCGGCATTTATCTGGGCAGCGGCGAGGGTTCGATTGATTTCGACGCATATACTGCCGCCGCATTGACGGCCTGGAAAAACGAAACAAACTGCATCGACGACGTCAAATGGGCGGAAGTCGCCCTCGAACGGATGAATGTTGTGCGCGAGCTTGAGCAGGAGCCGAACATGCCGCTATCCCATTTGGCGCTACTCACCGGCGCTCGCGGCCCGGCGCTCAATTGTCTCACCGCCTGCGCCGCCAGTACCCAGGCCATTGGCGAAGCCACCGAAATCCTTCGCCGCGGCGATGCCGATGTCATGATTGGTGGCGGAGCACACAGCATGATCCACCCCTTCGGCGTCACCGGCTTCAACCGTCTGACCGCCCTTTCCACCGCCAATGAAAATCCATCTCGCGCCAGCCGCCCATTTGACGCCCAGCGCGGCGGATTTGTCCTCGGCGAAGGCGCGGGCATGGTCATCCTCGAAACGCTCGATCACGCCACCGCCCGCAACGCCCCGATCCTGGCTGAAGTCGTCGGCTACGGTTCCACCGCCGACGCTTTCCGCATCACGGATCAGCATCCCGAAGGCGAAGGCGCCATCGCCGCCATGAAGGAAGCCCTTGCCGATGCTGGCCTAACCCCCGGCGACATCCATTACATCAACGCCCACGGCACGGGAACGCGCGAAAACGACGGAAACGAAACCGGGGCGATCAAAGCCGTCTTCGGCCCGTCCGCCCGCTGCTGTCCCGTCAGCAGCATCAAGAGCATGATGGGCCATCTGATCGCCGCCGCCGGCGCCGTCGAATTAATCTGCTGCGTTCTGGCCATCCGCGACGGCATTCTGCCCCCCACGATGAACCTGGAGAATTTCGACCCCGAATGCGATTTGGATTACGTCCCCAACAAAGCCCGCAAGGCCAAGGTCGATGTCGCAATGTCCAACAGTTTCGGTTTCGGGGGGCAGAATGATACGATTATCGTCCGGCGGTTTGTTGGTTAAGGACGTATTTCCAATCCGAGCCTCATATATAAATCCGCGATCGGAAAACACATTTCGTAATTGGATTCAGTACGCGCACTACATCGGTGACGGCATTTTTTACAGGCTTCTTTGAATTCTGCCAAGGTTCATCATACGTCCGCCAGAATCGCCGGAAGAAGAGGAGTTGAACCGCCAAGACGCCAAGGTTAGTACAAATGATCTCATAATTGAATTCTTGGCGTCTTGGCGGTTCACTCTCCTTTGCTCTCGGAAAAACTGCGAAAAATTCCCTACTAATTCGGTAGGAATTATTGTACTTTTCGGCACCGTATGGTAAACTCGTCGAAATGCGTCTTCAATCCCTGTTCTGCGCTCTTGCCGCCTTGTTCGGCCTGCTCGCCGGCTGCGACAAAGGCCCCGGCCAGTTCCCGGAGCAGGCCCCTCCACCCCTGGCGGAATTGCGGCTTGGATACTTCGCCAACGTGACCCACGCCCAGGCCGTTCTCGGCGTCGCCTCGGGTGAATTTCAGGCGGCGCTGGGCCAGACGAAACTGACCACCAAAGTCTTCAACGCCGGACCGGAGCTGATCACGGCTCTGAACGCCGGCGCAATCGACATCGGATATGTCGGCCCCGGTCCCGTGCTCTCCGCCGATGTTAACAGCCGCGGTCAGGCCGTTCGCGTGATCGCCGGTTCCGCGGCCAATGGCGTCGTCATCGTCGCATCCAGGGAGTCGGGGATTCGACGGCTGTCCGATCTGAAAGATAAACGCATCGCCACGCCGCAGCTTGGCAATACCCAGGATGTGTCGGCCCGGCATTTCGTGATCGACGTGCTCGGTCAGCCGAATGCCGACAACGTCAAGGAAGTCCGCAACAGCCAGCAGAGCGGCATGATGGCCCGCGGATTCATCGACGCCGCCTGGGTACCTGAACCGTGGGGATCTCGCCTCATCAACGAAACCGGCGCGGTTCTCATCGGTGAGGAAAAAGACCTCTGGCCCGACCAAATATTCTCGCTCACCGTCATCATCACCACTCCCCGGTTCCTCGCGGATCATCCCGACGCAATCGAAAAATTCCTCGCCGTCCATCATCAGTGGACCCTTCGCCTGGCGGCCAATTCCGATCAATATGCCGATCAGCTCAACAGCGCGCTCGTGGCGCTCGGCGGGAAAAGACTCCCCACAGCCGTCATGCGGGATTCCCTGCGGCGAACCGTGTTCACCGATGACCCGTTGCCCAAAACCTTCGGCGTGATGGAGCAATGGTCGCATCAGTTGAAATTCATCAATTCCGCCCCCGTTTTGGACGGGCTCTTTGAGACCTACCTCATCACGAAACTTACGAGCGAGCCGGCAACTTCCCAGCCATAGGCGGAAAGGTCCGAATGTTCTTCAGCCTGGTCGCAAAAAAATCGCCACCGAAGGCCGCCGCCGGAAAGCTGAGCCTCAGCCATGTCAGCAAGCGCTTCGGCAATTCCGACATCGCCGCCGTCGAGGACATCTCGCTCGACTGCCAGCCGGGTGAATTTGTCGTGGTCGTCGGGCCGAGCGGATGTGGAAAGAGTACCCTGCTCAACATCGCCGCGGGAATGACCCAACCCGACAGCGGCGGCGCATTTCTCGACGACCAGCCCATCATCGCGCCTGGCCCCGACCGCGCCATGGTTTTCCAGGATCACGGGCTATTTCCCTGGCTCACTTCGGCTCAGAACGTCGAATTCGGAATGAAAATGGCCGGTGTTTCGCCGTCCGAGCGATCCGATCGCGTCGCCCGCGCTCTGCAGATGGTGCATCTATCCGCCAGCGCGGAAAAACTCGTTCACGAGCTTTCCGGCGGCATGCGGCAACGAATCGCCATCGCCCGCGCCCTGGTCATGGACCCCGCCGTTCTGCTCATGGATGAGCCTTTCGCCTCTCTGGATGCTCAGACCCGCACGCAGATGCATCATCGCCTTCAAGACCTCTGGTGTCAGACCCACAAGACAATTTTATTCGTCACCCACTCGGTGGGCGAAGCCGTTCGTCTGGCCGACCGGATCATCGTGTTGCATTCCCATCCCGGCCGGATTCGCAAGGAGATTTGCGTTGATTTACCCCATCCCCGAAAATTCGACAGCCCCGACATCAGCGAACTCGCCAAGCTCGTACGAAAAGAAATTGAAGATGAAGTCAACCGCGTCAACGCCGTGGCCGCAGAAGATTCGTGGCGCTCTCAAGAGAACGCTGATCTGGATGCTTTTGCTGACGATCTGGGAGGGGGCATATAGGCATTACCACTGGCGGACTTTCATCTATCCCGCCCCGAGCCATGTTCTGGATTCAATGCTGGGCATGCTGGGCATTCAATCCGGATTCGGCGAACCCCTCCATCCCGGCTGGCCCGCGCCGCTGGAGCGCGACACCGATCAACCTCCGCTGGCATCGCGCATTTTTCATAGCGAATTGCTCGGCGCGAATCTGGTCAGCGCCATTCGCCTGATCGTCGGATTCTCCATCAGCATCGTCGTCGGAGCGTTTCTGGGCACCGCTATGTGGCGCTGGACATCGCTCGACGAGTTTCTGCGTCCCCTGTTTCTCGGATTGCAAACCCTGCCCAGCGTCTGCTGGGTTCCGGTCGCTACTTTAATGTTCGGATTAAACGAAACGGGAATTCTGTTCGTCCTGATCATGGGCAGCACATTCGGAATCGCGATCTCGATGCGCGACGGCCTTCGCTCCATCCCCCCGCTCTATCGCCGTGCCGGCCTGATGCTCGGCGCCGGCGGCTGGCGGCTCTACCGCTACGTCCTCTTCCCCGCCGGCCTTCCCGCACTGGCCAGCAGCCTGCGCCAGGGATTCAGCTTCGCCTGGCGATCGCTGATGGGCGCCGAATTGATCCTCATCGCCGACCACCAGGGCCTCGGCTTCCTGTTAAAGCTCGGCCAGGACAACGCGGACATTTCACAGGTCGTGGCCGTCATGATTGTGATGGTGATAATCGGCATGCTCGCCGACCGCCTGGCCTTCGCCCCGCTGGAAAGGCGTGTGCATAATCGCTTCGGACTCGGGACAACCGCCTGAACAGCAGAAAATACGTTTTTGCCTCTTCACGCCGCGTCCGCAACCATCCGTATCGCCGGCCTTTCCCCGACAACCGGCTGATATTCCGGCACGCAGCGGCCCAGCGCCTCCATCACTTCCTGCCGACCGGCGTTCGTCACCGACCCGAGTATCTGCATCATCTCCTCCACCTGTTTCGGCGTGGCGCGCGGAAGCTGCCAGACCCTGATCTTCGGATGG
>Ga0302326_10020975_pt1 | contig 13417 bp, 11 predicted proteins | sample Palsa_T0_3_FD_202264 | JGI IMG/M metagenome (GOLD analysis project Ga0302326, IMG submission 202264) | Peat permafrost microbial communities from Stordalen Mire near Abisko, Sweden - Palsa_T0_3 | ecosystem: Environmental > Terrestrial > Soil > Palsa > Peat permafrost | place: Sweden: Abisko... | reverse complement strand
GACCATTGGAGAAGGGGAAGCCGTGGTCGCCGCCATCAAGAAATACAAGCGCATTTTCAGGCTCAACACATGGTTCCGCTTTGAAAGCAATTTCTACGGCATGGGAACACGCGTCAAACCGATCAAAAAGGCAGTCATGAATGGCATGCTGGGTTGGCCCCTTAAAGTCACTTTGAATGCCGCCACCGGCTTTGATTGGAAGTTCGTCTGGGTTGGTCGCACCGACCTCACGCCCCAGCCCATTCCGCCAAACCTCGATTACGAAATGTGGCTCGGCCCGGCGCCTTATAAATTCTATCACCCGCACCGGGTTCACCAGACTTTCCGCGGTTATTGGGATTACGATGGCGGCGGCCTTGGGGACATGGGCCAGCATTATCTTGATCCTGTCCAATATATTCTCGGCAAGGATGAGGAAAGCCCCATTGAAGTCGAAGCCGAAGCGCCGAAGCAAGACTTGGACGCCGTCGGCACCTTTCGCCGCATCCGGCTTAAGTACAAGGACGGGTGCGAAATCATCCTTGATGGTGAGAACCGCGACGCAAACGCAGCCTTTATCCAGGGACCCGGCGGATATATCAAGAAAGGCCTGGAATCAGACATCCCCAATTTTGAAGACAAACTGGCGACTCTCAAAGAACCTGAACCGCAGTTGACCGATTTCGTCGAAGCGGTCCGCACGCGCAAGAAGTTCGCCCTCAACGAGCAAAACGGCCATCGTTCCTGCACCCTGGTCAACCTGGCGAAAACCGCCTGGCAAACGGGACGCGTGTTGCATTTTGATCCCATAAAACAGCGCTTCATTAACGACGACGACGCCAACAGTTACATCCACCAACCCATGCGCAAACCTTGGAAAATTTAAGGGAGAGGCAGGTCAAATTTTGTCAAGAAGAAGATGCGGCCTCCGCCCCACTTTGCCTTCGCAACAGATTCTCTGTCGTTGCAATTTCAAAATGGGCGCCTAAACGTTGAAAGATTTCGCAGGCCTCTTGGAGCTTGCTCCGGCCTAATCCAGGATGGCCTTGTTCCAGCTCGTATTGCGCCCAGGCGCGCAACGTCAGGGCTTGCTCCCCCTGCGCGTTTATGAGTCGGAACAACCGGAGACTCTCAGCAAAGCAGTGCGGCGGGGCGTGATCAGGCGGGTCTGGAACAGTCGCGGCGCCCGTGGGCTGGCTGGGAACTATCAGCATCCTGGCCCCAATTCGGCCCAGCGCCCTCCAGGCGCCTCCGAGGTAAAGGGAACTTTCCGACTCCTGGGCCAGGGCGATGGCTTTTTGCGCTGCGGCGAGGGCCTCGGAAAGCTTGCCTTGTCCGAGACAGGCTTCGCTTAGAAAGGTGCAAACCTCCGGCAGGCCGCAGGAGTTGGGCGTGGAGGTTTGGCTGATGACGTGGCGTAAATCCATTTCGGCCTGCGCAAATTGTTGCAGCCCAAGGCGGGCGCCGCTCAAATTGGCCAGATAAATTAACTCGCTGTCACGATTGCCAATTTGACGCGCGATGGCCAGGGCTTTCTCATAGAGTCCGGCGGCAGTCGGGTAATCGCCGAGGGCGCGCGCGGTCTCCGCGCGGTCATTGTACATGGCCGCGGTATTTCGGCGGTCGCCCAATTCGTGGAAAAGGGCCAGGCCCTGCTCGAAGAAACGGTCGGCTTCGAGGTATTGGCCAAGTTGTAGGTGGGCCACGCCCAGCAACTTGAAACTGGTCGCCGTGCCAAGCCGATCACCCTGCTCGGCGCATAAGGCGAGGGTCTGATCTCCCAGGGCCAGCACGGCGGGCGCGTCACCAAGACGGTAATAGGTCCAGCCTTTGAAGTGTAAGGCCCTTATTCTTTCGGCGCGGCCGGTTCCGGGCGCCTGGCACGCCAGAGCTTCCGCCCGTTCGGCGCACAGGATCGAGGCGCGGTTGTCTCCACGCCGCTCGTGGAGGTAGGCCATGCCGTTCCAGGAGCGCGCCTCGGCCTCCAGATCGGAGAGCTGCTGCGCCAACTGCCGCGCAGCCGCGCAGGCTTCCAGCGCTTCGGCAAAACGGCCTTGGGCGCCGAGCGTTTCGCCCAATCCTTCCTGCCACTCCAGTTGTCGCCGTTGCAATTCCCTGTCGTCCGTGCCATCGGGGGGATAAAGTTGCAACGCCTTTTTGAAATGTTCACTGGCGATGGCAGGCGCGTAACCCAGACGCGCCTGCTGTCCGGCACGGCCATACCACTCGGCGGCTTCGGCCAGGTGCGAGGCCTGTTCCAAATGAGCGGCCACCAGGCCGGCAAATTCGTGGAGGCGATCCACGCTGCGATTCTGAAGCCATTCAGCAACGCGGACGTGGTGCTGTCGACGCGATTTCTTGAGCAGGCTTTCGTAGGCGACGTTGCGCAGCAATTCGTGCTTGAACGTGTACTCGGCCGAGCCGGCGAAAACGGAGGATTCCCGGCGGAAAACCAGTTCTTTGTGGCGCAATCCATCCAGCGCGAGAGTAATGTCAATACGGCTGAGAACAACCTCCGGGAGCAGGTTGGAGGTCGCGTCCGGGCCGCTTGCTGAACCCATGTGCTCGACCGCGCTGTCCCAAAAAACCCGGCCTACGACCGAGGCGCGCTGGAGCACCACGCGCTCCACCGGTGCAAGACTGTCCATGCGCGCCTGCAATACGCCGGTCAAGGTGGAGGGCAGACGCGCGTGGTTGAGCCGTCCCAATTCAATCTGCCACTGTTCGGCTTGAGGAAGGATCACTTTTTGATCCATCAGCATTTTGATCATCTCCTCGATGTAGAATGGATTGCCTTCCGCGCCAGCGGTGATCCATTCCCGCAAGGCCTCAGGAATTTCGCGAGCTTTGCGCAAAATGGTTTCCACCAAGGTGTTGCTTTCGGGGATGGACAATGGATCCAGCTTCAGTCGGGTCAGATTGGGCAGGCCTTGGCACCAATTAGGACAGCGTTCGAAGAAAGCAGGGCGCGCCGAGAAAAGTATCATCATGGGCAAGCCCTGGCCATGGCGGATCAGATGTTCAATCAGGTCCAGCGATCCGTCGTCGCACCAATGCAGATCATCCAGAACCATCAAAATGCCTCTGCATTGAGGGTTCTGCCCGGTAGCCGGGCATTGACTGATGGCGGCCATAAGGCGGCTGAAGCTGTGAAACGCCCGCTGACGAATTTGCTGCGCGTCACCGAGAATATCGCGCAGATGGGGGCTGGCCGAAAAATCCAATCCAAGAAGCTGGCCCAGGAAATGAATGTCGAGCGTCAACTCCCCGTCCGACCAAGCTTCAGGCTCCGCGCCGGTGGCCAAAAGACCTGCCAGCCCGCGCTCAAATTTTTCGCGCGCCACCGCCGAGGTGTCGCTTTCTTGAATCTCAAACCGCGCGGAAAACAAGTCGTGGATGAGCGCGAAGGGCTGGCTGGCTGATTCGTTGGTGGTTCGTCCGGAAAAAAAGCGAAAGTATTGAGGAAATAACTCGGCCCTTTTTTGAAACTCCCGGAACAGGCGGGACTTGCCAATGCCGGCCTCACCCAGCACGGCCATGACCTGCAACACGCTATGTTTGAGTGTCTGTTCAAAGGCGCATGACAGATGGCGCAATTCCTCCCGGCGGCCGATCATTTCGGTTTCCACTCCTTCGATGCCGCGTATTTGCAACGCGAGCGCACGAGGCTTGGCGCACAAAATGAGAAAGGTTTCAACCGGTTCAGACTTGCCTTTGACTTCCAGAAGCGGCAGCGCCCGCGCTTCAAAAAAGCCATAGATGTGCCGGTACGTTTCCCGCGAAACCAACACGCCGCCGTCCGGGGCGCTGTGTTCCAATCGGCTGGCCAGGTTGCCCGCATCCCCCGCCAGCAATTCGCCGGAGCCATCCGCCGGGGGGACAACCACCAGACCCGTGTGAACGCCGATGCGCATCTGCAAAGGGAACCGTTCATTTTCGGTTTGCCTGCTTTTCAACCAGTTTTGCATGGCCAGGGCGGCGCGCACGGCTTCGGCGGGATCTTCCTCCCGCGACCGCCGGCCTCCGAAAACCGCCATGATGGCGTCGCCAATATGTTTTTCCGGGGTGCCGCCGTGGGCCACAATGATGGAGTCCAGCTTGGCCCAGATCGAATTCATGGCATCGCTCAAATCTTCAGGATCCAGGTTTGTGGCGAAGGCGGTGAAGCCGGAAAAGTCCGCAAAGAGAATCGTGACCTGTTTGCGCTCGCCGGTCAGCCACGCGGGGTTATCATCCTTTGCGCTCCGGCCTGCGACCGCCGTGGGCGCCAAGCCGTATCCACAGGCCGAGCAAAACCGGGCTTCGGCCTGGACCTCAGCGGCGCAAACCGGACAACGCGCGCTGAAAACAGAGCCGCACTGCGCGCACCAACGGGCGGCAGAATCATTATGAGCGCCACAAACTTTACAGTTCATAAACTTAAAAGGGTTCCGCATCCAGTGGCATGGATGAGATATTGCCGGAATGATGTGGCGAACGCAAGGCAAACGGGACGTTGCAAGTTTTCTGGGTATAGGCATGGGGAGACGGTTATTTTAGAGTTGCCATGGGCATCGTTTGACCCCTTATATTACGGGCCATGTCGCCGACCCCACGCGAACTGGACGGAGAGCTTTTACAGGTGCGAAGGTGCCAGCAAGGAGACGCCGAAGCGCTGGCCGCCGTGCGTCTCCAGTGCCACGACGTGCTCCTGCGTATTCTCATTTCCCGTGGCGCCAGCCGAACCGAGGCGGAGGATTTGCTGGCCGATTTATGGTCGGATTGCGTTGCGGGAGATGATGACCGGCCTTCTTTGCTCGAAAAGTTCAGCGGGCAATGCAAGTTGCAGGGGTGGCTGGCGACCGTGGTCACCCGCCGCTGGATTGACCTCAAACGAAAGCAAGCGAGGCTTGTCGATTTGGGAAAAACCGCTTCCGACCCGGCGGAAATAGATCCGTTGGACAGGTTCGCGGCGGCGTCTGCGGAGGAAAGCGAAGACGCTTTGGTGAGTCTTTTGCGCGAGAGCCTCCGAGCCGCCTTTGTGCTCTGTCCACCGGAGTCCATGGTCCTGCTACGTTTAAGGTATCTCCACGGCGTGAGCCAGCGTGAGATTGCCCGCATGCTGGGCACGAACGAAACCAAGGTGAGCCGGATGCTTTCCGACGCCATGCAGGATATTGAAACCAACGCGCTGCGCGAAATTAAAAAGCGCGATCCGTGGCTGGATCTGACCTGGCAAGACTTTTTAGACTTGTGCGAGACCCGGCAGATAGGATTTTTATGAAAATCACAAATGTTTGCAAGACGGGCGCGGACGCGCGTCTTATATTGGAGAATCGAAATGCCGAACAACTTTGAAATACTCTCTGGCTTCCTGGAACGCTTCGACCACGAGGTCCAGGGCCGGGAACAGTCTGAGGCGCCCCCGGAAATTCAAAGCCAACTGCGCGAACTGGCACAGGGCCAACTCCCTCAGAGTCAGTGCGCCGAATTGTTGGACCTCCTGAGCCGGAACCCCGCCTGGATTGCCCGCCTGGCCGAGGAAATCAAGGCCGTGCGGCCTGCCGCGCCCGCCAAGTCTTAGGAGCGTTGCTTGACGGACGGCCTGAACATTCTGCCCGACCCAGACTTGGAGCGAATGAAACCCGCGCTATGCCAACATCTGGCGCGAATTGCGGCCAACATTCATACAGGGCAGTTCGCCGCTTTGCTTGATCCGCTGACGCGGGAAGTGATGCAGCAAGGTTTCGACGAGGCTGGCGCGCACGAAGGCACAGTGTGGCTGGTGGACGAAGCCCATGAAAATTTGGCGGCAGCCTACAATACCGGAGCGCAAGCCGCGCAGATCGTCGGCAAGTTCAAGCAGCCTTTGAACTCCGGCCTGGTCTGCATGGTGTTCGCCAGCGAGCAGCCGTTCCTGGAAAATGAGGTCTTCAAGGATGTTCAGCAAAGCAAAACGCTGGACTCGTTGCTAAAAACCCAAACCTTCGCCATGATTGCAGTGCCATTTTATTTGTTGGGAGAATGTCAAGGAGTCGTTTCGTGCGTGCAACTTAAGCGGCTGGATGCCGCCGAGGCGCCTCCACCGGGCTTCCGACCGGAAAACCTTGTTCGTGTCCAGCGCATGACGGCTGTGTTTTCCCAATTGTTGGAATATCGCATCCTGTGCCGCACCCTCGGTTGGGCGTCTCCATGAGGGCCGCCGAATCCTGGCCAACGTTGGAAGAGGCCAGATGCTTTCTCAGAGAAGGAACGGGGGAAGGGATCAAAATCGGCATCCTGGATTCCGGCGTCGAGTTTGCGCACCCCAGGCTTCAGGGTCTGAAAGTGGCCGATGATTGCGCCATTATCGAGGAAGGACTCCAGCTTGTCGCGGTCCAAGGCGAGGGCCGGGACGTTTTCGGCCATGGCACCGCCATTGCCGACATCATCCACCAAATATCGCCCCAGGCTGAAGTCGGGAGCTTCCGCGTGTTGGGCCACCGGCTTCGTTCGCGCAGTCTGATCATCCGCGAGGGCGTGCGCCAGGCCATCAACCGAGGCTGCCATATCCTTAACTGCAGCTTTGGCTGCGCTCGTGAGGACCAAGTTCTGCTGTACAAAGATTGGATAGATGAAGCTTACGTCAACGGCAGGCATATCGTCGCCGCTTGCAACAACGAGGATTTTGCCAAGCGAGAATGGCCAGGGCATTTCCCGACTGTCATTGCGGTGAGTCACACCCATTGCCGCCAGCCCGACGCGCTTTTTCGGCGGTCGGGCCAACTCGTGGAGTTCGCCGCGCGCGGGCAGGATCTTGAGGTGGCCTGGATTGGGGGCGGCGTGAAGCAGGTGACCGGCAGCAGCTTCGCCGCTCCGCACGTGGCGGGTTTGCTGGCGCGATTGATTTCCTGCTGTCCGGACATGTCTCCCCTGCAAGCCAAAGCGCTGTTGTTGAAAGTGGCGCAGCCCTGGCGACCAGAGACCGATATTCAGTAACGTCCAAAAATTCCAATCAATGGGTTCACACGCGCATCCTCCGAAGCATCTTTAGCTCTTTAGTTCGCGCAGTTCTCAAATCTGCCTCGTTAAACGAATCGAAGAGGAGTTGGACGAAATCATCCGGCAAGCCATCGGTCTTTGGGTCTAATGTTCATTCTGTTTGGCCCGGAAGATTTTTTGAGGTTTGTTGAATATCGCCACTTGCATTCGGGTCAAAACATGATAGTGTGTAAAATAGGGCGCAGGTCCGCGCCTTTGTTCTTTGAAATTTTGCAGATGGAAAAGGGGAAAGGCTGAGGGCGGAAACCTGCGGTAGCGGGCTAGGCCAAATCCAAGGTAATCCATCTATTCCCTTATGGCTGGGCCTGGGCCAAAAAGGAGGCCGCTAACGCCTAATAACACCAGAGAAATATTTTTTTGTGAAAATGTGACTGCCAAATACTCAACAATCGCGGAATTTATTTGAACTTTACCGCGTGGAAGCCATACTAAACGCCTGTGAACCGAATTCGACAATTGATTCTCTTATTCGCGGCGAGTGCGGCCTTTTGCGCCATTGCCCGCGCCGGCGATGATCCATCCCAAGCGCAACCATCTCGCGCCGAGGAAATTATGAATTTCAGCCTGCTGGATTACAAAGGCAGGTCCTACGAGCTGCGACGGACAGATGCGCGGGCGGTCGTTCTATTTTTCACCGGCAACGGTTGCCCGGTCGCGCGGCAAAGCATCAAAAAACTTAAAGCGTTGCGCAAGCGCTTTTCCGACAAGGGCGTGGCCATTTGGATGATTAACTCCATCACCCAGGACGACCGCGAAAGCATCGAACACGAGGCGGAAGAATTCGAGGAAGGGTCGCTTCCGGTGCTGATCGATGACGCCCAGCAAATCGCCCGAATGCTGGACATCAAGCGCACCGCCGAAACCATCTGCATCAATACCAGCGATTGGACCGTTTTCTATCGCGGCGCGCTGGATGACCAACTTGTGGAAGGCGCGCAGAAACCCAAGGCGGAGGAAAAATACGTCGAGAACGCTTTGGAGGAATTGCTGGCGGGCAAACCCATCTCGCGCCCGAAAACTGTCGGACGCGGCTGCCTGATCACCTTCGACGCCGAGGCCGGCGCGGGTGGCGCCCAGGTTTCTTACAACAAAGAAATCGCGCCGCTCTTGCAAAGCAAGTGCGTGGGATGCCACAGCCCCGGCAACATCGGTCCGTTTGCACTGTCAAGTTACGAAAAAGTCAAAGGCCACTCGGAAATGATTCGCGAAGTGCTGGCAGACCGGCGCATGCCACCGTGGGACGCTGATCCGCGTTATGGGCATTTCAAGAATGATCGTTCATTGTCCCTGACGCAAAAAAAGCTATTGTTGCGCTGGCTCGATCAAGGAATGCCTCGCGACGAAGGACCGGACCCGCTGGCCCAGACTCCGGACGCAGCGCCGTATTGGCCCATGGGCCAGCCCAACTACATTGTCAAACTGCCGTCTCCGCAGCAGATACCTGCCACAGGAATCCTCGACTATCGTTATGTTGACATTCCCTCTCCCACCACCAATGACGTCTGGCTGGCCGCGGCGGTTTTTCGCCCGGGCAACCGCCGGGTTGTGCATCACCTTATTGTGCGGGCCAAATACGCCGAGACGCCCAAATTGGCCGAGGACGATGTTTTCTTGACAGGTTGGGCGCCGGGATATGATCACCCGGGTTTTCCGGAGGGAACGGGCAAATTCCTGGGCAAGGGAGCGACTTTGAATTTCGAGCTTCACTACACTGTGGACGGCAAGCCGGAGACGGACCAAAGCGAGCTTGGGCTGTATGTCTTGAAATCGAAGCCCAAAATGGCCCTGCAAACCCACGCGGCTTACAACCCTGACCTGCTTGTTCCTGCCCGTGAACCGCAGGCGCCGAGTTATGCCATTTACGGATTCAAACACGATTCGTGGCTCTTTGATTTTGCGCCCCACATGCACTTGCGAGGTTCCTGGTTCAAGTACGAGGCGCTCTTTCCTGATGGCGGGCGCGAGACATTGCTCTCGGTGCCGCGCTACGATTTTAGCTGGCAAACCATCTATCGACTCAGCGAACCCAGGAAAATGCCGGCTGGCACCTGGATTCTTTGCACTGGCGGTTTTGATAATTCGCCCAGGAATCCGGCCAATCCCAATCCAGACAAACGTGTCACGTGGGGCGATCAATCGTTCGATGAAATGTTCATCGGCTTCATGGATGTGGCTCGGATCCCTGACAAGGAAGTTGCCGCCGCGAAGCATGATTGAGGGCGAACAAAATGAGCGCGCAAACGCGCCTAATTTGGTATGCGCCTATTAGGACTTCGCCTTTCCGTGACAAACACATTGCCCCTGGTCGGGCGGGAATTGCGCGCGGAATCACGGCGCGCCATCAATTATGGATTGCGGGTGCTGACGGCGGCGGTAGTGGTTAGTGTTTTCGCCGCCTTCATGGCGGGCACGGAAATGGAATCTGCCCAGTTGGGCGCGACGCTTTTTGGTGTCTTGCAACTCTCTCTGTGGCTCGCCATGTGGATCATCGTCCCGATGATGACGGCGGACTGCATCAGCCGGGAAAAGCGGGAGGGAACGCTGGGCTTGCTTTTTCTGACACCCTTAACCGTCCTCGACGTGATGATGGGAAAAGCCGCCTCGCATATTTTGCGAGCGGCCACGCTGCTCCTGGCTTCGCTGCCGGTGCTGGTGCTGCCATTTGTCATTGGAGGCGTTGTCTGGCAACAGGCCTTGATGGCGGTCGTGAGTATTGCCAAAGCCCTTTTGCTTAGTATCGCAGCCGGGCTTTACGCCTCGGCCAAAGGCGGCAGCGCGATTCAGGTCATGGTCATGGCGGAAGTGTACGCCCTGGGCCTGGCGATCGCCTCCATGGGTCTGCAGTCCCTTGTATTTGTATTTATGGCGCCGAATCTGTCGATTTGGGGATTGATGTGGACGATGGGGGCCACCATTTGTTTTACGCTGCTTGTGTTCGGTTTTGTCATCTCAGCCAGTGTGCGGGTCTTGCGGAAAACCTGGGACCAGGATGCCGCGGCGCCGGAACAACCAAAATGGGTGGCGATGTTTTCAGGTTCGGATTTTTGGCAGACTATCTTTCACTGGGAGCGGAGCAAGACGCTGGACCGTAATCCAATGGCCTGGCTGCAGGAATATTCCTGGACCGCGCGATTAACCAAATGGGGTTGGTGCCTGGCAGTCTTCGTGGCGGAAGTATTCGTCATGTTCATTTTCCCCGGCTGGCAGCCGCAATTGACGACGGCGGTGTCTTTGGGGGTGGCCTTCAGCGCGACGGGAAGTTTTCGGCGGGAACGTCAGAGCGGCCTGCTGGAAATCCTGCTCGTCACACCGCTGTCGGTGCGGCAATTGATGGTGGGGAGGCTGTGGGGAATTTTCAGTCATTTCTGTCCCGCCCTGGCGATATTGATCGTATGTTGGAATGGGAACCGGCTTTTGAATCCTAAGGAGTATTACGCCGATCCACTTTCCCTGGTAATTCCTAACCCGCTGACTTTCATGGCGCTGATGGTGGTGGGACTTTATATGTCGCTCTGGCGGCTGAATTTTTTTGTGGTTTGGCTGCTGGCCTGGACGCTGGGCTTTCTTCTGCCCTCGTTTGCTGCCGTGGCGCTGGGGCGATATCAAGGAGTGAGTCCGTCCCATATTTTCGAACTCACGTCGGCCTATCAGATCATGCTGACAGTCATTTCTTGGTTCTTGCTGCGCCGGAATTTGAAACAGCGCGCATTTGTCACCGCTGAAGCGATGTGACGGGTTTGACAACAACCATTTATTGTGGCATTCTTGAGGCATGACTGAGCAAATTCGACTTCGGATCGACCGGCAATTGGCGGAGGAGGCGCACGAGGTTTGCCGTGAAATCGGCATTACTCCAACGGCGGCGGTTTCCATGTTTTTCACGCAGATGGTTAAATTGCGCGGACTGCCTTTCCGCCCCAGCGATTTTCCGGCGTTGGAAGAATACGGCGCGACTCTTGCGCAAGCGACGGCGGCGGAAGACTCCGCTTTGGCTGAAATAAAGGCAGAGCGAAAAGCAGGCAAGCTCAAATCCTTTGCCGGCAGGCTGTGATTCGCGTCCTGCTCACCAAACGAATCCGAAAAACGGCCGACAAATTGCCACCGGACGTGCGGGAAAGCGCGAACAAGGCTATCACGGAAGTCGCGGCGGCTTTTGGCGATCCGCACCAACATCGCGGCCTGGGACTGCGCAAGTTGGCCGGGCGTTCTTACGAAATCCGCGTGAGACTGCATTGGCGCGTGGTGTTCATCCAAGAGGATGATGCGCTGATTGCGTACGATATAATGGACCACGATGAAGTCTCGCGTTGGGTGAAAAATCAACAGAAGTAAACCAAGAACTATCTCATCCTGTCTGCATGAGACCCCGCAGATAACCAGCCGCGAAGAGTCTTCCCAGCATTTCATAGCCGGGCGTTTCGTTGGTTTCGCCGGCCATGGACGGAGCGTGGTCGGGGCGGAGCGTGCCTTGGTAATTCACTTCCTTCAGCGTGCGGATGACGGCGGGCATGTCGATCTCGCCGTTGTCGTGCCACGTTTCGACAAAATGGGCGGCAGTCCCTTTGACGTTGCGCGCGTGAAAGAAGAAAATCTTGTCCGCCAGCGAGCGAATGCCTTCCAGCAGATTCACCCCGGCGGGATGCAGCGAGCCGACGCAGTAACAGACTCCGTTCGAGGGACTGGGCGCCAAGTCAACCACTCGCCGGAACGCCTCGTTCGAGATGATGATGCGCGGCTGGCCGAGCAATTCCGGCAGCGGCGGATCATCGGGGTGAAGGGCAAGCTTGAGGCGGGCGTCTTCGGCGATGGGGAGGACTTGGTTGAGAAAGTATTCCAGGTTTTCCCACAGCTTGGCCGCGGGAGTCGGCGCGGCAGGGCGGCCATCGGCATCGGTCACGTTTTTGCCGACCTGCGTAAGATCGAATTCCGTCACCCGCGCGCCGCCTCGTTCGAGCACCTCGCAACTCGTGCGCTGCCAGTCCTCGTCCGGCATCCAATTATAGCAAAGCACCTCCATGCTGGCTTCCGCCATGTTGCGGATGAGCATCTTGAAGTCTTCGATCTGCGCGTCGCGGCCGGGCAGATGGTGGACGAATTTCAAATGCGGAATTTTCCGCTCCAGGTGCGTCAGTCTCATGCCGGCCGCCTCGACCATTCGTTTGGCGGCCATCAGCGGCGTCAGTCCAGGGCCGGGATAAGTCAGGACGATATCCGTCACTCCCACTTGGGCGGCGAGCTGCAGATTTCGCTCGGTGAACGGATTGACGATCATGGAAAGTCTCATAAAAATGGTTGAGATTCAGGCGACCGTGTTGATGAGCGTCCCGACAAGCCCAAGCGTGATGCGAATCTCGTCCCCGGTCCGCAAGGTGAAAGAATCCGGCGGCACGACGCCGGTGCCGGTCATTAAATAACATCCGCGCGGAAATGAATTGTCGCGAAACAGCCATTCCGCCAGCGAGGCCAGCGGACGTTTGATTTGTCCCAGCGTCGTCTCGCCGGAAAAAACAGACCGGCCATCACGCTGAATGTCGATGGATATGACGGTCGCGGCGGCCGGCAATTCATCGCTGACAACCAGACATGGGCCGAGCGAGGCGCATCGATCATAGACTTTGGCCTGCGGCAGATACAAAGGATTCTCGCCTTCGATATCGCGCGAGGACATATCGTTGCCGATGGTGTAGCCGAAAATTTTTCCCGCGGAATTGATGGCCAGCGTCAATTCCGGTTCGGGCACATTCCAACGGGAATCGGATCGGATGCGCACCTTCGAGCCGTGTGCGGCGACACGGTGTGGCGAGGCCTTGAAGAAAAGCTCCGGCCGGGCCGCTTCATAGACCTTGTCGTAAAAGGTGCCGCCGCCGGCGGCCTGAGATTCCTCCATCCGCGCGGTGCGGCTGCGGTAATAGGTGACCCCGGCGGCCCAAACTTCCTGTGATTGCACCAGCGGGAGCCAGGGCCCGGCGCATTCCTGCACGAGACGGGCGCTGCCGAGGGCGTCTTGCAGGCGCGCCGCGGGCGCGGCATGGGCGAAGAGTTGATCGAGGCCGAAGGAAGCGGGCAGCGCGAAATGGCCGCAGGCTGTTTCCACGCACAAACCGGATTCAGTAGGGAATATTTTCAATGTAGAAAACAGAGTGTGCCGAAGCAGCGCGGCGTGTGGAAATTAAAAACATCGACCGGCGCCCAGGAACCCCAGTGCGGATGCGAGCCTTCATCCCCGCACTTGTAGAAATTGCCGCGCCAGCGCTGGCCGCGCACTTCGCCCAAGGCCCCGGTGTAATATTCAAAGACTTTAAATGGCACGAAAAAATTTAGATGCCATGTCACAGGTTCCACGATCTCCGGATCGACGATTCCGGCCAGCGAGGACCGCACTTCAATCCTTTGGCCGATTTCGGCGGGCAGGGGCGTG
>Ga0302326_10020973_pt1 | contig 13418 bp, 11 predicted proteins | sample Palsa_T0_3_FD_202264 | JGI IMG/M metagenome (GOLD analysis project Ga0302326, IMG submission 202264) | Peat permafrost microbial communities from Stordalen Mire near Abisko, Sweden - Palsa_T0_3 | ecosystem: Environmental > Terrestrial > Soil > Palsa > Peat permafrost | place: Sweden: Abisko... | reverse complement strand
CGCCGGCGCGGCGCTCGCCATCGCGGCGGTGAGTTCCTTCATCGCCGGCACGCTCGGCGTCACCGCGCTCACCTTCGTCGCCATGCCGCTCGCCGAATTCGCATTGAAATTCGGCCCGCCCGAATATTTCGCCCTGATGCTGTTCGCACTGACGACCGTGAGCACGCTCACGGGCGATTCCCTCGCCAAGGGCATGATCTCGGTCTTCCTCGGCCTCGCGATCTCCACCATCGGCATCGACCTGCAGAGCGGGCGGCCGCGCTTCACCATGGGCGTGCCGGAACTGCAGCAGGGCGTGACGTTCCTCGTCGTCGTGGTCGGGCTGTTCGCGCTCTCCGAGGTCGGCCGCATGGTCGAGGACACCTTGCGCGGCACCCTGCAGATCGTGCGGGTCCGGGGCCGCGTCTGGTTCACCCGCGAGGAGTGGCGGCGCGCTTTCCCGGCGATCCTGCGCGGCACCGGCGTCGGCTTCTTCTGCGGCGCCGCACCCGGCCTCGGCGGCACCATCTCGGCGATGCTCGCCTACGTCGCCGAGAAGCGGGTGTCGCGCCACCCGGAAGAGTTCGGCCAGGGCGCGATCGAGGGCGTCGCCGCGCCGGAGGCGGCCGTCAATGCCGATACCTGCGGTGCCTTCGTCCATCTGCTCGCGCTCGGCATCCCGGCCTCGGGTTCGACCGCCGTGATCATGGGCGCCTTCATCATGTACGGCATCCAGCCCGGCCCGATGCTGTTCCAGACCCATCCCGACCTGGTCTGGGGACTGATCGCCAGCATGTATGTGGGCAACCTGATGCTGCTGGTGCTCAATCTGCCGCTGGTCGGCTTGTTCGCGCGCATCCTCTATGTGCCGCCCGGCATCCTGCTGGTGATCATCCTCGGCATCGCCTCGGTCGGCGTCTATTCGTTCGAAGGCAGCGTGTTCAATCTCTACATCGCCCTGCTGTTCGGGGTGGTGGGCTATGTCTTTCGCAAGCTCGATATCCCCAAGGCGCCGCTCATCTTCGGCGTCATCCTGGGCGGCCGGATCGAGCAGTCGTTCCGGCAGTCGCTCACCCTTTCGGGCGGTGATCCGCGCATCCTGGTGGGCAGCCCGCTGGCGGCCGGCCTGCTGGCGCTCGCGGCGGTCATGGTCGTTTTATCGTTCTGGGCCAAGCGCAAAGCCGCGGCGACCCTCGCCCGCGGCGAGGCGGGCGCCGATCGCACCGCTTGACAGCGGCGAGGGCCCGCGTTCACTACAACCAAACCCCTGAGGAGACCCCCAATGGCCCGCATCGTGCACATCGCGCTCAAGGTCGAAGACCTGGAAAAGGCGACGAAATTCTACGAGGACGTGTTCGGCATCTACCAGACCAAGACAGGCCACGCCCGCGGCCACACCTCGCGGCATATGACCGACGGCAACATCGATCTCGCCCTCATGGTCTATGACAGCGAGCAGGAGCCCGAGGCGCAGCTTTCCGGCCCGGGCCCGTGTATCCATCACATCGGGATCGAGGTCGAGGACCGCGAAGCCACGATGAGGAAGATCACCGAAAATGGCGGTGATATCTTCTCGGACCGGGAGGAGGGCGCGCTCAAGTTCCGCTCCCCCGACGGCACCATGGCGGAGATCGTCGGACTGGGCCGTTACAAGAAGAAGCAGAAGAGCGAAAAGTCGCGGATCGCCCATGTCGCCATCAAGGTGATGGACCTGGAAAAGGCGACCAGGTTCTACGAGAACGTGTTCGGCTTCCGCCAGGTCGGCACGGCGCGCAACCATCAGCATATTTCCCGGCACATGACCGACGGCGAGACCGATCTCGCGCTCATGATCTATGACGGCGAGGATGCCGCCGAAGCCCAGCTCGCCGGCCCCGGCCCGTGCATCCACCATTGGGGCCTCGAGGTCGACGATCGCGCCGTCTTCGCCGAATCCATCGAAAAGCATGGCGGCAAGGTGCTGTCGAAGCCGCAAGCCAATGCGCTGAAATTCCGTGCTCCGGACGGCACGCTCGCCGAGATCGTCACGCGCGGCGCCTTCCACAAGGCGGAGCGGAAGACGGCGTGAGGCCGGCTCCGAAGCGGCCGATAGGTTCACCCGTGCTCGGCTCGGCGAACCAGATCGACCTCCGAACCTTGATTGAGTTGTAAAACGCCGTAAGATCGCGGATTATCCAGGCAAGACCGGGAGCCATCCGGAGCATCCCGGTCAAGGGAGGGCGCGATGACCCAAATCAAGCAAACTACGACTCTCATGACGCCGCGCCGCGGTTTCTTCACCCGTGCGGCCGGCGTGCTGGTGCTCGGCGTCTCGGCGTTCGTTCCGACCGCTCCGCGTGCCGAGACCGAAGCGGACGATGGGCCGGACTGGCCGGGCAAGATGACCGGCCGCCATAAGCAGGTGGTCGATGCGTACGCCGTCAACGACGGCTTCCCGCTCGGCTTCGTGCTCAACTTCCTCACCCCGAACAAGTCGGCGACCGGGGTCATCATTCTACGCCACGAAGCCTTCCCGCTCGCGCTCAACCACGCGATGTGGGCGAAATACAAGATCGGTGAGACCGAAAAGATCGACGACCCCGAAACCAAGGCGGCGGCAGTGAAGAACCCCTATTTCGAGCCGAAGCCGGGCGTGTTGCGCAACGACAATTCCTCGATCGACAAGCTGCTCGCGCGCGGTACGGTGTTCGGTGCCTGCAACCTGGCGCTTCGCGGCCACGCGAGGCGGCTGGCCAAGAACGCCGGCGTGACCGCGGAAGAGGCGACAAAGGAATTCGTCGCCAATGTGATCCCGGGCATCACCGTGATCCCGTCGGGCGTATGGGGCGTCAACCGCGCCCAGGAAGCGGGCTGTACCTACTGCACGGGCGGATGAGGCGAGGCGTGTCGCAAGGCGGAGCAGATGACGGCGTAGCCGTTTTCGTTTGACGCACGCACTTCGCTGTCATCGCCCGGCTTGACCGGGCGATCCAGTAACCACCGACCGTGAGTACTGGATTGCCAGGCCAAGCCGGGCAATGACAGGTCGGCTTGATCGTTAGTGGACCGCTTCGACTTCGACCGCGAGGGATTGCCGTTGCCGCCTTGACGGCACCGGCTGAAAAATCGAGACTCGACGCCGGCAGGCAGTCCAACGTGCCACTGGAAGCGCTCCATGGTCATCACCGATTCCGGCGTACACATCTGGCGTGCCGCCGGACCGGATCGGCCATGGCAGCCGGGACGCAAGGCGCATCTGGAGACGCCGATCGGATACCAGGATCTGAGCGCCATGATGGCGGAGGCGGGAGTCGATCGCGCAATCCTGGTCCCGCCGTCCTGGGAGGGTGACCGCATCGACTACTCCCTGGAGGCGGTTGCCAAATTCCCGCGGCGCTTCGCCATCATGGGGCGCATCCCGATCCATAAGCCGGAGGCGCGCGGGATGCTCGAGACCTGGAAAGACCAGCCGGGCATGCTGGGGGTGCGGCTGACCTTCCATCACGACTGGGACCGGCCGTGGATGACCGACGGCACCGCGGACTGGTTCTGGCCGGCGGCGGAGCGGCTCGGAATTCCCGTCATGCTCAACGCTCCGTCGCTGCAGGCCGAGATCGCCGCGATCGCGTCGCGACACCGCGGCCTGCGTATCATCCTCGACCACATGGGCCGCGTGCGCGGCATGCTGGACGAGACGCTCGCGGCCGCCGTCGATGCGACGATCGAGCTCGCCGAACATCCCAACGTCTACGTCAAGCTCACGCAGATCCCGGAATGCTCGTCGCCGCCCTATCCCTACAAGACCACCCAGCCTTATGTCCGCCGCCTCATCGAGGCGTTCGGGCCGCCGCGCACGTTCTGGGGCACCGACCTGTCGGCGATGCTGTCGCGCACCACCTGCACCTATCGGCAGGCGGTCACGCTGTTCACCGAGGAAATGAAATTCCTGTCGCAGGACGACATCGACTGGATCATGGGACGGGGTATCGCCGAATGCCTGCCCTGGCCTGTACAATGAACGTGTGAGGGCCAGGGCAAACCGGGAAATAAACCCCGGCGCTCCGGCCGTCCCGGGAAGACATAGAGGAGGAACCGCCATGCCGAAGAAGGACGTTCCCAATGAAAAGCGCCGCCGGTTTCTGAAGGGCGCGACCTTCGCCGGCGCCGCGGCTCTTGCGGTTCCGCGCGGTGCCGCCGCGCAGGCGCCGGCGCGAAATCCGGTGCCGCTGCCCAACCGCGTGGCCGAGACCGCCCCGCCCGCCGCGCTCGAGCCGCTCACCCTCGGCAAGAGCGGCAGCGACTTCATGGTCGACGTCATCAAGTCGCTCGGCTTCGAATATATGGCGGCCAATCCGGCATCGAGCTTTCGCGGCCTGCACGAGTCGCTGATCAATTACGGCGGCAACAAGAGCCCGGAATTCCTGACCTGCTCCCACGAGGAGATTTCGGTTGCGATGGGCCACGGCTATTTCAAGATCGAGGGCAAGCCGCTCTGCGTGTTCGCCCACGGTGCCGTCGGGCTGCAGCACGCCACCATGGCGCTCTACAACGCCTGGTGCGACCGCGTTCCCGTCTACATGGTGATTGGCAACATCCTCGACGCCACCATGCGGCGCCCGGGCGTGGAATGGAACCACACCGTGCAGGATGCCGCCGCGATCGTGCGCGATTACACGAAATGGGACGACTATCCCGCCTCGCTCCAGCATTACGCCGAATCGAGCGTGCGCGCCTACAAGATCATGATGACGCCGCCGCACGGCTCAGTGGTGATCGTCGCCGACGCGACGATGCAGGAAGACCCGATACCGGAGAACGCCAAGCTGCGGATTCCGAAGCTTCCCCAGGTTGCCCTCCCGCAGGGCGATTCCGCCGCGGTGGCGGAAACGGCGCGGCTGTTGGTGAACGCCGAAAGCCCGGTCATCATCGCCGACCGCTATGCGCGCACGCCGACCGCCTCCAAGCACCTGGTCGCGCTCGCCGAGGTGCTGCAATGCGCCATCGTCGATACCAGCGGGCGCCTCAACATGCCGTCGCGCCATCCGCTTAACCAGAGCAGCCGCGCCCGCGGCCACGTCGCCCAGGCCGACCTCATCCTCGGCCTCGAGATGAGCGACTTCTGGAATTCGCTGAACTCGTTCAAGGACGGCATCCACCGCACCTCCCGGCACATCGCCAAGGTCAATGCCAGGACCATCAGCATCGGTTGCGGCGATCTCTACACCAAGTCGAACTATCAGGATTTCCAGCGCTACGCGGATATCGATCTCGCCATCGCGGCCGACGCCGAGGCGACCATGCCGGAGCTGATCGAGGCGGTGAAGAAGCTCGTCAACGGCGAGCAGAAGGCCGCCTACGAGGCGCGGGGCAAGAAGCTCGCGGCCAACCACCATGCCGATTTCGAGCGCTCGCGCTTCGATGCGACCTTCGGCTGGGACGACAGCCCGATCACCACCGCGCGCCTGTGCGCGGAACTGTGGGCGCAGATCAGGAACGAGGACTGGTCGCTGGCATCGCCGACCTCCCAGGTGAGCTATTGGCCGCAGCGGCTGTGGACCATGGACAAACCCTACCAGTTCATCGGCGATGGCGGCGGCATGGGCATCGGCTATGCCGCGTCCGCCTCGGTCGGCGCGGCGCTCGCCAACCGCAGCCATGGCCGCCTCACCGTCGCGCTGCAGCCCGACGGCGACCTCCTGATGACCATCGGCGTGCTGTGGACCGCCGCGCACCATAAGATCCCCATCCTGAGCGTGATGCACAACAATCGCGGCTATCATCAGGAACTCATGCACGTGCAGCGCATGGCGGACCGCCACATGCGCGGCATCGACCGCGCCCATATCGGCACCACGCTGCGTGATCCTCCCATCGACTACGCCAAGATCGCGCAGGGCATGGGCATCGTGGGGATCGGGCCGATCACCGATCCCAAGGACCTCGCGCCGGCGCTCAAGCAGGGCATCGCCCTGGTCAAGGCCGGCGAGCCGGTGCTGGTCGATGTCGTGACCCAGGGACGCTGAGGGAGGCGATGATGAAGATCGTACATGCCGGCTTTGCGGTCGCCTTTGCGTCGTTTGCGTTCGGAGCCTGCGCCCAGGCGCAGGACGCCCCCAAGGGCGATGCCGCCAAGGGCAAACAGCTTTTCCTCGCCGACGGCTGCTCCTATTGCCACGGCACGGTCGGGCAGGGCGGCGGCGGCCGCGGGCCCGGGCTGCGGATCGCGCAGCAGCCGATTCCGTTTGCGGCCTTCATCAATCAGCTGCGCCAGCCGGCGAACGAGATGCCCCCTTATGTGGAGGCGGTGCTGTCCGAGCAGGACGTGGCCGACATCTTCGCCTACATCCAGGCCTTGCCGCCGCCGCCGGACCTCAAGTCGATCGGCATCCTGGCGAATTGATCGCCGGCACGGATAGGAGGCGTCGTGTCGAGGTCGATCATGAGCGGAGATATCGCACACTGGCCGCGGATCGCGGCGGGAGCGGTGTTTGCGCTGTTCGCCATGCTCGCGGCCTCGCCGGCGTCGGCGCAGGCTTCCGTCGAAGACTTCTATCGCGGCAAGACCGTCACTATCCTGATCGGCCATCCCGCCGGCGGCTCCTATGATCTCTATGCCCGGCTCGCGGCGGCACATTTGGGCAAATACATCCCCGGCCACCCGCAAGTCCTGGTGCAGACGAAGCAGGGTGGCGCCGGCGCCGGGGCGCTGCAATTCCTCTACGGCTACGGCCCGAAAGACGGCACATTGCTCGGCCTTTTCCCCGAGACCATCGCGCTGACCCAGTTGACCCAGCCGGAGATCGGCAAGTGGAAGATGCAGGAGCTCGCCTATCTCGGATCGTTCACCAACGTGAATGCCGTCTTCATGATGCGCAAGGATTCCCCGGCGAAGACCATCGACGAGCTGCGCCATATCGAGACCAAGGTCGGGTGCAGCAGCCGGAATTCGCAGGGCTATTCGAACCCCTCGATCCTCAAGGCCTATGGCGGGTTCAAGTTCCGCATCGTGTGCGGCTATCCCGGCTCGATGGAATTCCCGATGGTTCTGGCGCGCGGCGAGGTCGACCTGATCTCGAGCTCCTGGAATGCATGGCGGCTGCGGTCGGACGTGGCCGACGGCACGCTGCGGCCTGTCATCCAGGCCGGCCTCGTGCGGCACAAGGAGCTGCCGAACGTCCCCCTGATGCAGGAACTGCTGGATGATCCCAAGCAGAAGCAGGTGGTGGAGTTCCTCTCCAGCGGCGCCGCGGTCGGACGCGCGCTCCTCGTGCACGGCGCCGCGCCGCCCGAGCGCATCGCGGCCCTGCGCGAGGCGTTCGACCGGATGGTGAAAGACCCCGAATTCATCGCCCAGGCGGAACGCACCGGCCTCGAGCTCGACCCGACGCCGGGCGTCGAGATCCAGAAGATCAGCGCCGCCATCCTCGCCACGCCGAAAGACATCATCGCCATGGCGGCGGCGGCGGAGAAGTAGAAAACGCCGTACCCGGCCTCAGCAGCCGCGGCAAATCGTGGCACGCTGACGATTTCGTTGCCGTTTGACGAAATTACGCCGATTGGCGGCAGGTGTGCCCGGACGGGGACCGACCCACGTCATCGCCGTGTCAAGTTGGGGCGCCACAGTCGCCAAGCGAGCCTTAAGGTGACCCCCGGCGCCTTGCATGCGGGTGAGTTCGGTGCGTCCCGCCGACTGAGCCGCGCGCGTCTTTTGCGTCGAGTCACGCCAGTTCTCTGCCAGAGCGCCTCGGGAAGGGACCCATACCGTGAACGACATCGCAGCACCCGCCATAGCCGGCCAAACCAACGCAAAGTCGGTTCAAGACCACATCGACGAACTGCCCATGTGGTCTGACGGAACCCGTCTTCTGTCGACGCCGATGACCGGCATGCAGTGGCTCATCTGGTCGCTCGCCGCCGCAGGGAAGTTCTTCGAAGGCTTCGTCGTCTTCATGACCGGTGTTGCGCTCCCCCTGCTGTCGAACGAGTTCGAAATCGGCGCCGCCGAGCACGGCATCATCAGCGCCGCAAGCCTGTTCGGGATTCTCATCGGCGCAGTCGCCCTCGGAGGGCTCTCGGACCGGTTCGGCCGCAAGCCCATGTTCCTCGCGGAGATGGTCATATTCGTTGGGTTCCTGGTCGCGGTGATCTTCTCCCCCAACTTTTATTTCCTCGTGCTCTGCCTGTTCGGCATCGGGCTCGCGCTCGGTTGCGACTACCCGACGGCGCATATGATCATTTCCGAAAACATCCCCAGCACCAGCCGTGGGCGGCTGGTGCTGGGCGCTTTTGCTTTCCAGGCGGTGGGCGCCCTGGGCGGTACGGCGGTCGGATACTTTGTCCTCTCGACACTGCCGGAAATCAGTGCTTGGCGCTGGATGTTCGCTTCGGCGATCATCCCGGCACTTCTCGTCACGATCGGTCGCCTCTACATCGTCGAGAGCGCCAACTGGCTGTCCGCACGGGGACAAGTCGACAAGGCCGAGGAGGCGGTGAAAAGACTGCTGGTGCGCAAGCCGCAATATCCCAGCGAGGTCAAGCTCGCGGCACGCCAAACGGCGGCGGACGCTCAATCCAAACAGACCTATGCTTCGCTATTCAACAAGACCAACCGGCGCGCGACGATCCTTGCGTCGGTTCCCTGGTTCCTGCAGGACCTCGGCACCTATGGCATCGGCATCTTCACTCCGACGATCCTCGCCGCGGCGGTGGGTGCGAATTCAGATCACGCCCGCAGCGTCGCCGACCTGATCGCCAACGACATCACGGCTGCCAAAGGGGCGGCGCTGATCACCTCGCTCTTGATCCTCGGCATCCTCTTCGCGGTTCTGCTGGCCGATATCGTGGGTAGAATTTCTCTGCAAATCCTCGGCTTTTTCGGATGTGCGGTGGGCCTCGTGTTGGCAGCCCTGTCTTCGAACTTCACCGACGGGACTCAGATGCTGTTGATTTTTTCCGGCTTCATGCTGTTCAACTTCATGACCAATTTGGGTCCGAACGCGCAGACCTACCTGTTGGCCGGCGAGGTCTTCCCCACCGCGATCCGTGGCAAGGGCGCCGGCTTTGCGGCAGCTTTCGCCAAGATCGGGGCGGTTGCGACTGCGTTCCTGTTCCCCATTCTCCTCGAGACGATCGGGACGTCGGCTCTGCTTTACGGGCTCGTCGTGGTCTCCATCCTCGGTGCGGCGGTCACATGGATGTTCAGGATCGAGACGACGGGCCTGAATCTCGACCGGCTTGAAGAGCCGGCTTCCGAGTTCTGACAGCTGGCGGGTTGGAGTGACGATCCGAACTGACACGAAGCCAGACCGAAAAGTGCTCTTGGACGAGAGTGCGGCGATCACGAAGAGACTCAAATGGACCGTATGCGCCCGGGGGCGCTCACCACACGGAGTAGGTACGCATGACCGACTGCACGAATTCGGCGCGCTGTTCCGGGCGCGCCAGCATCCTTGCGGCTGCGCTGGCGCTCGGCTTGCTCGCGCTCCCGGCGGCGTCGGCACGTGCCGACGACGTCAACTTGGTCGAGACGGGGTCGACCCTGGTTTATCCGCTGTTTAACGTCTGGGTGTCGGAATACACCAAGACGCATCCCGGCGTGCATATCACCACCAGCGGCACCGGCTCGGGCGCAGGCATCGAGCAGGCGATTTCGGGGGCGGCCCACATCGGCACCTCGGACGCCTACATGACGGACGCGCAGGCCAGGCGCAGCCCGCAGATCGTCAACGTGCCGATGGCGATTTCCGCGCAGACGGTCAACTACAATCTTCCCGGCCTCAACACGACCAAACTGAAGCTGGACGGTCCGGTGCTCGTGGGCATCTATACGGGCAAGATCCGCAGCTGGGACGACAAGCCGATCGCCGCCCTCAACCCGGACGTGAAGCTGCCGCATCACGACATCATCCCGATCCGCCGCGCCGACGGGTCGGGCGACACCTTCGTCTTCACTCAGTACCTGACATTCACCACGCCCTCCTGGGAGAACACCATCGGCTACGGCACGTCGGTCGCCTGGCCCGCCGTGCCGGGCAGCCTGAGTGCAGACGGCAACCTCGGTGTGCTGAAAGCGACCCAGGAGACCCCGTACTCCATCAGCTATGTCGGCATCAGCTTCCACACCGAGATCGCCGAGGACGCGCTCGGCACCGCCCTGCTGAAGAGCTATTCCGGCGAGTTCCTGGCGCCGACGCCGGAGACGATAGCGGCGGCGGCGGCTTCGCTCAGCCCGCGAACGCCACCAGACGAGCGCCTCACCCTGGTCAACGCACCGGGCGCGAATGCCTATCCCCTCGTCAACTACGAGTATGCGATCGTCTCGACCAAGCAGGCAAACCCGGAGACCGCCAAAGCGATCAGGAAATTCCTGCTCTGGGCCATCGCGCCCGACGAAACCAATGAGAAGTATCTCGACGATGCCCACTTCATCGCCCTGCCGGCCCACATCTGGGTGTTGAGCCACGATCAGATCGAGATGATAAAGTAAACAAACGTGAACTTTTTCTGGCGGCCTTTCGCGCAGCGTCCTTGATGGTTTTCCAAGGTTACGAAAACCAGCAGGCAGGCCGCGTCCGAAATTGGGACATTCATTTGCGCAGCAAACGTTTGCGCTTCGATGTGGGATCGGCAACAATCTACGATTGGGGTGGGCTTTCGTGACAGGAGGCTCATCATGAGATACGGATTGCTGATGCTTGCGGCTGCGGTTCTCTCGTCGTCGCAAGTTTCGGCGGGCGAGCTGCAATCGGTTTACGTGGCGCCCGGAGGAGTCTACATCGCGTCCGCCCGGGTCTATGTGGCACCGGGTGCCGGGAACGGCGAGCCTCCTTATGTGGCGCCGGGTCCGGCATACGGGCCACAGGGTTACGTGACGCCGGGGCCCGCCTACGGAGCACCGCCCTACGCGCCGCCGCCGCCCGCATACAGGGCCCCAGCAATCTACGGAACCACCGGCCCGGTGTACGCCGCACCGCCGGCCTATGCCGAACGAGAGCCGGGCTACCCATCCGCATATGCGGCCGAGTATGTGCCGAGGCCACCCGCCGCGATACCTTACGGCGGCGGCGGCCGGTGCATCGTCAACCTCGGCTACGGCCGGTGGGCATACTGCCATTGAGGCGCCGCTGCGCGACGGCAAGGGGCGGCTCGAACATGAGCCGTCCGAGCCTCCGACGGCTGGGATCGCGCCCATCCCGACCTGCGATGCCGCGGCGATACCACGCCGAGCGGCCCACGACGGATGGCTCCGGCTCCGCGGCGGCTGATCGCTTGCAGAAATCGTGCTCTATTCCGCCTTGAGGTTTGCCGCTTTCATGATCGGCGTCCAGCGCGCAATGTCGCTCTTCACCAGCATGGCGAGCGCCCGCTGGCCCCGCTTGTCCTTGGCCCGCCGGCGGCGAACGGCACGATCATGGTGACCGGCCGCGTGGGGTAGGCTTGTTGCGCCCTCGCGATGCATGAGAGGGACGGGAGCGCGGCGGCACAAGCGGCCAGATGCAAAAAATGACGGCGCCGAAGCTTCATGGTGTGCCCCTCGATGATCATGACGCAATCTCCCGGCTCAGTCCGCCTTGATGCCCGCAAACTTGACCACCTTGGCCCATTTCTCGGTTTCTTCCGCGACGAGCTTGCCGAAGTCGGCGGGCGAGCCCGTAAGCAACATGCCGCCCAGGTCCGCAAGGCGTCCCTTCAGCGTGGCATCGGCGAGCGCGGCGTTGATTTCGGCATTGAGCTTGTCGATTATTTCAACGGGCGTGTTCTTCGGGGCGCCGACGCCGTACCACGCACTGGATTCGAAACCGGGCACGAAGTCGGCCACGGACGGGATATCGGGCAGCGCCTGCGAGCGCGCGGCGGTGGTGACCGCCAGCGGACGCAGATTGCCGGACCGAACATAGGCGATCGACGAGGGGAGGGGGTCGAACATCCCCTGCACCTGGGCACCGATCAGGTCGGTGAGCGCGGGCCCCGACCCGCGATACTGGACCTGCAGCATGTCGACGCCGGCCATCATCTTGAACAGCTCTCCAGTCATGTGCGTCGGGCTGCCGTTGCCGGCGGATGCCATGCTGATCTTGCCCGGATTGGCCTTGGCATAGGCGATGAGCTCGAGAACCGTCTGGATCGGAAATGAGGGAGTCAATTCCAGGACCAGCGGCACCCGGATGATGCCCGCGACCGGGGCGATGTCGCGGATGAAATTGAAGTTGAGCCGTGCGTAGACCGAAGCATTGGCCGCGTTCGAGAGACCGGCCAGCAGGAGCGTGTAGCCGTCCGCCGGCGCACGCACGACCGCGTCGGCCGCGATGTTGCCGGCGGCGCCGGTTTTGTTCTCGACGATGAATTGCTGGCCGGTCCGTTCCGACAGCCATTGGCCGATCAGCCGCGCGGCGATGTCCTGCGTGCCGCCGGCGGCAAAGCCGACGACGATGCGCACGGGCTTGTTCGGATAGGCCTGCGCCAATGCCATGCGCGACATCGCCGGCATCGCGGCGGCGCCTGCGGCCAGATGGAGAAATCTTCTTCGGTGGGGAGGTTTCATGATGTTCCTTCGCCAGATCGGTGATTGAAATCTCGGAGACCGACGACTCATTCCCCTTTGATGTTCGCCGCCCTGATGATCGGCCACCATTTCTCGATTTCGGCCCGTTGCAGAGCCGCGAGAGCTTCAGGCGTCTGCCGGTCCCGCGAAGGAATCTCAAGCCCCAGATCGGCGAGCCGCTTTCGGACCGCCGGATCAGCCAAGGCATCGGTGACCGCGGCATTGAGCCTGTCGATGACGGGCTTCGGCGTGCCCTTGGGCGCCCAAATTCCATACCAGAGCGACGAGTGGAAGCCGGGCAATCCGGCCTCGTCGACCGTCGGAATGTCGGGTGCCATGGCAAAACGAGTCTTCGACGTCACGGCGAAGGCCTTGATGCTTCCCGCCCGCACCAACGACTGGAAATTGGATGACGGCTCGATCATCAGATCGATCTGCCCGGCCACCAGATCCTGTGTCGCCGGACCATTGCCGCGATAGGGCACGAATCCAAAGTGCGTGCCGGTTTCCCGTTGAAACGCAATCCCGGTGAGATGCCCGGCGGCGCCGACACCGGCAATCCCGACCGACGCCGTGTCTGGTTTCGCTTTCAAATAGGCGATCAATTCCTTCAGGCTGTTCGCAGGCAGGCTCTTCCTGCCGACGATCAGCAGCGGCTCCGCCGCCAGTTGCGCAATCGGTTCGAAGTCGGTCAACAGATCGAACGGCAATGCGTAAAGACCGCCGATCAGGACGTGCGTCGTCAAGGTGCCGATGCTCAGCGTGTAGCCGTCGCCAGCTGCCCGTACGGCCCGGCCGACACCGATGCTGCCGGCCGCACCGGCGACGTTTTCGATGACGATGGGCTGACCGAGGCTGGCGCGCAGCCGCTCGCTCAAGAGGCGCCCGAGTGTATCCGTGGCGCCGCCGGCGGGAAACG